>RCUQ01000519.1_pt1 | contig 17289 bp, 16 predicted proteins | sample 2166351 | NCBI WGS metagenome assembly RCUQ01 (sample SAMN09932597, study PRJNA488358) | compost metagenome | feature: garden; material: soil; isolation source: compost soil in acetonitrile-enriched culture | place: Germany: Experimental Botanical Garden Goettingen | collected 2016-01-27
CTCCAAAGTATATTAAAGATGCGGCCGCAGCTGTAGCCTGGACTTTTAAAAACATCCCGACTTTCGGAGGAGATGAATCCTTGATTTTTGTATCGGGACATTCTGCAGGCGGTTATTTGGCCAGCATGGTGGGTCTGGACAAAAAATGGCTCAAAGCCGAAGGAATCGATGCCAACAAAATCGCTGGATTGATTCCGTTCAGTGGTCAGGCCATTACTCATTTTTTAGTTCGAAAAGAACGAGGTATTCCTGATACCCAGCCAGTCGTAGATGAATTCGCGCCACTTTTTCATGTTCGGGCAGATGCTCCTCCTCTACTACTCATAACAGGAGACCGGGAACTTGAGATGTTAGGCCGTTATGAAGAAAACGCTTATTTGATGCGCATGATGAAAATAGCGGGACACAAAGACACCAAATTATACGAATTAGACGGATTTGGTCACAACATGACAGCACCTGCTTTCCCCTTATTACTTAATGAAGTTCGCAGAATTGCTAAGGAAAAGAAAAACTAAAACTAAATCAAATGACAGAACCAATCGTTAGTGCAGCATGGCTTCATACTCATCTTGAAGATCCTAAATTAGTTATACTGGATGCCAGTTTAAAAGACAATCAGTCCAGTTTGAAAGCGGATTTAGAAAACATCCAAATTAAGGGTGCCCGCTTTTTTGACATAAAAAACACCTTTAGTGATACTACCAATCCCTTGCCAAATACGCTTCCCAGTCCGGAGCAATTCGAAGCCGAAGCTAAAAAATTAGGCATTAACAAGGATAGTAAAATTGTGGTTTACGATACCTTAGGCGTCTATTCAAGTCCCAGAGCATGGTGGCTGTTTAAAATAATGGGACATCAGGATGTCGCTGTTTTAGATGGCGGGCTGCCAGAATGGGTAAAACAAGGCTATGCCGTTGAAGAAATCTCTCCAAATCCAAGCTATACTGCCGGGGATTTTGAAGCTAAATTTATTCCGGAATTGGTAAAATCCAAAGAACAGATTTTAGAAAATATACAAACCAAAGAATCAATATTGATTGATGCACGGGCAGAAAACCGATTCAAAGGAATAGGTGATGAACCCAGAGCCGGTTTGAGAAGCGGGCACATTCCAGGGTCCATGAATGTTCCCTATACCCAAGTCTTGCAAAACGGAAAATTTTTACCCAAAGAAGAATTAATTAAAATCTTAAAAACAGCAGACAAACCCCAAATTTTCACTTGTGGATCTGGCATTACCGCCTGTATTGACCTGATTGCCTACGAACTGATTGCTAAAAATCCAAAATCAGTTTATGACGGTTCCTGGACCGAATGGGGACAATTAGAAAATCTTCCTATAGAGAAAGAGTAATTTTTTTAAGCCATTTTACAAAAGTAGAAAAACAGCTATATTTACATCAGTTTAAGTCTGACAAGACATTATAATGCAAATCAGTACGAATGGAACCAAAATTATTAATCCTTCCGGGACTTGGCGACTCAGGAGAAAAACACTGGCAAAGTTATTGGCTGCGTAAATTTGAGAATTCAAGCAAGCTTATTCAAGATAATTGGGACGAACCTGTACTCAAAGACTGGCTCCATAATCTAAATGAGGCAATCCTAAAATTAGATTCTCCCACCATTTTAGTTGCGCACAGTTTAGCGGTTTCGATGGTTATGCATTGGGCTTCCGCCAATAGTAATCCGCATATTGCAGGAGCCCTTTTAGTTGCCCCGGCTGATGTTGATTCGTCAGAGCATGCACCCGAAGTCATTTGGAATTTTGCACCTATCCCAACAATGCCATTAACTTTTCCTTCAATTGTTATAAGCAGTGAAAACGATCCTTATATCTCAATCGAAAGAGCGGAATATTTAGCCCAACAATGGGGCAGTGATTTTGTAAATGTGGGTCAAAAGGGACATATCAACTCCGAATCAAATTTGGACTATTGGGAAGAAGGGCAAGCCGTCCTGGAACAATTGATTCAAAAAATCAAAGCTTAATTCAATACTGTTTTAACGCAATTACCTTTTATACAAACCGATCAAATCTCCTGAGGAAATAATATGTCCTTTCATAGCATTTAGGAGTTCCTGTTCATCTGTATTTACCGGTAGATTGAGCTTAGTGTTTAAAGCATATACTTTAAAATGATAATGATGTGTGCCACGTGGAGGACATGGGCCAAAATAGCTATTTTCACGCATACTGTTTTTACCTTCCGTTCCGGGAGTGCTATCTTCTTTTATCGTATTTTTTGGAGGAATATCCCACATCAGCCAATGGCAAAATGTTCCATTAGGGGCATCCGGATCATCTACAATAAGAGCAAGACTTTTGGTAGCTGCAGGTATCTCTTCTATAATGAGCTCCGGGTTGATATTTAGCCCATCGCAAGTATATTTTGAAGGGATAAATTCATTGTGCTTAAAAGCAGAACTTTTTACTGTTAGGCCAGTACTTATTATTGCAGACATGATATATAGTATAATAAGGTTCATAATGGTATCCATTAATTGGATTACTATTAATCAAACGACATCCGATTTAGAACAAAAAAGTAGTCGTTGGGTTAAGCATCTCGTAAATTTACGACATATATCACTATTTAAAAACCTTATTTACAATACATTATGATTTAACAAACTTAAACAAAATGCCAAATTTAGCTATTTTACTAGTTATCCAATCCGTAAGCCATTTTCTATTTTGAAATCGGGAGCCAATAAAATCACATCCCCTTCATCGCCCACTGCTCCTAACACAAGGCATTCGCTCATGAATTTCCCAATCTGTTTTCTAGGAAAATTGACCACTGCAACAATTTGACGATTTATTAAATCTTCTTTTTGGTAGCGCTTGGTAATTTGTGCGGAGGTTTTTCTGATTCCGATTGCGGAACCAAAATCAATCGTTAGTTGGTAGGCCGGTTTTCTGGCTTCGGGAAAATCATTGACTTGCAGAATAGTTCCCACCCGCATTTCTACTTTTTCAAATTCTGTCCAGGTTAATTCCATAATTATATTTGACACTAATTTTATTATTGTTTCACTGACTAATTTAATATTTCCTGTCCAAAAAACAATCCTTTTTTCATAACTTTAAAGCTTAAACTTTAAACCAAAAACTTCGATGTCGAGAACGCCTTCCAATATGTTGCCGCTTGGAACCATTGCTCCGGAATTTTATTTGAAAGACACCAATTCCAATAATTGGTATTCGTTTGCCTATTTAAAAGGTGAAAAGGGAACCTTGGTGCTTTTTATTTGTAATCATTGCCCATTTGTACACCATGTTATCGAAGAAATTATAATGATTGCCAATGATTATCGTGTTCAAGGACTCGGGATAATAGCTATTTCCAGTAATGATGTGGTAAAATATCCGCAGGACGCCCCTGAATTGATGACAGAATTCGCTTTTGAAAACAAAATGGAGTTCCCCTATTTATATGATGAGACTCAAGAGGTAGCCAAAGCTTACGATGCCGCTTGCACTCCTGATTTTTTCTTGTTTGACAACCAAAACAAATTAGTCTATCGTGGTCAGTTAGACGACAGCCGACCAGGAAATGGGATTCCGCTTAGTGGCAATGATTTGCGTGGTGCCATTGATGGAGTGATTTATAATCGAATTATCAATCCGGACCAGAAACCGAGTTTGGGTTGTAATATCAAATGGAAATAAAAAACAAAAAAGATCAAAATCTTTAACTAACTTTGTGTTTGTGGAAAAATCATCCCTATGATACCAATTACACTTTTTACGACGCTATATCTTTTGTTTTCTTTATCAAGAAGACCAAGTGTTGTTGTACTATTTTCACATAACAAGGCCTTTATCAATTAGGCCTCCGTCTATATACACTTTTCTTCAGGACGGAGGATTTCTTTATTAATTATCTACTTCATTTGACTGATTTTGTCCTGTCAAATATTTTTTTATTTATCTATTTTTTTTAATCCTATTGCTAAAAAAATTAGCACTATTGGCTGTAAACTAATGTATTGCTTTGAATACAAGAACAACAATAAACCCTTATTAATTATAAATTTTATGAAACCAACTCCAGTTTTCACTATTACCGATTATAATATTCTTCGGGAATTAGCAAAAAATGCTAAAGACAGCACCAATATTACAGAAATTGCGTTGCTGACACAAGAATTAGACAGAGGCACCATAAGCAAAGAAGACTTTTTTGCCGAGACTATTGTCCGTATTAATTCTCATGTAGTAATTGAAGATGTTGCTACTCATAAACAAATGAAAATTCAAATTGTCATGCCTTCACAATCTGATATAAAGGAAGGGAAAGTTTCTATTTTAGCTCCATTATCGGTAGCGATAATTGGCTTCAAAGAAAATGATCAGGTAGAATGGAAATTGCCTGCAGGAATTAAAACACTAAAAATTATTGCTGTAATTAATACAACCAGTAATTGAGTTGCAACTCTTTTAAACACCTCTTCGTGAAGGTGTTTTTTTATATCTAAAATACACCCATAAAAAAATCCCAAAACTTTCGCTTTGGGATCCTAAATGAATCTTACTGTTCAATGCTACAAAATGCAACCGAACACTGGATACTATTTTACATCCATTAATTCTACGTCAAAAATCAAAGTAGCGTTTGGTGGAATTACTCCTCCTGCACCACGAGATCCGTAACCTAAATGAGATGGAATCACGAAACGTGCTTTGTCACCTACTTGCAACAAGGCAATTCCTTCGTCCCATCCTTCAATAACATTTCCTCTTCCCAATAGGAATTCAATTGGTTTTTTTCTTGGGTAAGAACTATCAAAAACTTTTCCGTCAGGAAGTTGTCCTGTATAATGTACCGAAACTGTTTTACCATTTTCTGCTTTTTTACCAGAACCTCTTTGAATAAATTGGTAACGCAATCCGCTTTCTGTTTTTTCGAAACCAGCTGCTAATTTTTCCATTTCAGCTTCTGCTGCTTCACGCTCAGCTGCTTCACGTTTTGCCCGAGAACCTTCAAAAGTTCTGAAAGCCTCTACAGCATTCCATTTTTGAGCTTCTTCTCCTACTCTGATGATTTCTAAAGTTTCCAAAACGTCTCCTTGAGCTACTGCATCCACAACATCCTGACCTTCGATTACATGACCAAAAACAGTGTGTTTTCCGTCTAACCAAGGCGTTGGAACGTGCGTAATGTAAAATTGAGAACCGTTTGTACCAGGACCTGCATTAGCCATAGCTAAAACTCCTGGCTTGTCGTGTTTCAAACTTGGGTGAAATTCATCATCAAATTTGTAACCCGGATCACCAGTTCCAGTTCCTTGAGGGCATCCCCCTTGGATCATGAAATCAGGAATTACTCTGTGGAATTTTAATCCGTCGTAGTATCTGTTTCCTTGTGGCTTTACTTTATTCTCTAGGTTACCTTCAGCCAAAGCTACAAAGTTCCCTACTGTACCCGGTGTTAAATCGTGTGTTAGTTTTACTAAAATCGAACCTTTTCCAGTATTGAATTTAGCGTATATTCCGTTTTCCATTGTTTTTTATTTTAATGAAGCGCAAAATTACAAAATTAATTTTAAACTGTTAATTGGGTTCGTTAGTGATTTGGGAATTTAGAAAACTATATTTTAAATCAATTTTTCTACACAAATCATACGCAGATAACCTTCGGGTTCTTTATCATAAATTTATTGTAAAATATTGATATTGAAAAGATTAAACCAGTTTTAAGGTTTTGATATTTTGTATATTTGATGTTATTAATTTTTAAATCAATCGCAATGAAAATGTTAGTTAACGTTATCTTTCCCATTGAACCTTTTAACTCTATGGTTAGAAATGGTTCCGCTGGAGAAATCATCGGTCGAGTAATTGATGATATCAAGCCCGAGAGCATTTACTTTTCTGAACAAGAAGGAAATCGAGGTGCTATTATGATTGTTGAAGTTCCTGATGCTGCTGCTATCCCGTCTATTGCAGAACCATGGTTTTTAAATTTTGAAGCGCATTGTGAATTTAGAATTGCAATGACTCCGGATGATTTAATGCGAGCCAACCTAACAAAACTGGCGGCAAAATGGCAGGACATTCCTGTTCTGTGAAGATAAAAAATCCTGTAAAAAACGATACGGATCTATTATCCAAAAAAGTATTTAAACAGTTGCCGGAGCACTCTTGCAACTGTTTTTTTTTATTTGGCGAGCTATTAAGTTTAGCCCCTACTTTTTATCAAATATTTCAGCGAGAATTTGTTGCAACTCATTTTTGTTTTTTTCGCCACCGCCCTTCCATAATTTATACAAATCTTCTTTCTAGTGCGATTGCATTAATCCTTTTCTGAATTTTACAGCGAAAACAAAATGAATGTGTATGTGAGTGTATGTATTTGCCAAATGTTCCGTCCCTGCGGGACTTTATTAGGGTGGGTTTCTATTTTTTTGCTACCAACATTTAATTCCTAACGGAATAATGTATTCATTACTCAGCTTCCGGTTTAGAAAAACGTTTTGCTAATTTATTCAAAAAAAGTGTAAAAGAAAGATTTATTTTACAAATAATACTTTCGTATTCCCTAAAACCCTAGCCCAGATAGCAGTGGAAATCCTTTCTACCGCCTTTTCGGCGGATAGAAAGATTGCAACGAATAGCTGGAAATAGCTCCTGAAAAAAAACTTTGTACCTTTGCAGCTTTGAAACTTTGTATCTTATTAAATATGCGCATAGATATTATTACCGTTCTTCCGGAATTATTGCGAAGCCCGTTTGAGGCTTCGATCATGAAACGTGCTATCGATAAAGGTTTGGTGGAAGTCCATATTCATAATTTACGGGATTACACGACCAACAGACAGAAAAGTGTAGACGATTATCCCTATGGCGGTGGTGCGGGAATGGTGATGACCGTACAGCCTATTGATGCTTGTATTACGCATTTGAAAAGTGAAAGAACTTACGACGAAATCATTTATATGTCGCCAGACGGGGAAACCCTGAACCAGAAAATGGCCAATACTATGTCGATGTACGAAAACATCATCATCCTTTGTGGTCATTATAAAGGTGTGGATCAACGCGTACGCGATCATTTTATTACGAAAGAAATCTCCATTGGTGATTATGTATTATCTGGCGGAGAATTAGGGGCGCTGGTATTATCCGACGCTTTAATCCGATTGATTCCAGGTGTTTTGAGTGATGAAACCTCAGCCTTGACAGACAGTTTTCAAGATGGGTTATTGTCCGGACCAATCTACACCCGCCCGGCGGATTACAAAGGATGGAAAGTTCCTGATGTTCTAACCAGTGGAAATTTTGCCAAAATCGACAAATGGCGGGAAGATAAAGCTTATGAACACACGAAAAACAGGAGACCGGATTTGCTGGAGGAATAGATTACGTATTTGAAATTATGAATTACGAGAAATAATTCATAATTCATAATTCATAATTCATAATTATTTTTTACTTTTGCGCCCACATTAGACCAACCTCTGGCGAAAACCGCGAATGTTGCCCTAATTTAAAACCATAATTAAACAAATATCATGGCAGATTTATTGAAATTCGTTCAAGACGAATTCGTAACAAGAAAAGATTTCCCTGTATTCGGAGCTGGAGATACAATCACAGTTTACTACGAAATTAGAGAGGGTGAAAAAACAAGAACTCAGTTTTTTAAAGGAGTTGTTATTCAAAGAAGAGGTTCTGGAAATACAGAAACTTTTACTATTCGTAAAATGTCAGGTGCAATTGGAGTTGAGCGTATCTTCCCAGTTAATTTGCCAGCTTTGCAAAAAATTGAAATCAACAAGAAAGGTCATGTACGTAGAGCTAGAATTTTCTACTTCAGAGAACTTACTGGTAAAAAAGCTAAAATTAAAGACAAAAGAAGATAGTCTACTATCTCTTTACTATAAAAGTCCCAACAAATGTTGGGACTTTTTTTTTGACAATTTTACCCCTCTCATTTTCCTAATTTAGGATTTAAAGCATGTTAAAAATCACAAATTCAGAATAACACGTTAGTAATCTCTAAATTCGCTTTTTTATACCCAAAACCAGGCGACAATTACATCTGATTTTCATATATTTGTCCGCCTTTTTTAAATGAAACACTTCATGGAGGCTCCTATTAACCGTGATTCGATTATAAAAATAAAAAAATGACACAAAAATCAAAAATTTTTTACACTCTTACAGATGAGGCGCCTTTGTTGGCAACTTATTCTTTTTTACCTATTGTGCAAGCTTTTACAGCTACTTCAGATATTGAAATTGAAACAAGAGACATCTCTCTTGCAGGAAGAATTTTAGCTAACTTCCCTGAGTTTTTGACTGACGATCAAAAAACAGGAGATGCTTTATTGGAATTAGGACAACTAGCCAACACTCCCGAAGCAAACATCATAAAATTACCAAATGTTTCTGCATCTGTTCCTCAATTGAAAGCAGCTATTGCAGAATTACAGTCTCACGGTTATAAATTACCAAACTTCCCTGAAGAACCACAAACTGAGGAGGAGAAAACAGTCAAAGCCAAATACTCTAAAATATTAGGTTCTGCCGTAAATCCGGTTTTACGTGAAGGAAACTCTGATCGTAGAGCGCCTAAAGCGGTTAAAAATTATGCTAAAGCAAACCCACATTCTATGGGTGCTTGGTCTGCTGACTCTAAAACTCATGTTGCTTCTATGGAAAGTGGTGATTTTTACGGAAGTGAAAAATCAATCACCGTTTCAGACGCTACAGACGTTAAAATAGAATTCGCTGGTAAAGATGGTTCATCTACTGTTTTGAAAGCGAGTACTCCATTAAAAGCAGGTGAAATTATTGACAGTTCAGTAATGAATCTAAACGCTTTAAAAAGTTTTGTTACCAAAACAATTAAAGAAGCTAAAGAACAAAACATATTACTTTCAGTTCACCTGAAAGCTACCATGATGAAAGTATCAGATCCTATTATCTTTGGTGCTATCGTAGAAGTATACTTTAAAGATGTTTTCGAAAAATACGCTGCCTTATTTAATGAATTAAATATTGATACCAGAAATGGTTTAGGTGATGTGTATGCAAAAATCGCTGGACATTCTATGCAGGCTGAAGTGGAAGCAGCATTAAACCAAGCGATTGAAAACGGACCAGCATTAGCCATGGTAAATTCTGAAAAAGGAATCACCAATCTTCATGTTCCTTCAGATGTGATTGTAGATGCTTCTATGCCGGCAATGATTCGTACTTCAGGACAGATGTATAATAAAGAAGGAAAAAGACAAGATACTGTAGCTATGATACCGGACAGATGTTATGCTGGTGTATATACTGCTACTATTGATTTTTGTAAAAAACACGGAGCTTTTGACCCAACTACTATGGGAAGTGTACCAAACGTAGGTTTGATGGCTCAAAAAGCAGAAGAATATGGTTCTCATGATAAAACATTCCAAATAAAATCAGACGGTGTTGTTCGTGTGGTTGATACAAACGGAAATGTATTAATGGAACAAGCTGTTGAAGCTAATGACATTTTCAGAATGTGTCAGGCAAAAGATGCTCCAATTCAGGACTGGGTAAAATTAGCTGTAAACAGAGCCCGTTTATCTAATACTCCTGCCATTTTCTGGTTGGATAACAACAGAGCTCACGATAGAGAATTAATCGAAAAAGTACAAAAATATTTAAAAGATCACGACACAACCGGTTTAGACATACAAATCCTTAATCCTATTGAAGCGACTAACTTCACATTAGACAGAATTATCAAAGGATTAGATACTATTTCTGTAACAGGAAACGTATTGCGTGATTATTTAACCGACTTATTCCCAATTTTAGAAGTGGGAACATCTGCTAAAATGCTATCTATCGTTCCATTAATGAATGGTGGTGGTTTGTTTGAAACAGGTGCAGGAGGATCGGCTCCAAAACACGTTGAGCAATTTTTAGAAGAAGGTTACTTACGTTGGGATTCTCTTGGTGAATTCTTGGCTTTAGGTGCTTCGTTAGAGCATTTAGGACAAACTTTAAACAATTCTAAAGCCATTGTTCTAGCTGAAACTCTTGATGTAGCTACCGAAAAATTCTTGGCTAACGATAAATCACCAGCTCGTAAACTGGGAGAAATTGATAACCGTGGTTCTCATTTTTACCTGGCTATGTACTGGGCAGAAGCCTTAGCAACTCAAGACAAAGATGCTACTTTGAAAGCTATCTTCACTCCTATTGCTGCAGCTTTCAATGAAAACGAAGCTAAAATCAATGCAGAATTAATTGGATCACAAGGAAAACCCCAAACAATTGGTGGCTATTACCAACCAAATCCGGAATTAACAAGCAAAGCAATGCGTCCAAGCGAAACATTCAATACGATTTTATCGAAAATTAATGTTCCTGCAAAAATAGCTTAATAGAGCAATTATATATTTATCAAAAAGACAACCAGAAACGGTTGTCTTTTTTTTATATTAGCAATTTATTAACGTTTGTTCAACAGTAATTTAGACATATTTTAGTGAGATTTGCCTCTCTTTACAATAGAAAAAAAATCAAGCAATGATTCCCAAGAAAATTAGCCTCCTATTTATCATTCTATTCACTACCCTAACTTCTTTTTCACAGAACAAATTTACACTTAGCGGTACGATTACCGATGCCAACAGCAATGAAACACTGATTGGCGTAAACGTGATAATTCCCGAATTAAAAACCGGTGTAACCACTAATGAATACGGGTTTTATTCGATAACAATTCCAAATGGGAACTACACGGTTCAAATCTCTTATTTAGGCTATCAGACTATCGAGGAACGCATTACTCTGGATAAGAATATCAAAAATAATTTTAAGCTTTTCGGAAATGAAACCGCTTTACAAGAAGTAGTCATTACCGATAACAGAGCCAAAACCGATATTAAGAAACCCGAAATGAGTGTCAACAAACTCTCTATTTCAACCATCAAAAAAATGCCGGTCGTTCTTGGAGAAGTTGATGTCCTTAAATCTATTTTATTACTTCCGGGCGTTACCAATGCAGGTGAAGGTGCTTCAGGATTCAATGTGCGCGGTGGTGGTGCCGACCAGAATTTAATATTATTGGACGAAGCAACAATATTTAACTCCTCGCATGTTTTTGGTTTTTTCTCGGTCTTTAATCCGGACGCGATCAAAGATTTGAAATTGTACAAAGGGGGAATTCCCTCTCGTTATGGAGGAAGGGCTTCTTCTGTTTTAGACATTTACCAAAAAGACGGAAGCAGTAAAGGTTTTCACATGAATGGCGGTATCGGACTCATTTCAAGCAGGCTTTTGGCCGAAGGACCATTGATAAAGGACAAAGGCTCTTTCCTTATCGGAGGACGTGCTTCCTACGCCCATCTGTTTTTAAAATTATCCGAAGAACAGAAAAACAATGCGGCTTATTTTTATGATTTAAACACCAAGTTGAGTTACAAACTGAATGACAATAACAGCATTTACTTATCCGGTTATTTCGGCCGTGACGTTTTCAGCCTGGACAAAAGTTTTACCAATACCTACGGAAACTCGACTTTAAACCTACGTTGGAATCATTTATTTTCAGACAAACTATTTTCGAATCTGTCCCTGATTTACAGTGATTATTATTACGGTTTAGATTTGGATTTTGTGGGTTTCAAATGGGATTCCGGCATCAAGAATTACAACATCAAATACGATTTCAAAAATTACATTTCAGATACATTCAAGTTGAATTATGGCGTCAATGCCATTTATTATGATTTTAATCCCGGAACCATCAAACCGTCTGATCCTGATTCAGGAATCAATTACGATCAATTGGATAAAAAATACGCCTTGGAACCTGCCGTATATCTCAATGTAGACCAAGAGATTTCAAAAAAAATATCCATTTCCTATGGACTTCGTTTCAGTTTATTTTACCGTTTAGGGGAATCTACCGTAAACATCTACCAAGACAACAATCCTGTGACTTTCAATACTGATATGCAGATTTATGAAAAAGCCACGCCGATAGATACTAAATACTATGGAAAAAATGAGGTTATTGAAAGTTTCAACAACTTCGAACCCCGTTTTTCGCTCGCTTACCAACTAAATGACAATCAGTCAATAAAAGCAAGCTACAACCGTATGGTGCAATACCTGCAATTGATTTCGAACACCTCTTCTCCAACACCACTGGATGTTTGGACTCCAAGTGACAATTTCATTAAGCCTCAACTTGCCGACCAAGTGGCTTTGGGTTATTTCAGGAATTTTAAAGATGGAGCCTACTCTCTTGAAGTCGAAACCTATTACAAAGAGATTCAAAACCGATTGGATTATATTGATGGCGCTGATTTGATTGCCAATAAAGCTATTGAACAAGTAATTTTAAATGGCCAAATGCGATCCTACGGACTGGAACTGATGTTGAAGAAAAACGAAGGTCGATTAAACGGTTGGATTTCCTATACTCTATCCAAATCAGAACAACAAACTCCTGGAAGAACGCCCCTAGAAACTGGAATCAACAACGGGCAATGGTACAATTCAGTTTATGATAAATTACATAATATTGCCATAACCAGTTCGTATAATTTAAACGAAAAATGGTCCTTCGGAGCTAATTTTGCGTTGCAATCGGGACAACCGGTAACCTATCCGAATGGACAATATGAGTACCTTGGAATCAGCGTTCCCAGTTATGGATTAAGAAACGAAAACCGATTACCAGCTTACCATCATCTGGATATTGCTGCGACTTTGACTCCCAGAAAAAACAAGGACCGAAACTGGAAAGGGGAATGGGTTTTTAGTATTTACAACCTGTATAACCGTAAAAATGCCGCATCTATCAATTTCAGGCAAAACGTAGACACAGGATATAATGAAGCCGTAAAGACTTCTATTTTTGGTATTGTACCAGCGGTTAGTTATAATTTTAAATTTTAATTGTGATGAAAAAGATAACACTCTATTTAGTAATTCTAATGGCTATTTCTTTTAGCAGTTGCGAAGACGTTGTCGAAGTGGATTTAGATACTGCACCACCAAAACTGGTGATAGAAGCCGCTATTAATTGGGACAAAGGAACAATCGGAAATCAGCAGAAAATTAAGTTGACAACAACAACGGCGTATTACAGCAATGTAATTCCAACTGTTTCAGGAGCCACCGTCTTCATTAAAAACAGTTCCAATGTTATTTTCACCTTTGTTGAAACAGCTAATTCTGGAGAATACGTTTGCAATGATTTTATTCCGGTGATTAATGAAGCCTATACACTCACCGTCATCAGTGAAGGAAATACCTATACTGCCACAGAAACCTTAAAATCTGTTGCTCCAATAACAGAAATTGTTCAAAATAACGAAGGAGGTTTTACCGGAAAAGACATTGAAATCAAAACGTACTTCAATGATCCTGCTGGCGAACCCAATTATTACCTTTACAAATACGTCTATTCCAATCAAGTGAAATCTAATTATTATGTAGATGACGATGAGTTTTTTAACGGAAATGAATTCTTCAGTATATCCCAAAATGACGAACTGGAACCAGGTGATCAAATAGAAATCAGCCATTACGGAATTTCTAAAACCTACTACAATTACATGAGCGTTTTAGTGAGTATTGCCGGGAATAATGGTGGAGGTCCCTTTCAATCCCCTCCCGCAACAGTCAGAGGAAATATCATAAACACTACAGATGCTGCCAATTATCCATTGGGTTATTTTTCTTTAAGCGAAGTCGACAACATTAGTTATACAGTAGAATAATCAGGAGCTCATCCATCTATGCATTACAATCCCGATGCTTCGGGACTTCCTTAAAATACTATTTTCTAAGTCCTAAAAGGAGCTTCTGGCAGGCGCTCTTTTAGGACAAGAAAAATTATTATTCTTCGGTCCGCGCTTTTCAGTCTATCTGGGCTAAAAAATTGGGAATTACAAATTACGAATTATGAATCACTATCTTTGTATTCGGAATTTCCAATTCGTAATTAATAATTAACTATGTCTTCACACCATATCGTTCGAGATGACCAAGAACCCGCATTAATCATTGCAAACGGAGCCGCCTGTAATCCAGAATTATTAGGACAATTATTAGAATGGTCTCCACTTGTTGTCGTATTAGATTCGGCTATCGAAAGAGTCATGGAACTGGACATAAAAGTAGATGTTTTACTGGGTGATTTCGATCGTGGTTTTGATCCCGAAATCTATCAGACTTCGCAATATCCTATCGAAATTATTCATAGGCCAGACCAAAACAAAACCGATTTGGAAAAAGCTTTTGATTACCTGATTGAGAGAAAAATCCCGGCTGTAAATGTGGTTTGGGCCACCGGAAAAAGAGCCGATCACACCATCACCAATCTGACCAACATCACCCGATACCGTAATTTATTGAAAATTGTCATTCTGGACGATCATTCAAAAGTATTTTTATTACCCAAAAAATTCGAAAAATGGTATCCTGCCAATACGCCAATATCACTAATCCCGATTGGACATGTCACCGGTATTCATTCTGATAATTTGTTCTATCCTTTAAAAGATGACAGCCTGACCATCGGTTACAGAACCGGAAGCAGCAACCATGTTATCAAAGACGGCATCGTTACCATTGAACATGATGAAGGTGATTTGCTGATGATGGAATGCATGGATTAATAACAAAGCCTAAAATTCTCATTATCTTCCTTTTATTAGCCAACAGCTGTTTTGACAAAAACAGATTGACTATCTTTGCGGCGAAATGAAAAAAATGAAACAGAAAACGATTACCGAAAAGATTAATTTACATCCGAGAAATCTAGACCGATTTGGATATGATTTTGACCAATTAATACAAATTTCCCCTGAATTAGAAAGCTTTGTTTTTATCAATGAACATGCTGTCAAAACAGTTGATTTTAGCAATCCCGAAGCCGTAAAGGCATTGAACAAAGCATTATTGGTAACCCATTACGACATCAAAAATTGGGATATTCCTAAAAATTACCTTTGCCCGCCAATACCGGGTCGGGCAGACTACATCCATAATATCGCAGATTTATTAGCTGCCGGAAACAACGGAATCATACCCGAAGGAGAAACTGTTCAAGGTTTGGACATCGGAATTGGTGCGAATTGTATTTATCCAATTATTGGAAATTCAACCTATGGCTGGAGTTTTGTAGGTACTGATATTGATGAAAAAGCAATTCAGAATTGTAAAAAAATAATACAGGACAATCCTCGTTTAATGGATGCTGTCAGTCTGCAATTACAGACTGAAAGTCGTTTTATTTTTAAAAACATTATCACACCAGAAGACAAATTTGCATTCACCATTTGCAATCCTCCTTTTCATAATTCGAAAGAAGAAGCAACGAAAAGTACCCTTCGAAAAATAAACAATTTAGAATCCCAAAGCCTCGGGACTAAGACGACGAAACCTGTTCTGAATTTTGGTGGTCAAAATGCTGAATTATGGTGTGAGGGAGGCGAAATCGGTTTCATAACCCAGATGATTTACGAAAGCGTCAAATACCCAATGCAGTGTTTATGGTTTACTACTTTGGTTTCAAAAAAAGAAAATCTTACCAGTATTTACAGGACCTTAAACAAAGTAAGTGCCGTTGAAGTAAAAACAATTGATATGGCTCAAGGCCAAAAAACAAGCCGAATTGTAGCTTGGACTTTTCTGACGGAGACACAACGGAAAGCTTGGAAATTCTAAACAAAACTCCCCTATTTTTTCAAATAGAGGAGTTTTTTTTTAGAATGTTGTCCCTTCCTGAAATAATGAAATGATTAATCTTTATTCCCAATTTTAAAACCCTTGATATATTCGGTAGGTTTTCTGCCGTCGTACAGCATATTATCAACAAAATCAGTGGTCGCGGGTTTGTATCCATCGGTTTCCGGAATATCGGTTTTGGCCAAAAATCCTTCATCAAGCAATAATTTGGCGGCTTTATTCCATATTTCCGGTTTGTAAACTTCCCTGATTTTATAATCATACCATTCTGCCGATTTCGACTCCGAAATTTGTCCCCAGCGTCTCATTTGTGTCAAAAACCAAACACCATCAGAATAATACGGATAAGTAGCATTGTACCTAAAAAAAACATTGAAATCCGGCAAAGAACGAACATCTCCTTTTTCAAATTCAAAAGTACCCAACATCGAATTATCGATCACTCGTTTCTCTCCGTCAACATAAGCCGATTTTGATAATATTCGGGTAGCTTCTTTTCTGTTCTCGGGATCATCCAGCCATTTACCGGCCTTAATTAGTGCCTTAGTGATAGCAATGGCGGTATTGGGATTTTTCCCAACAAAAGCCTTGGTCATAACAAACACTTTTTCAGGATGATTTTTCCAAATATCTTTACTGGCAATAATAGGTACTCCTATTGACTGGTCTACCGCCTGCTGGTTCCATGGTTCTCCCACGCAATACGCATTAATGGTTCCGGCCTCAAGTGAAGAAGGCATTTGTGGCGGAGCAATTACAGATAATGATACTTGCCCTACTGTGGTTCCTTGTGTATTGACGTTGTTATAAAATCCTGGATTTATACCTCCTGCGGCTAACCAATATCGCAATTGATAATTATGATTGGAATAAGGTGAAACAATTCCCATTGTAAATGGCTTATTCAGTTTTTTATATAAATTAATTGCCGGAATAAGAGCACTCGCCGGTATTGGATGTACAGGTCTTCCGTACTCTTTCGGTAATTCACTTTCAATTTTAGTCCAAACATCATTAGACACAGTAATGGCATTTCCATTTAAGTCCATAGAAAATGAAGTGACTAATTCTGCTTGCCTGCCACATCCGATGGAAGCTGCAATGGGCTGACCCGCCAACATTTGCGCACCATCAAGATGACTGTCAATTACTTTATCTAAAATATCTCTCCAATTAGCCTGTACTTCTAAAGTGACATTCAAACCTTCATCCTCAAAAAAACCTTTATGTTTAGCTATTGCCAATGGCGCCATGTCCGTCAGCTTTATAAAACCCAAAACCAAATTGGTCTTTTCCAAAACCAATCGCTTTGTTTTTGGCGGGTCAGGATCCGGTAATTCATTTTTTAAAATATTATCCGCATTTTTAAAACTTAAAATAAAGAATGACGTTACCACAACTAACGACAATTTGAATGCTATTTTTTTCATATTAAAGACTTTTTGAATTATTACTTAGACGAAATTAAGTATTAATACTTAGTTAAAATCTGTCAAAAAACATATTTTTTAGTATTTTTAGTACATTTTAAAAAACGGTTCTTTTTACTATTCGATCAGTAAAAAAGAAAGCTGAGGAAA
>RCUQ01000520.1_pt1 | contig 17269 bp, 15 predicted proteins | sample 2166351 | NCBI WGS metagenome assembly RCUQ01 (sample SAMN09932597, study PRJNA488358) | compost metagenome | feature: garden; material: soil; isolation source: compost soil in acetonitrile-enriched culture | place: Germany: Experimental Botanical Garden Goettingen | collected 2016-01-27
GCGCGCTGTACCTGCGTCCGTTCGTGATCGGCGTGGGTGACAACATCGGCGTGCGTACCGCCCCCGAGTTCATCTTCTCGATCTTCTGCATTCCGGTTGGCGCCTACTTCAAGGGCGGCCTGACCCCGCACAACTTCCAGATTTCCAGCTACGACCGCGCCGCGCCACAAGGCACCGGTGCCGCCAAGGTCGGTGGCAACTACGCCGCCAGCCTGATGCCGGGCTCCAAGGCCAAGAAAGCCCACTTCGCCGACGCCATCTACCTGGATCCGATGACCCACACCAAGATCGAGGAAGTCGGTTCGGCCAACTTCTTCGGGATCACCCACGACAACAAGTTCGTGACCCCGAACTCGCCATCGGTACTGCCGGGCATCACCCGTCTGTCGCTGATCGAGCTGGCCAAGACCCGTCTGGGCCTGGAAGTGGTTGAAGGCGACGTGTTCATCGACAAGCTCTCCGACTTCAAGGAAGCCGGTGCTTGCGGTACTGCGGCGGTGATCACGCCGATTGGCGGCATCGACTACAACGACCACCTGCACGTGTTCCACAGCGAAACCGAAGTCGGCCCGGTCACCCAGAAGCTCTACAAAGAGCTGACCGGCGTGCAAACCGGCGACATCGAAGCGCCAGCGGGCTGGATCGTCAAGGTTTGACCTGACGCCAGACGCACAAAAGCCCCCCATCGGGTGACCGATGGGGGGCTTTTTGTTTGCATCGTACTGACGAGTCCCCCCTGTGGGAGCGGGCTTGCTCGCGAAGGGGCCGTCAGATTCGACATCATCATTGCCTGACACACCGCTTTCGCGAGCAAGCCCGCTCCCACACTGGTTTTGTGTCGTTCGCAGATCTTGTGCACACTGAAAATCCCTGTGGGAGCGGGCTTGCCCGCGAAGGCAGTATGTCAGTCACCACAGAAGCAACCGGAAAAATGCTATTGATCGTTAATGGATGCACCTGGTGTGGTCGGCGCTGCCGCGATTGGTAATCTTTTGCCATTGCCTTCAACCAGCAGCGGCAACTCAAGCCCAAACCGCCCCGCCATCTCCTTGCGCCCCAACGCCGTCAACGCCAACGCCCGACTGTCCAGATCCTGGGTCACCCACTTGCGCTTGAGCGCCGTTTGCAGCAACGCCGCGCCCAGCGACCCGCCCAGATGTGGCCGACGCATGCTCCAGTCCAGGCACGGGCAGGCGAAACGACGGCGCAAGGTGCTCAAGTCCTGCGTCTCGATCCCGAGCCCTTGAAACATTGCCGTACCGCTGTCGCTCAAGCGATAGGCCTGTTCGTCGGTTTCCTCAAGCCAGCCCGCTTCAAGCATCCGGTCATGCAGCAGCACGGCCAGGGTTCCCGCCATATGGTCGTAGCAGGTGCGGGCAAATTGCAGGCGATCCGGGGTCCGTGCCCGAAAGCTCGGCGCGGTGTTCTGGCCGATCACCATCAGGGCCTCCAGGGCCTGGGCCACGCGTTTGTCCGCCAGGCTGTAATAGCGATGACGCCCCTGAACGTGCAGCCGCACCAGCGCCAGCTCCTTGAGCTTGGCCAGGTGGGCACTGGCGGTCGACGCGCTGACTTCGGCCACCGCCGCCAGTTCGGTGCTGGTGCGGGCATGGCCGTCCATCAGCGAACAAAGGATTTTCGTCCGCGCCGGCTCAGCGATGGCTGCCGCCACCTGCGAGACGCCGATGTCGTGTTGTTCTGCGCTCATATTTCGCTCCCGGACGAATCAATGCCCTTTCGGACTGGAGATAGTAGCAACACTTTCCAACAACAAAAGGCTGTGACCCATGGACCCGATCATCGCTGCGACCCATGCCGATCCTTATCCCTACTACGCACAACTGCGTGCCGAGGGCGGGCTGGCTTTTCATCCGCAGCTGAACATGTGGGTGGCCAGCAGCGCCCGGGCGGTGGCTGCCGTGCTGGCGCATGCCGATTGCCAGGTTCGCCCCGCGCAGGAGCCAGTCCCCAGGGCGATTGCCGATGGCCTGGCCGGCCAGGTGTTCGGCCAGTTGATGCGCATGAATGAGGGTGAGCGCCAGCAATGCCCACGGTCGGCGATTGCGCCGGGGCTGGAGTTGATCGATACGCGGGAAGTCGAGAGCCTGGTCAGCGCCCGGTTGATCTCCGCCGACGCCGTCGGCCTGTACAACGCCATGTTCCGTGGGCCAGTGTGCGTGGTGGCGGCGTTGCTGGGATTCACTCCGGCTCAGGGCCGAATCATCAGTGAACTGACGGCGGACTTCGTGGCTTGCCTGTCGCCCTTGAGTACCTCGGCACAGCTGTCCGCCGCCCATGCCGCCGCCGAACAACTGAGCGGTTACTGTGCCGAGCTTTTGGCCGCCCCGGACAACCACAGCCGCCTGCTTGCAGGCATCCGCCAGCGCTTCACCGGCGGCGCACCGCAAACCCTGGTCGCCAACCTGATCGGCCTGTTTTCCCAGACCTTCGACGCCACGGCCGGGCTGATCGGCAACGCTGTGCTGGCATTGATTCAACACCCGACGTTACTCAGCCAATCACCCCATGTCGAAGATCTGCTGGCCGAAGTGCAGCGCTTTGACCCGCCGGTACAGAGCACCCGCCGCTTCGTCGCCGCCCCCTGCGAAATCGACGGCGCAAGGCTGAATGCCGGGGACATGATCCTGGTGCTGCTGGCCTCGGCCAATCGCGACCCACAGCTCAACGACAACCCCGACGCGCTCCTGCTCGGCCGCCCGAACCGGCGCAGCTTCACTTTTGATGCGGGGCGCCATCAATGTCCGGGACAGACTCTGGCGTTGAGCATTGCCGGCGCTACCATCCGGCACATTCTGGCGATGAAGCCGGGACTGGACCGCCTGACCTGGGACTACCGCCCGTCCGCGAATGGACGAATTCCGCTGTTCAGGGATTGGCCAGTGGCTTGATCGACGCTCAGTCCAACTGCCCAACCCGTGCAGAATCCGGCCAGAACAACGCCGCCTGCCCCAAATGCACACCCTGCTGATCAACCAGCGTCCACACCTTGCCTTCATGAATCATGAAGGCATTGCCTTGCCGATCCACCCGATAACCACTGTAGCCATGAGCAATGCCATGGGCCGTGACCTGCTCCAGAAGCGCCTGGCGCATGTTCCGGTCCAGCGGTGATGCACTGAAACGCGAAGGCATGCCGATGAACTGCTCGCGCGGGTACTTGAAACTGGCCAGGGCCTGCTCGTTGGCGTAATAAAACAGCGGATCGGCCTCAGTGCCGTGGGCCAGCAAAGCGAAAGGCGCGTGAGCATGCAGCCAGGCCAGGCGCTCGTCTTCGCTCAGCGATTGCGGAGCCGGCAAGCGCGCACCGGTCCAGTGCCGGTAAGCGACATCCAGCTGTTGAACCATCTCCAGAAATTCATTGGCTGGCGACATGGGCTTCCTGTAAGGCGGGTGAGTTCAAACACAAAACCTGTGTGAGCGAGCGGGCTCGCGACGATGGCGTGCTATTCAACATCATTGTTGACTGACGTGTCGATATCGCGAACCCGCTCGCACATGGACCCGGTACGGAACCGAACGCGCGGTGCCCGGATCACATCAGTATCGACCGCTGTCACGCCAGGGATGCACGGATGAACGACTCACCAGCACTGCGCAGTTTTATCCCGCCCTACATTCTCAACCGCATCATCGCCCACGGCTCAGAACCGCAGCGCACGGCGGCGATGATCACCCTGCATCATGTGCAAAACCTGCTGCCCAATCCCGGGCCACCTTCGCGGCCGCCGGAGCGGGCGATTCTGCCGTCGCCCGGAAAGCCGGGAGTGGTCCAGCGCAGCCTGCACGACGCCCAGAACAAAATGCTGTTGCCGGGTATGCCGGTGCGAATGGAAGGCCAGCCGGCCACAGGCGATGCGGCCGTCGATGAAGCTTACGATGCACTGGGAGCCAGCTATGATTTCTTCTGGAAGGTGCTGCGTCGCGACTCGATCGATAACAAGGGATTTGCCTTGGTCGGCAGCGTGCATTATGGCCTGGGATACGAAAACGCCTTCTGGAATGGTGCGCAAATGGTCTTCGGCGATGGTGACGGGGAAATTTTCCAGCGCTTCACCCGCTCGCTGGATGTGGTCGCCCATGAACTGGCCCATGGCGTGACCGAAAGCACGGCCGGGCTGATCTACGCCAACCAGTCCGGGGCCTTGAACGAGTCGCTGTCGGATGTGTTCGGCATCCTCACCAAGCAGTTCGTCCTTGGCCACACCGTCGAGCAGGCGGACTGGCTGATCGGGGCTGACTTGCTGACGCCAAAGATCAATGGCAGAGGCCTGCGTTCGATGTCCCACCCGGGCACGGCCTACGACGACCCGCTGTTGGGCAAGGATCCGCAACCGGATCACATGCGTGAATTCGTCATCACCCAGGAGGACAATGGTGGTGTGCACATTAATTCCGGCATCCCCAATCGCGCGTTTTATCTGGCAGCCAGAGCGCTTGGCGGGTTCGCCTGGAAGAAAGCCGGGGTGATCTGGTACGACGCCCTGTGCGACAAACGCCTGAATCCGGACGCCGATTTCGATGCCTTCGCCCGGCTGACCGTCGACCATGCCGCCCAACGCTTCGGTGCGCGAGAAGTCGAGGCCGTGCGCCAGGGCTGGGCTCAAACGGGCATCGAAATCACGGAGACCCTATGAAAACCCTGCCTGCATTGGGCGAAGACGCCCGGGTTCGCCTCTCCCGCCAGGGTGGATTCGCGGCGATCCACGCCTTGAGCCGCCCTCGGGAAATTGAGTTTGCGCAATGCGACATCAGCCAGCGCACCCGCATCTGTTCAGTACTGGAGGGTTGCCTGACCCTGGACAGCACGGTATCCGGGCGTGGCGACCAGCGCTTTTACCAGATAGAGGTGAACTATCGGTCAGGCGAGCAGGAAGACCGGATGGTGCTTAAAGTGCCGGAGGACCAGGCACCGGGAGAGCTGGTCCATCTTTGGGACACGGGGCAGTTGCTGTAGATCTCCCCGCCCCCACCGGTCAATCATCCCGCGTCAGCACTTCCAGCAATTCAATTTCGAAGATCAGGTTCGAATTCGGCGTGATCTTGCCCATGGTGCGTTCGCCATAGGCCAGGTGCGCCGGCACCAGCAACTTGCGCTTGCCGCCGACCTGCATGCCCATGATGCCCTGGTCCCAGCCCTTGATGACCCGCCCGGTGCCGATCACGCACTGGAAGGGTTTGCCCCGGCTGTAGGACGAATCGAATTCGGTTCCGTCCTCCAGCCAGCCACGGTACTGGGTGGTGATCAACGCGCCTTTTACCGCGGCTTTTCCGTCACCCAACTGCAGATCGATTATCTGAAGCTCGTCATTCATTGAATTCACTCGTATGCTCACTCGCCCTCAAGGGCCTGATGGGCGCCGTTTTCCCAGATTTGCCCGTGATTGGCAACCCTTGCCGTCTCCGCGCGCGGCGTTCAAAGCTGTGTGCTGAACTAAAATAATCAACGATTACCCGTACGGTTCAACGCCCTGATGGCCATGCCCGAATGATCCTGCTCTGGACCAGCGTCATCCTTGGTTCAATGACGCTCACCCTGATCGTCGCGCTGGTCTGGCGCGAACGCTCGCAGCACAAGCAACTGGCGCAGTACCGCGCGATCATCAACAGCCTGTCCGAAGGCCGGAACATCCATCAGGCTGGCGACGCCGAGCGCTTCAAGCGCAGCCAGTATTTCGCTCGCATCGGCACCTGGGATTGGGATGTCGACACCGACCACCTGTACTGGTCCGACGCGATTTTCGGCATGTTCGGGTTCAAGATCGGCGAAGTGACGCCCTCCTACGCCCTGTTCTGCTCCTGCGTGCATCCTGACGACCGGCTGAGGGTCCGGGCCGGCGAACTGCGTTGCCTGGAAACCGGCGAAAACCATGATGAGGAATACCGCGTGGTGTGGCCCGACGGAACGATCCGCTGGCTGCGGGAAACCGGCAACGTGGTCAAGAACGACCACGACGAAACGATCAAGATGATGGGCGTGGTACGCGACATCACCGAAGAAAAGGCCTCGGCCAACTACCTCAAGCACCTGGCCCATTACGACCCGCTGACCGGTCTGCCCAATCGCCTGGTGCTCGAAGAGCGCCTGTGCGAAGCGCTGGAGCAGGCGCGCGCCAGCGCCACGCGGGTGGCGCTGGTGTTTGTCGATCTCAATGGTTTCAAGGCCATCAATGACCGCTATGGCCATGCGGCCGGCGACCGCGTGCTGGTCACCACCGCCACCCGGCTCAAGCGCATTCTGCGCGGCACCGACACCGTCGCGCGGATCGGTGGCGACGAATTCGTGGTCATCCTCCAGGACTTGCCCCAAGGCGAAAATCTGCAGGACGAAGTGCGCACCCTCTGCCAGAAAATCCTCGTCGAACTCTCCCCGCCCGTCACCATCGGCAACGACCAGCGCCACATCGGCACCAGCCTGGGCGTCGCCGTGTTCCCCGATCATGCGTCAAGCATCGACCGCTTGCTGCACATTGCCGACCTGGCGATGTATGAAGCCAAGCGCAGCGGGAACAATCAGTATCGGTTGGGCACCGAGAGCATTGTGCGGGCGCACAGCGAGTAGCGTTTGCTCCTGGCATGCATTGATCCGCTTTGAACATCAATGCATGCCAACAATGCAATTAACATATCGATGCCCCTGCTCCACTATCCGCCCCAATAACAACCGTGCGCCGCGTCCAGCCGGCGCACGTCATAAAAGCGGTGGAGTACAGGTCAATGACAGCATCAATCCAACAGCCCGCGACTGCCGGTCGCTCCCGGGCCAGCGCGATTTTCCGGGTCACCTCGGGCAACTTCCTCGAACAGTTCGACTTCTTCCTTTTTGGTTTCTATGCCACGCAGATCGCTGCCGTGTTCTTTCCGGCCAGCAGCGAATTCGCCTCGCTGATGATGACCTTCGCCGTGTTCGGTGCAGGCTTCCTGATGCGTCCATTGGGCGCCGTGGTGCTGGGTGCCTACATCGATGATGTGGGTCGACGCAAAGGCTTGATCGTGACCCTGTCGATCATGGCCAGCGGCACCATCCTGATTGTGCTGGTGCCCGGTTACGAGACCATCGGTTTGTTCGCCCCGGTCCTTGTGCTGATCGGGCGGCTGCTGCAGGGCTTTTCCGCCGGTGCTGAACTGGGCGGTGTGTCGGTGTATCTCGCCGAGATCGCCACACCCGGCCACAAGGGCTTTTTCACCAGTTGGCAGTCAGGCAGCCAGCAAGTGGCGATCATCGTCGCCGCCGCACTGGGTTACGCCTTGAATCAGTGGATGGCACCGAGTGCGATTGCCGACTGGGGCTGGCGGATTCCGTTTTTCGTCGGCTGCATGATCGTGCCCTTCATCTTCCTGCTGCGCCGCAACCTGGAAGAAACCGAAGAGTTCGCCACCCGTAAACACCGCCCGAGCATGGGTGAGGTGTTCCGCACCCTGGGGCAAAACTGGCTGATCGTGTTCGCCGGCATGATGATGGTCGCCCTGACCACCACCGCCTTCTACCTGATCACGGTGTATGCACCGACCTTCGGTAAAACCGTCCTGCACCTGAGCACGTCCGATGCGCTGCTGGTGACATTGCTGGTGGGTGTCTCGAATTTCATCTGGCTGCCGATTGGCGGTGCACTTTCGGACCGCATCGGTCGACGCCCGGTGTTGATCGCCATGGCCTTGCTGGCCATCGCCACCACTTACCCGGTGCTGACCTACCTGGTGAACGCGCCCAGCTTCATCCACATGCTGCTGGTGCTGTTGTGGCTGTCGTTCATCTATGGCCTGTACAACGGCGCGATGATCCCGGCGCTGACGGAGATCATGCCCGTGGAGGTCCGGGTGGCCGGTTTCTCCCTCGCCTATAGCCTGGCCACGGCCGTGTTCGGCGGGTTCACGCCAGCGATGTCGACCTTGCTGATCCAGTACACCGGCGACAAGGCGGCGCCAGGCTACTGGATGAGCTTTGCAGCACTGTGCGCGCTGTGCGCGACGCTCATGCTCTATCGCCGCGCCTCGAATCATCTGCAACCGGTGGCGTCGTGAACCTGCCCTTTATCGAGAACCTGAGCATGAAAAAACCGTTCAAATTCGCTGCCCTGGTGTTGGTTGCCACCTTTGGCCTGAGCAACCTGGCCCAGGCCGAAGAGATCCGTGTGATGACCTCCGGCGGCTTCACGGCGGCCTACAAGATCCTCGGCCCGAAGTTCGCCGCCGCCACCGGCAACAAGCTCGACACCGCGCTCGGTCCCTCCATGGGCAAGGCGCCGGAAGCGATTCCCAATCGCCTGGCCCGGGGTGAGCAAGCCGACGTAGTGATCATGGTCGGCTACGCACTGGACGACCTGATCAAACAAGGCAAGGTCGACCCTGCCTCACGGGTCGAACTGGCGGATTCGCGCATTGGCCTGGTCGTGCGCGAAGGTGCAACGAAACCGGACATCAGCACTGTCGAGGGCCTGAAAAAGACATTGCTCGAGGCGAAATCGGTGGCCTATTCCGACAGTGCCAGCGGCGTGTACATCGAGCAGCAGCTGTTCAAGCGCCTGGAGATCGAAGAGCAGCTCAAGCGCAAATCGACGATGGTGCCGAAAGTCCCCGTGGGCTCTGTGGTTGCCACCGGCGACTATCAACTGGGCTTTCAGCAGGTCAGCGAATTGTTGCCGGTGCCGGGGGTGAGTTTCGTGGCGAAGATTCCGGAGTCCGTGCAATCGGTGACCCGGTTTGCCGCCGGCATCCCGGTAGGGGCACAGCACCCGGCCGAAGCCAAGGCCTTGCTGGAATACCTGGCCTCGACCCAGGCTCAACCGGATGTGAAGGCGACCGGACTGGACTCTGTCAGTCGTTGACCGACGGCTGCAGGACTTTCATCTCCACCACCAGCCGTTCCAGCTCCAATGCAGCCGGGGTCAGGGTTCGACCCCGGCGCTTGATCAGACCGACGCTGCGCATCACTTGCGGATCGGTCAGCGGCACCCGCGTCAGGATCGGATGATCCTCCGCCGGCATCGCCATCAACGGCACCGCCGCCACGCCCAACCCGGCCTCCACCAGACCGATCATGGTGGTCACATGACGGGTTTCACAAATACTCGATCGCTGCGGCATCACCCCGGTCAACGCCTGATCCAGCAGAAAGCGGTTGCCCGAGGTTTTATCCAGCGAGATGTAATCCTGCCGATAGAACTCGTCCCAAGTGACACTGCTTCGCCCCGCCAGCGGATGATCGCGCCGGCACGCCACGACATACCCTTCCTGCACCAGGGGCTCGAAATCCACTTCGGCCTCCAGCGTGCCCATGAAGCTCAGGCCGAAATCCGCTTCGCCATTGACCACCGCGCTCAAGACGTCGTGGGCGCTGGAGTCCAGCACCTTGACCTTGATCCGCGGAAACTGCCGGTGATAGTGCGCGATCACCCGCGGCATGAAGTAATAAGCCGCCGAGGGTACACAGGCGACCGTGACATGGCCGAGCCGGGTCGAGGCGACTTCGCTGATGCCCAGCAATGCCACGTCCAGATCGTCCAGCAGGCGCTCGACGCTGGGCATGAAACCCCGTCCGGCCTGGGTCAGGCTGACCTTGCGCGTGGTGCGCTCGAACAGGCGCACGCCAAGGGCATCTTCGAGTTTTTCGATCCGCCGGCTCAAGGCGGGCTGGGAAATGCGCACCGTATCGGCGGCCTTGCGAAAGCTGCCCTGCTCGACCACGGCACGGAAGGCTTGCAGGTCATTGAGGTCGAAGTTGATCGCCATGGCGTTACCCGGAAACGAGGCAGATTGATCAGCTTATTCTATGAATGTAACCATTTGATGCAAAGCTTTATGGGCTGAGCCGGTCATTTTCACCAGGATTTGAATTTTTTCCAGGTCAGTTGAAACGGCCGATTCAGGCTGCATAGCCACTGTATCAATCGGCGCTCTTCCTGCTGCTGGCGGAAAGAGCCTCTTTGGGGCTGGCACCTATACGGATTTTTTCCAAACATTGTGGCGATAAATTCGGTTCAGGGCAGCAGCACCAGTGGGCTGGCAAAAATTGGCAGGCTAACCGACGACAAAGCATCTGCTTCATTCGATTTTGACCGGTAGAAGTCGACCCTTAGCGGATATCTCCTCAACGACCACTGGTTTGGATGAGCCAGGCTATTAAAGCCGCGAAAGGAGCGAATAGTACCAAGCAGCCGACGGCGACTGCCCAGCCCCAGGCAAAACCGCTTTCTCCCTTGAAACGGCCGCCACTAAGTAAGCCCAGCACATAAACGCCAATGCGATGAGCCAACAGGTTGATTACGATGTCGAAGATGCCCCCCATTTTTGACCCTCGTATTTCCTTGCCGTTTTTTCTACGCACATTCGAATGACTATTCTGGCCGTTTTCGGCCTGTCACCAAGGGCTGTATCCGATTCTCTATAGTCGATCAGTCTTCGATCGCACTGTAATCCCCTCGGGACAGGCAGGCGGCGTCGCCAACGTTAACCTTTCGATACTCCCACTGAGACTCGCTTTGCAGCTCCAGGACTTGCCGATGGAAGTGCTCCAGAGAGGCATTGTGACCGACGCTGATCAGGATCGACTCCGGTAGTGTCTGTTTAAGCAACTGATAACAGCGCGCCTCGTTCACTGAATCGAGCGCCGAACTGCTCTCGTCGAGGAACAGCAGCGCGGGGCGGGTCATCAACGCCCGTACAAAGGCACAACGCTGCAATTCGCCAATGCTCAGGGTCTGAGCCCAGTCAAGTTCCTGGTCCAGGTGTTCGCTCAGGTGTTGCAGGCCGACTTGCTGCATGGCCGAGCGCAGAGCAGTGTCTTTTTCGTGATGGGGCGGATGGGGATACCAGAGAGCCTCTCGAAGGCTGCCCAGCGGCAGATAGGGTTTTTGCGAGAGTGTGAGGGTCCGCTCTCGGTCGTAAGCGGCTGAACCGCTAGCGTGGGGCCAAAGCCCTGTGATCGCACGAATCAGCGTCGACTTGCCGTAGCCGGACGGGGCATTGATCAACAGGCTGTCGCCGGGTTGGAGTGAAAGATCAAAGCCTGTGAGCAAGCGCCGGCCATTCGGCAACCAGATGTCCAGGTCCTTGATATGGAAGCCTTGGGACTGTTGACCAAGGATGACCTTCGACTCGACCTCGACGCTATCCAGTCGCTCCTGGAAACCGACCAGCCGGTCGATCACCGATTTCCACTCGGACAGTTCCGGGAACACTTCAACCAGATAAGCGATGGCCGCATGTACTTCGCCGAAGGCGGCGCTTATCTGGGTCAGACGGCCGAGTGAGAATGCGCCGGCAAAAAACTGTGGCGCCATGATGAACATCGGTATGACGGTGGCGCTGCGCAAGTAGAACGTCGAATAGCCCATGACCAGTTTCTGTTTTTTCACCAGCGCCCAGAAGTTTTCCAGGGCCGCCTCCAGCCGTTGATTGAAACGGAGGTTTTCCACGGTTTCGCCTCGGTATTGAGCGACTGAATCGGCATTTTCTCTCAGACGCATCAGCGAAAACCGGAAATCCGCTTCGCGCCGCTGTTGCATGAAATTGAGTCGTGGCAATGCGCGTCCCAGCCAGAACGCGAAGCCAGTGCCCAATAGCGCGTAAACCAGGGCGATCCATACCAGCAACCCCGGAATGACCACGGATTGGCCGGCGAACGGAATACTGACCAGGCCGGAAGCCTGCCAGAGGATATGCAGGAAGGAAAACAGCGAGACCACGGAGGTCAACAGTCCCAAACTCAATTTGAGCGATTTGATAATGAATAGATCGATGTCCTCGGCGATCCGCTGATCGGGGTTGTCGACGTCGGCCCCGGTCAGCTTCATTTTCTGGTAACGCTGGCTATCCAGCCATTGATCGAGCATGTTCCGTGTGGCCCAGCGGCGCCAGCGCAATGTCAGCTTCTGCTGGAAGTGAAACGCAGCCACGGTGAAGGTGGCGGTACCGATTTGCAGCAGGATGAACTGGAGGCCGCCGAGGATAAAACCTTGGTAGTCCTTGTCCTGCAAGGCATTGTAAAAGTGCAGGTTCCAGAAGTTGGTGAGGATATTGATCCCCACCAGGCACAGTGTCATCAGCACCGTAGCGACAAGCAGCAGCACGGCCGGATACTTTTGTTCGGATAACCAGAAAGGTCGAGCGAGACGCCAGAAATTGCGGAGTGTGTGCATGGGGTCCTGGGGAGCCAGGTCGCTGGCGACGTTGAGTTTGAAAGGGAGGGAAGGTAGGATTCGCCAATGCTAATCGTTTGCAATAATTAGGGAAAGTCGCGGGAGAGCCGTTATCGAATTCCCAGAATGGCTTAACCAGACCTGGCCGCCGATACAGCGGGTAATCCGTAGTGATCCTGGTGACCCGCCTTTCATACGCTTGAGCCGAATGGCCGACCCCGTCGTGCTGCAACCACTGCTGACCCGATTCGCCCTGCTTTATCCAGGAGTGAACCGCGCAGCCGTAGTTTCACAGTGGTCGATGAACTATATGAGCATCGTCCTGCCCGCCGCCCTGGCCTGTGTTCTCACGCGTGCTCACGCGATCGATTTCTGGGGCGAGGAGACCGTGCTGTTTCACGATGACGGTCAACCACAGGCACTGGGGCTGGCCGCCCATTTACCGACCCTGCCCCCCGAAGACCGGGCAGCCTACTGGTCGCGGTTGATCCACGAGCATCTGGCACCGGTTTTCACCACCCTGGCTGCCGCCGGTGGCCTGGCCCCAAAAGTATTGTGGGGCAATATGGTCGCCATCTGGGACGGTGCCTTTGCGAGAATGGATGCCAATTTGTCCAGGGATGGATTCGCCGAGGCGCATCAGTGGCTGGAGTCGGCCACGGTGAATGACGGGCGCCTGAAGTTACGGAGCCTGCAGCGCATGGTCGAGTCACCTGCGCCGGACATTTGTGCCCAACTTCCATTGCGCCGACATTGCTGCCTGCACTACCAGTTGCACGAGCCCATTGAAGGTGAGCCACCCGTGCTATGCGAGTCGTGCCCCAAGCTGCATCGATTGCCGGTGGCAGAACAGGTGAGTTACCTGCACTGCATCTATGCGGACGATTGAACGACTCACCGTGTGATCCTTTCTTTATGGACAGACCTTGGCCAATGCCGGTGCGTCTGCATCGTTGCCCGGTGTGATGTCACTGAGCATCCCGTTTTCGATGCGGATCAACCGGTCTGCCAGGCCAAAGTACGTATCGTCATGGGAGATAACGATCACCAGTTTTTGACGCTCTCGCAGGTCCGACAGGATCCTGTTGTAGAAGAAGTGCTTGAACACCGGGTCTTGGTCGGCCGCCCACTCATCGAACAGGTAGCAAGGACGGTCCTCCAACCAGGCGCTGAGCAAGGCCAGGCGTTTGCGTTGTCCGGTGGACAGCGCCAAGGTCGTCAACTGTCCATTCTCGATACGCACTTTATGCTCCAGTTGCAGGTGAATCAGGTATTCCCGAGCCTGCTGCACCCGCTGTGGGTCATCGCCGTTCAACAGATCTTCGAACAGGCAAAAGTCGGTAAAAATCGCCGAGAAGTGCTGCCGGTAATGATGATTGCTGCTGGCTGAAGACACTTGTTCGTCGAGCTCGATGTCACCGCTTTCCGGCCGGTAAAGGCCGGTCAGCAACAAGGCCAGGGTGGTTTTTCCGCTGCCATTGCCACCGGTGATGAACACTACTTCGCCGGCATTGAGGGTGAGGTCTATGGGGCCAAGGGTGAAATGACCGTCCTCGCGTTCGCGATAATAGGTATGGGTGACTTGCCGGCAGACCAGGCGGCGAACCTGGGGCTGGGAGGGCCTCTGCGCGGTATCGCTGACGGTTTGCAGTTCGCCTTCCAGGGCGCGGATCTTGTTCAGTGCGATGCTGGCACGGCCCAGAATGGGCAAGGCATGCATCAGCTCAGATAGCGGAGTAATCATGTAGAGGATGGTCAGGATATAGCCGGTGGCCAGGCTGGCGTTCATGTCGATGAAGCGCGGCGCAGCGAACAGCACCACGCCGATCAGCATGTAGAACACCGCATTTCCCCAATTGAGCACGACAGCGTAGATGCTCATGCCGCGCACGAAATCCCGACGGTATTGCTGGCTTACAGGTAGCAGCAGGCGAGTGAAGAAGTGTTGTCGACGCGGATGGTTGAGCTGCAATTCCTTGCTGCCGTCGGTCAGCAGGCGGTATTGATCGAACAACTGATCCTTGAGCTCACGAGCGCGCGCGATCGACGTCAGTGCCTGACGCTGCGGCCAATTGAAACTGAGGCTGCCCAGGACGATCAGCAATAGCGTCAAACCGAGTAGCGGCAAACTGAGCCAACCCAGATAGGCCAGGCAAGCGGTGATGATCCCGGTGTTGACCAGCAAGACTGGAACCAGCTCAACCGCTTGGCTGATGGTCTGTGTATCGTCGGTCAGCATGGTCAGAAGACGGTGTTTGCCCAGGCGTTGCAACTGCGCGTAAGGCGTATCGATCAGCTTGGCACTCAGGTGCAGACGCATATCGTGGACGGCACCCTGTCCCAGTCGCAGCAGGCTTACGTCTGATGCCACCCGTGACACGACTGCCAACCCCACCAGTGCGACAAAATACAGACCATCCGCGGGACGCAACTGATCAAACACTTCCAGGCTGTGGTTGATCAAGGCAATCAGGCCCGCTGCCGCCAGCCCACACATCAGGCCCGTCAGGCTCGCGATCAAAAGCGCGAGCCATGAGCGTTTGGCCATGAGTATCAGCAAATCCATTTCAAGCCGCTCCGCAAGTGATGATGGCCGCAAGGCGCGCAACCCGTTGCCGCTGCAACGCTACCGATCAGCTTGACCACTGCGAGTGGAAAGCAATCAGCGCTGAGAGTACGGCAGAAAACGCCTCAAAATACTGACACGGATTGTATTCGGTCTGATACATGTCGGCATGATAAATACAAATGAGATGAGTTATCAAAAGCGTTTAAATAAGCATTTCTTTAGATTAGACTCCCGCCAGCCGTAGGAAAGTGGCGTTATCGACGTAAGAAAAATCACAAAACATCTGTCGCAGGGGAGCGGGGCTTGAACTTCAAAAAGAATACAATTGCGTGGGCTGTGGGGTCGGCGGTCTGCCTGGCTAACAGCGCATGGGCAGCTGAACAGTCGAACACGATGGAGATCGCTCCGATCACGGTGACCGGTGAAAAAATCAACCGCACCCTGGAGCAGACCCAGTCCAGTGTCGTCGTGGTGACTGACAAGCAATTGCGCGAGAAGGAAGACCATGACCTGGTCGATGTATTCGCCCGTACGCCGGGTGTCTACAACCAGTCCGGTAACGAGAACTGGGGCATCCGTGGCGTCCCGGTGTCCGGTTTCGAAGACCAGGGCCCGGCCACGCTCAATGGTGCGGTTTCGGTGTTCGTCGACGGCGCCGTGCAACCCAACCGCGCCCTGACCCTCAGCCCGATGCCGCTGTGGGACGTCGAGCAGGTCGAAGTGTTCCTCGGTCCGCAGTCCACCACCCAGGGCCGTAACTCCCTGGCCGGTGCAGTGGTCATCCAGACCAGGAACCCGACTTTCGAACCGAGCCTTTCGGCACAGACCAACGTGGGTAACTACGGTGAAAGCGGCGGAGCGATTGCCGGTGGCGGCTCGATCGTCGATGACAAGATTGCCGGCCGCATCGCCGTGGATTACCAGGAAGGTGACGGTTACATCGACAACGTCGCGCTAGATGACGACGCTAACCCGACCCGCACCGCCAATGCCCGCGGCAAATTGCTGATCCTGCCCAACGACGATCTCGATGTGCTGCTGACTTACGCCCATGGTGAAAGCCGCAAGGGCGACAACTCGGTCATGCGTCAGAACGGCAAGGTCCGTTACTACGACGTGTCGTCCGACACCAAGGCCTACGACAAACTCGAGCAAGACACCGTCAGCGCCAAGGTGGATTACCGCCTGGACGACAACTGGTCCATAACCAGCCTCACCGCCAACACCCGCTCGGACTATGACGCCCGCCTGGACTTCGACCAGACCGCCGATGCCAACGAAGTCGTTCTGCGCAAGCAGGATGGCGATCTGTTCAGTCAGGAACTGCGCCTGAACTACAGCGGTGACACGGTGAAGAGCTTCGCGGGTGTCTACTACGGCCACAACACCAACAACTTCCACGACCAATTGTTGTTCGACAACGAACTGGTCGGCACCGTCAAAGGCGATACGACGATAGAAAACAAGGCGGTGTTCGGTGAAATCAACTGGACGTTCGCCCCGCGCTGGACACTGATCACCGGGCTGCGCTACGACCACGAGAAGAACGACACCGACATCGAGCAGGACGACTTCTCCACCTCGGGCAAAACCAGCAAGTCGTTCGATGCCGTGCTGCCGAAGTTGGGTATCGACTATGAACTGGCTGCGAATCAGTACGTCGGCTTCATGGTGCAGAAAGGCTATCGCGGCGGTGGCGTCAACGTTCGTTCCGGCTCCGGTCACGAAGCTTACGATCCGGAATACACCACCAACTACGAACTGTCCTACCGTGGCTCGTTCTTCGACCAGACCCTGCGTACCCGCGCCAACCTGTACTACACCGACTGGAAAGACCAACAGGTCAGTGTGCTGGATCCGAACACCGAGTTCCTTCACGTGTTCAACGCCGGTCGCAGTGACATCAAGGGCCTGGAAGTCTCCGTCGAGAAGGACTTCACCCAACAGCTGACCCTGACGGCCGGTGCCTCCGTTACCGATGGCAAGTACAAGGATTTCGTCGCGAGCGATGGCCGGGACATGAGCGGCGAGGACTTCCTCTATTCGCCCAAGTACAAGATGGCGCTGGGCGGTACCTATCGCTGGAATGACCGTCTGACCCTGAACACCGACGTCATTTACCAGAGCACCTCACCGTCGGAGTATGAATTCGATGAAGCGGGGCAGGTCATTGATGAGCGCAAGTCCGACGCCTACTGGCTGACCAACTTCAACGCCGAATACAAGATCACCAAGAACGTCGCGGTGTCCGGTTACGTGAAAAACGCCTTCGACAAGGAATACATCACCAACAACCGCAGTGGCGACATCATCGATGTCGGTGCCCCGCGCACGCTGGGCCTGATCCTGCGCTACGACATGTAAACCCATGGAAGCGGGGAAGGAATCCCCGCTTCCGGTTTCAAGGCGGTCGTCATCCTCATAAGAGAAAGATGGGTGCCGTGACGCGAACAATCGATGAGTGGACAAGCATTCTCTTTTCGGCAGCAAAAGCATCATACCGCCAGGATAAAGTCCGCCTGATCGATACCTGCACTGCTGACAC
>RCUQ01000521.1_pt1 | contig 17253 bp, 28 predicted proteins | sample 2166351 | NCBI WGS metagenome assembly RCUQ01 (sample SAMN09932597, study PRJNA488358) | compost metagenome | feature: garden; material: soil; isolation source: compost soil in acetonitrile-enriched culture | place: Germany: Experimental Botanical Garden Goettingen | collected 2016-01-27
AAAGTAATCTACAAGATCTTGAGTTTTAACGACTTCATATCGTCTGCGAACAACCGGGTCCATCATAATTCTCCTATCTGAACTTTTCCCTGCCCACGCCACTCCCCAACGATATGCACATCAGCATGCAGGCCCTTGGTAAGCACTGGGTTGCCATAGTTTTTGAAGAACAAGCAGGACGCATCAGCGCCCTTATCTTTTTCTGAAAATTCGGTGTTCTACCATCACGCCGATGATTTCGATGTGCTGCCGGTCGGAGTGCATGGTGGGGTAATCGTCATTGAGGGGGACAAGCTCAAACACCTCTTGCCCGTTCTCATCGATGCCGCGGGGTCGGTACTTCTTGAAGGTGGCCTCTTCGCCGCCGTTCTTGGCAACCACATAGTCGCCAGGGCGAGGTGACTCATCGGGGTCAACGATGATTAGATCCCCTTCATTGAAGATCGGGGTCATGGAATTGCCACGCAGCCAGAGGCCAAACCCACAAGGGCCAATATCGATACTGGCAGACACATACTCGACATTGCCATCGAAGGTAGTGGCCTGCTCGCACATCTCCCGCCAGTTACCCGCCTGAACATAGCTCAGAATCGGCACCCGATTCCCCTGGGGAATAACAGCAGGCTCGACGTTATGGTAACCAGGGGGATGTGCATCGGTCATCCCAACGACACCGCCCTCTTTACCAGTCAGCAGCCAATCAACGGATACACCAAGTGCCGCCGCCAAGTCATTGAGGTAGCGCCCTTTCGGCTGATTTAGTCCCGACTCCCATTTCCCCACAGATACACCACTGATCCCAATTTTTTTGGCCAGAGCGACTTGGGTCAAAGACAGGTCTTTTCGTCTAGATGCAATACGGTCACTTATGTTCATAAAACCTAAGTTACATCAAAAGAATGAAACTTGGGTTTGCGTCAGAGGCAACCCTAAGTTATATTCAACCCACAAACTAACTTAGGGTTGCTTGGTGGGTTATGAAAAAGACAGACGTTATCGATTACTTCGGCAGCATCGGGGCTACTGCAAAAGCCTTGGGCATTTCTCATGTCGCTGTTGGGAAGTGGGGTGCAGCCATCCCCAAAGGCCGTGCCTACCAAATCGAAGTGCTGACCGGTGGCAAGCTGAAAGCCGACCCCGCTGCACAACCCTCGCCCCCGGCACAGTAAGGAGATTGCCATGACGATGGAAAGTCGTTCTGTCGAGCCCTTCACCGAGGTACTGCGTGAGCTGGCGGCCATCAAGCAAGGGTTAGCCCTGCAATCTCTGCCGGCTATCCCGCTCGATGCCTTTCTGGACATGCTGCTCGACGTCTACAAGTTCAAGCTCCCCAAGCGCACTGCTCAGGACATGATTGCCGATGGCCGTATTCCCATCATTCCCAAGCTGCGCGCCGGCGATCAGCCCTGGGTCAATCTGGTGCGCTGGCGCGAGATGGCCAAGGAGCCTGAGCACTACTTCAAGTTTGTTCATGAGAACTCCCGTCGTCGTGTGGCCAAGGATTCGACCAGCAAGTCGCGCCAACGCGCTGCTGCTTGACCTAACGGTAGCGATTGAGCACAGGGGGATAAAGTGTCAAACGAACGCACTCATTCACACAGCCACTTTGCAGGGGCCTGCGACCTGTTCAAACAGGCGCACAACATCAGCCAGCTGGCAGAAGCCATCGGCATGTCCAGCCACGTGCTGCACAACAAATTCAACCCGGCGTGTGAGCGGCACAACCTGACTGCGCAGGATCTCATCGCCCTCTACCACGCCACTGGCGACGACACCCTGTTTGATGGCCTGCTGTTTGATTGCGGCCTGACTGCCGTTCGCCTGCCTGCCGCCGCCATCGTCGCGCCAGAGGCCCGCGCCCAGCAGGCGCTTAATGCGGGGGCCCAGATCATGGGCGTCACCGCCCAGGCGACCACCCTCCTCGCCGGTGACCGCGTCACCAAATCCCACAGAAACACCGTCGTCACCGGCATCTGGGCAGGCATCGAGCACCTGGTGCTGTTGGCCACCGAAGTCGAAGGCCGCTTTCACGCCGTTCCTGGTCTTGCGTGTGCTGCCGACATGGCCCGCGCAGCCCTCGGCGCATAGGAGACCAAACCATGGGATTGATTTGCCCCCACTGCGGTTACCACGCGAATACCCGCAACTCCACCAAAATGAGCCCGCTGACAGGGCACGCCTATTACGCCTGCAGCAATGTCGACTGTGGCCACACCTTCAAGGCCGCGTTTGAGATCGTTGGCACCATCAGCCCATCCGCCATGCCCAATCCGGCCATCGTGCTGCCGACCTGCAAGGGCGTGGGCAAAAACTGCAAAACCATGTCGAAGAGCGTCCCGCTCAAGGAGCCAGCATGAAACTTCGCGCCGAGCAGCCGGGGCTGATCCCGCTGCCTTTTCTGCTGTTCAACCGCGCCACCGTCGTCACCAGCGGTGACGAGCCGGTGATGCGCAACACCACCCGATTCGACGGCAGTTATCTGGAAGACAGCGAGGGCCGCCGTGGCGCGCTGCGCTTCCAGCCGTGCCATCAACCGCGCCCGCACTGGCTGACCAAGCTGCTGCAGGCATAACCGGAGGGCCACCCCATGAACACCGCACAGATTTTCGCGCTAGTTCAACAACCCAGCGCCGCAGAAGTGGCGCTGGCAGAGATGCGCGCCCAGTTCGGCCGCAATGGGGCGGCCAGCCGCTGGTCACGCCTGCCGACCAGGGCCCGCGCCGTCATCTGCTACGCGGCTGGGGTGTCGACCACCCTCGCCGGGCAGGCGCTGGACCAGTTCGATTTTGAGCAACAGGAGGCGATCCGCCTCGCCCTGGGGGAGCTGCTGGCGACTCTGCACGAGTTTGATGGCGGCGTGCTGCACCGCCGCGAATGGCACCGCACCACCCGCCGCATTGAGGGGCCGACCCGCAGCGAGCAGGAACAGGCAGAACACGAGAACAAGCGCCGGGCCGAGCTCAACGAGCGGGCCGGCATTTTGGAAAGCCGCATGGCGGTAGTGAGAAAGGTGGCCGGAAGCGGCCAATAAAAAACCCCGCTATCGGTGTTGGCGCACCAGCGGGGCTTTCAATCAATCAACGAGGTAAACCTCATGAACAATCTTACAGCAGAACAGGCGATCCGCAAAGTCGCGAACAGCCTCATTAATACCCACCGCCCCCAGCTCGGGGCATGCCATAGCCTCGCCGTCGAAGCGAGCCTTGAAGCCCTGGCCGAACTGGCCGACGAGCTGACCCTGCTCGACATCTACGCCGAGCTGACCAAGCGCCTCGAGATCCTGCAGGGTGGCCAGCGGCCGCCGGTGCTGGTTGGCAGCACTCCATCAGGGGATCTCGCCTTCCTCAAGCTGTTCAACGAGTTCGCCATCGCCAATCCACAAGCTGCCGACGAGTGGCTGTTTACCGATGCCAAGGGCTGCTTTACGTGGCAGGACGATGAGCAGGGACTGGTATTCATGCCGCCAGAGGTTGAAGTCGAGCAGTTGTCTGATGATGAACTGCCGTTTATGAGGGAGCAGTGCACCTTCGCCGTAACCCTGCCGGCACCTCTCCATGATGTCTCCGTGGTATTCCAGCCGCCCTTTGCCCATGCACTGAAAGGCGGTGCCCAATGATCGCCATCACCAGCAAGCACACCGCCCAATCCCCTGCCGATGCCGTCGCCTACCTGGTGCGCCATGGCTACATCAAAGTGCGCGGTCACTGGCTCAGAGGCCAGCGCCACGCCGCCCGTATCGAAACCCTGGCCTCCGGCCGCGCCTGTGTACTGGAAGGAGTAGCAGCATGAGCAAGACCATCATGACCCTGGCCTGCCTGAAACAGTGGATAGCCGAGAACGAAGAGCGCCTGGTACCCACAGCCCCGCTCTGCTGCTGCGGCGAACTGGGGATCTCCATCCGTGTCGAGGCTGGCCATGTCGCCATTGACGAGCCGGATTACAGCCAAGTCGAAGGGGGTGCCCTGTGACTGACGACCTGTTCGAGCTTGAAGCCCCGCAAGATGCTCTGGGCACCACAGAGGCGGGTCCCGCCCATATGCAGCCCCCGGCGCCGGTCAGCCCACTGACCAAGCACTGGGAAGTGGCGCTGGAAGAGTTCAGCACCTCGGGCTGCGATGCAATGAGAAACCGCGACATAACCCGGGAGCTGCTGGCACTTGGCGCCATCCGCGCCGTGTATTGGCTGGCGCTGGGCGCTGCCGAGGTCGCACTGGCCAAGGAGATCGCCGAGTGGTGGGCCGACTGCGAACCACTCCACGGACTGGGGGAGACCATCAAATGATCCACGACTTCTGGCTTGATGCCATGTTGAGCGACGCAGCGCGCCGCCGAGAATACCAACTCGAATTGCTGGATGCCCGTCGCCGTCCCTGCCGCCCCCACAGCTATATCAAAACCATGCTGATCATGGTGCGCGCAGCCCGCCGCTGCGAGCGCCAATCTGCCGCCCGTCTGCGCCAGTCATGCAACGGAGGCGCCATCTAATGACCCACCAAAAACCAGCCGGGCTTGCCCCGGCTTTGGGCGTACTGCGCCCTGCAAACAGCCTTTCCGCCGTACAAATGGTCACCCTGGAGCCCTGCACCAAGTGCAAGCAGACCGCCGTGTGCATGCCGGTAGCTGGCCGCCACGGTCGCCGGTCTTACCCCTACTGCGTCGAAACCTGCTGGCCGCTGGCCCGCGCCGCCAGCGAAACCCTGGTGAAGGCCGCCCCTGCAGATCGCCCCTCGATGCTCTGCAGCTGCTGCGGCGAGTTCAGCCACGTGCGCCCGGTAATCCTGTCCGGCAACCGCATGACAAGTCTGTTTTTCTGCGAATCCACCTGCTGGTCTGATCGGCTGGCAACACTCGACATGGTACCAACCTGCACCACCTGCGGCCGCTACCTGCAACCGAACGAATACACAGCTGGCAAATGCGGGGTGTGCAAATGAACCACAACGTCATCTCTGTATCAGGTGGCAAAGACTCCACCGCAACCCTTCTGCTAGCCCTTGAGCGCAATACCGAAAATCTACAGGCCGTTTTCTGTGATACCGGTCATGAACACCCTGAGGTTTATGCCTATCTGGATTATTTAGAGCTGCGAGTTGGCATGCCGATTCGCCGTGTAAAGCCTGACTTTTCAGAGCAGGTTCTGCGCAAGCGCGACATTGTCGTGACGAAATGGCGTGATGAGAGCGTCAGCGAGTCCATCATCGAGCGAGCCTTGTCGGTACTGCAACCCACGGGCAACCCGTTCCTTGACCTGTGCCTCTGGAAGGGGCGCTTCCCCAGCACCATGGCCCGATTCTGCACCGAAGAGCTGAAGCGCAACCCCATGCAACAGCAGGTGCTGTTTCCTCTACTCGAACATCACGACACCGAGGAGGTGTGGAGCTGGCAGGGTGTGCGGGCTGATGAGTCAATGTCCCGCTCAAAGCTGCCAGAGAAAGATGAAGTTCGAGACGGGCTGATCAACTACCGCCCCATCCTTACCTGGACTGCACAGGATGTTTTCGATTTTCACCGTAAGCATGGCGTGAAGTGGAACCCGCTCTATGAGCAGGGCTTGAGCCGTGTTGGTTGTATGCCGTGCATCATGTGCAGGAAAGACGAGTTGCGCGAAATTGCTAACCGCTGGCCAGAAGAAATTGAGCGCGTCGCTGAGTGGGAACGTCTAGTCAGTATGGCGAGCAAGCGTGGTGCATCCAGCTTCTATGGTCCACGTGTTGCAGGTGGCGGCCAATCAGTCGAAATGATGACGCCCGAAGAAGCGCAAGAGCTGCTGAACATCAATCGCGTGGTCGAATGGTCAATGACAGGCAGGGGTGGCAAGACATTTGACATGTTTGCCCGCCTCGCTCCCGATGTCGGCTGTTCCAGCGCTTATGGACTTTGCGACAATCCAGTTGTTGAGCGTAGCGGTACTGACACCCTACATGGGGATGTCGCATGATCGACGCCATCACCAACCTGCAGGGCATCCAGCTGCCCCAGCACTACCTGGTCGGCCACCATGCCATCAATATGGCCGGCGCTGCCGAACAACTGGCCCGCGTCGAGTGGCACGTTGCCAAGCCGCTGGCCAAGACCTACCTGCACCGCTACCCCGCCAACCCGAAAACCGCCAATGTCTGGCTGCGCCGCATCGTTGACGTGTGCGCCGCTGCGCAAAGCCGGTTCCCGATCCCGGTTATCCACCTTCGCAATGATGTCCGCCGCGAACTGCTCGCCGCCGAGTGGGCACGCCGCTGCCAGACGCTGCTGAACAATGGCACCGAGCATGAATGGGATGCCGCAAAGCTGCTTAGAGATCTGGGCGCTCAGGCGCAGGCGTGGCACTTCTGCCCACCCCTGCCGGCCGACCCCCGCCACACAGCCAGAAAACTGCTTGGCCGCCAGCTGACTGACGAAGAGCGGGCGGATATAGATCCCGCCGTTGAGAAGTTCGAAGGAGCCGCCGCCAGCCTGCTGGTTCGCCTGCTCGATGAGTCATGGTGGCTGCGCAAGATCAACCGGGCCTGGGCCATCTACTGCGAGCTGATCGCCATCCTCACCGGCCAGGTGCGCAAAGGGGTCAGCCCCTACGCCAGCGCCCACGCCGTGCGCGAGTTCACCCAGCGCAAGGCGGCCCAGCGGGCATGGATGGAGAACATGAGCGCTGTCAACGAAGAGCTGGGGCAAGAGATCGATCTGACTGACGCCATCATGGCATCCGTGGCCAACCCCGAGATCCGCCGTCATGAGCTGATGGTGCGCATGCGCGGCTTTGAGGATATGGCGCAGGAACAGGGCAAGCTGGGCCTGTTCCTGACCTTGACCGCCCCATCCAGCTATCACGCCTGGCGGGTGGGAAAACAAGACAAGGCCAAGACCTACCAGAACGAAGACTTCAACAACGCGACCCCGACCGAGACAAACCGCCTGCTGTGCAAACAGTGGGCCCGCTTTCGTGCCGCGCTGGCGCGGGAGAAGGTCGGGGCCTTTGGCTTTCGAGTAGTGGAGCCGCACCACGACGCCACCCCGCACTGGCACTGCCTGCTGTTCATCAACCCGGAACATCAGCACGTTTTTCTGACCCTGCTGGCCTTCCACTTCACCGCGGCCGAACGGGACGAGCTGAAAATGCCCAACGGTACCGAGCTGAACGCTTTGGCAGAGTCGCGCATCCGTAACAAGTTGCCGCACATCAAGAGCCTGCTCGACATCACTGACAAGCAGACCATCAAGGCCATCAACCCCAGGGTGAACTGGAAAGAGATCGACCCGACCAAGGGCAGCGCCACCGGCTATATCGCCAAATACATCGCCAAGAACATCGACGGCCATGCCGTGGGGATGGATTACGAGGCCGAGGCCCCCGTTGACCACACCACCATCGCGGTGGCGGCCTGGGCGAGCTGCTGGCGCATCCGCCAGTTTCAGCAGATCGGCGGCCCTGCCGTGAGCGTGTGGCGCGAGCTGCGCCGCCTAGGTGACGACGTGATCGAATGGGACTGTGTGCTGGAATTAGCCCGCCAGGCGGCTAGAAACGCCCGCTGGGGCGACTTCATCAACGCCATGGGCGGCATAGATGCCCCACGCAAAGAGCACCTGATCCGCCTATCCAAGCGCATGGACGAAGCCGCCAACAAATACGGCGAAGATGTGATCAAGCTGCTGGGGCTGATCACCGACGTCGGCATGACCACGGCCGTCACCCGCACCGAAGGCTGGCAGATAGTGCGCAAGGGGGCCGCGGTGTCGGGTTTGGGCGAGCAGCGCGAGCATGCAGTGGGCGAGCGCAGCGAGTTGACCTTGAGCAGCGGCAGCTGCGCCCCTTGGAGTTCTTTCAATAACTGTACGGAAGGATCCAAATCAGGGGTTAAAGGATCCACTCTGGCTAAAGAGTTGAGCCGTATGGGTCTCGATGCGAGCAGCGCCGCCCTGCTGCAACACGGCAGCATCATCAATGCCGGTGGCCAGTACGTGCGCCTGGTCAGCGATCGGCTGATTGTGACCCGTCGCTGGCCTGGTGCTGGCGATGCCGTGGCCGACCAGCTGACCGCCGAGGTCGAGGCCGAACAGGCCCGCAACCGCGCTGCCAGCAGCACCGAGCTGGAAAAGCAGGCCCGCGAGCTGATCCACACCAGCGGCAGCGTCACCGACTGGCTGGCCACCATGCCGCTGGCGCAGGCCGAAGAGGCGATCGCCATCTTCACCCGCCTGCTGGATGACGAAGAGGACCGGGGCAGCTATCAGCCAAGCGAACAGGAGCAGACCCGCGTCGCGAGCATGCAAGCCGACAACGGCCGCCATGAGGCGGAGATTGCCAAGGCGCGGGCGCGCCTGGGCTTTAACTGAGGGAATGAAGATGAGAAACGTAATGCTGGATCTGGAAACCATGGGCAAAGGCCCCCGCGCGGCCATCGTCACCATCGGGGCTGTGTTCTTTGACCCGATGACAGGTGAACTGGGCGCCGAGTTCGAGGCGCATATCCACCTGAGTGACAGTGCCAGATTCGGGGAAATGGACCCTGACACCGTGCTGTGGTGGATGCAACAAAGCGATGAGGCTCGGTATGCAATTGCCTACGACCAAGGAGAGGGTCGCCGTATTTCACTGCTTGAAGGGATACAAACATTCGAGGAGTGGATTCGGGAGAACATGGGAAGCCCTGAGTTTTACCCGTTTGTTCGGCCTTACATGTGGGGGAATGGGGCTGGATTTGACTGCACCATCATGGCGAATGCCTATACAGCTCTTGGTCCTGTTGGTCTCGAGTCTTGGAACGGATTCCAGGATAGGGACGTTCGTACAGTCGTTGACATGGGCCGTCATCTGCTGGGATTTGACCCAAAGAAAGATATGCCATTAGAGGGTGTGGCCCATCGTGCGCTGGACGATGCCAAGCATCAGGCCCGCTACGTCGGCGCCATCTATCAGCGGATGCAGGCAGCGATCAACAGCTGCGGCATGGTAGGGGGTGCGGCATGAAAACTATCAACTGGAATCAGGCCTCCGAACTGGGCCTTATCGTTCGCATCAACCGCGAGATCCTGCACCCGTTGGGGCTGGCAATGTGCCGCAATCCGGAGAACGGGGCATCGGATATGCTGCTGGTGAGTCCGGATGGGATATGGGAGTACGACCAGCAGCTTATGGCCAATGCGCCAACGGTCAGCGAAGAAGAAGCTCGGGCAAAAATTGCAGAGTGGACTAAGGAGCTGCAGGCATGACAGATACCATCACTCGCGCCGACGTCGAACGCCTGCAACCGCATTGCCTGCGGCTCTGGCCCATCATCCAGCAGCACCCGCCGGGATCGGCGGGTCGCACGGCCGTCACCCACGAACTCAATGACCTGCCGACCGCCGACCGCCACATCTGCGATCAGTTGCTCGACCGGATGGAACGGGTCATCCGGTTCGAGGATGCCTGGTTCCCCTTCTACCAGGGCGAGCTGGACACCATCACCCCACCCAAGAAGGCAAAGCGGGTGCTGCCTGTCGGCCCAGCTCCCAAGCAGGTATGGAAGGCCACCCGGGCGCGACAGGGGGCGTTTACCAGAAGGAGGGCTGTATGAGCAAACCAAAGGAGGCGAAGGATCGAAAACAGGCCCAGCGTGCGAGGCAGGCCGCACTCGGCATCAAGCGGGTCGAAGTAGCCCTCTCCACCCGTGAGCGCGAGCAACTTGAGCACCTATGCCGGGCGCGCGCCGGATCCGGCGAGCCCTACAGCGCCGACGAGTACATCAGTACCCTGCTGCGCCGCGACTGGGAACGCTGGCAGCAACAACAAGCAGAGCTGGCCGCACAGACCTGCCCGAACTGCGAATGCGCTCTGCCTGCTGGATGCGGCGGTGCATTCAAAGGTGAGGCTGCCTGCTGGCACACCACTGAGGCCAAAACCTTGGCACTGTGACCGGTCACAAAGCTGCGGGGCCTAAGGAAGGGATGGGACAACTTGTCTTTACATGCAACAATTTGTTGCTCATTTTTGGGTAAAAGTTATACTCACGACGAGCCCAAAAAGCCGACTAATCGCAAATGAACCAATGAACCAATGAACCAATGAACCAATAAATTGATAAACAAACTTACCGAAGATTCGACTGCACAATAGGAAATGAACATGGCTCAAACAGTACGCTTAGACGATGATTTCATCGCCGACGTGAAGATCCACGCGTCTGCCGCACATCGCTCTTTGCCGAAGCAGATTGAGTACTGGTCCAAGATCGGCCGCATGGTCGAAGACAACCCGGACCTGCCTTTTAGCTTTATCAAAGACGTGATGCTCGCCGCAGAGCAAGTCAAAGAAGGGCAAGTAACCCGCTATGTCAGAAGAACAAAACGAGATTGAGGTTTTTGAGTCAAACCTTTTTACCAAACAGCTCAAAAAGCTCTCTGCGAATGACCTGAAAGTAGTGGAAGACGAGATCGAGCGGGTCATCGATGACCCTGAGATCGGCGAACAGAAGAAGGGGGACTTGTCGTACCTGCGAGTGCACAAGTTCAAGCTCAAGGGGCAGTTGGTGTTGCTGGGCTACTCCTGGAAAGACGCAGAACTGCAGCTCTATCTGCTGAGCGTCGGCCCCCATGAGAACTTCTATGACGCGCTGAAAGAGCGTCGCAAGGCCGATTTGAAACTGATCGGCTGACTTTGAATGGGTCCTCTCGGGCCCATTTTTCTTGCTAACGCTCACAACAACACGAGGTATCGAATGAGCTTTAACCTGTGCAACCTACCGCCAGCCGAGAAGGCGCTGATAGAGGTAGACAAGGCCGCAGCCTATGCGGTGTGGAAGGAACGCAATGGCAAGCTGGCCACTGCCGAGCTGGATAGCAGTGCCTTCAAGGATCATGAGCTGGAAGTCTTCACCAAAGCGCTGACCAAGTATCGCGCCAGACCCTAAGCCTGCTATGCCTTCACCACCGGCAGCTCGCCGAGCGCGGTGGTATAGCGGGGGCTTAACTGCTCCCGCTTCATCATCCACTCCCGGGTGTCGCGGCCACGGGCCGCGAAGTAGACCTTCCCCAGCCGCCCCTGGTTGATCTTGTCGATGACCTGCATCAGCGCCTCGCTGCGCGGTGCCTGCGATTCCCCGGCGAACAGGTCGCCCTGCTGCATGCTGGCGGGGGTGAAGTCGGCCAGCATGACGCCCCCTTTCTGGTAACGCTGCTCGTCGCGCCAGATGCGGGGGAGCAACTCGGGGATCAGGGCCAGTAGCGCCCGGGTGTCATGGGTGGGCATTGCCAGTTTGGTGCTCACCTGGTTGCCGTAATAAGGCTCCCGGTCGCTGAACGGGCTGGTGCGAATGAAGAGCGTCACATGCCGGCAGCACATCCCCTCGCCTCGCAGCTTCTCGGCGGCGCGCTCCATATAACCGGCCAGTGCCTGGTGCATGGGGCCTATCTGGGTGATGCGCTCGCCGAAGGAACGCGAGCAGATGATCTGCTGCTTGGCCTGGGCCTCTTGCTCCAGCTCGGCACAGGGGATCCCGCGCAGCTCCTGCACGGTGCGCTCGACCACCACGCCATAACGGCGCCGCAGGCTCTTGGGGTCAGCAGCGACCAGATCGGCCACCGTTTTTATGCCCTGAGTTTCCAGCTTGGCTGTCAGCCGCCGGCCAATACCCCATATCTCGTCCACCGGGGTGATCGCCATCAGCTTGGCGCGGCGCCCTTCATCCCGCAGATCAACCACGCCGCCAGTGGCCGGCCACTTCTTGGCGGCATAGTTGGCCAGCTTGGCCAGCGTCTTGGTGGGGCCGATGCCGACCCCAACCACAAGCCCGGTCCACTGCTGCACCCGCTCGCGGACTTGGCGGCCATAAGTCACCAGGTCGCCAGCCCAAGACTCGCTCAGCTCGATAAAGGCCTCGTCGATGCTGTAGACCTCCACCGCAGGGGCCATCCCCTCCAGGATGGTCATCACCCTGTTCGACATGTCGCCATAGAGGGCGTAGTTGCTGGAGAACCAGACCCCGCCCATGGCCTCGAAGAACTGGCGGATCTGGAAGTAGGGCACACCCATCTTGATGCCGAGCGCCTTGGCCTCCGCCGAACGGGCCACCACGCAGCCATCGTTGTTGGAGAGCACCACTATGGGCCGCCCCTTGAGGTCGGGGCGAAACAGCCGTTCGCAACTGGCGTAGAAGTTGTTCACGTCGACCAGGGCGACGGCGCAGTGCTTGTTCATGGGGTCGCCATCTTGTGCACGACGAAGGCCACCACCCCGAAGATTTCCAGCTCCTGCCCTTCGCTGAAATGGATGGGCCGATAAGCCGGGTTGCCCGGGAGCAGGGAGACTGACGGCTCAAGCTGCAGTTTCTTCACCGTGAACTCGCCATCCACCGCAGCGACCACCACGCAGCCATGCAGCGCCTTGCGGCTACGGTCCACGACCAGCAGGTCGCCATCGCGGATCCCGTGGTCCACCATGCTGTCACCGGCCGCCCGCACGAAGTAGGTGGCCGCCGGGTGCGCAACGCACAACTGATTGAGGTCGATGGTCTGCTCGGTGTAGTCCTGCGCTGGCGACGGGAAGCCGCAGGCCACCGGGGAGAGGAACAAGGGCAGCTCCAACAAGGGGGCATCGGGAGTGGGTTGAGCAAACATGCTGGCAATCTCAAAAATACTGTATGGATAACCAGTATAACAAGGCGACAAAATCGGATCACCGTGCGGCGTTTGGCTCCGCCATTCTGGGTGCCCTGTGTATGTTTCCTGCCAAAACTAACGTCCCCTTACTTGTGTAGAACCGGTACCCTGCCGGCGGTGTTGTGCTGCTGGGCGGGGTGATGGTGCCGATTTTCCCTGATAAGCGCGGATGCGGGCCGCAGAGGGCCGGAAAGGGACAAAAAGGGAGCATCGGGGACTATTGGGGTTGATTGGTGTCGCGCTGTTGCGCGATACTGCGCGGGCAACGGCAAAATCCGTTGCCGGGATTGGAACCCCGCCAGCATTCAAGCGCACAACACGCGCCCGCGTGTTTTTTTGTGCGGCCCAGTTGTACCTGTCAGTTATGACGGGCTGGGCAGGGCAGCCTCACGGCTGGCCGGTTTCCTTGGATGCCCGGTAGTTCCAACCCTGTTCAGCTCGTCACCAGACAGAGATTGGAACCTCTTTGGTGGCGATTGACTTGCATCGCATCCGAGGAACCACATCATGAACAGCATCCGCTTCCATGACACCCAGTTCACTGTTATCCCCCACCACGGCCAACCCTGGCTGACTGCACCACAAATCGCCCAAGCCCTTGGCTATGCCAACGATGATGCCGTGAGCCGCATCTATCGCCGTAATGCCGACGAATTTACCCCCTGCATGACCTTGACGGTCAAATTGACCGTCAAGGGGTTCGGCAATGGCAGCAGTGAGAAAGAGGTGCGAATCTTCTCCCTGCGCGGCGCCCATCTGATCGCCATGTTCTCCCGCACCGCGCTCGCCAAAGAGTTTCGCCGCTGGGTACTCGATGTGCTGGACCGGGAGAGCGCCGCGCATCCGCAGCCCCTCACCGTGCTGACCGATGACGAACTGCACTCGCTCGCCTGGTTGTGGCGCGCCGCCGACCGGATGATGATCGCTGCCAAGGCCATTTACCCCCTGCTCGATGTCGCCGAACACCGCGAAGCCGGCACCTACTACTCCATCATTCACGAATACCCGATGACCCTGGCCGCTGCCCAGCACATCCTGGCCGACAAGACCCGCCATATTCAGAGCGCCACCCACGGCAACCGCGACTGGAACAGATTGATCCCCCACCTGCACCGCCTGCCGATGACAAAAAGTTGGTAAATGTGACCGGTCACGCACTGCGGCGCGTGACCGGACATATCCATACGGCTAACATATGACAGTCATAGATATATGGGTATGATGGATTTTATATTTACAGCTATGTTTTTATAAATAATTTAAAAACAAACATAAATAAAATTAAAGATAGGAATAATAGATGTTAGAAGATGCCTTGAACTCTATAAAGGCTCATTTATATGATAGAGCTGTTAGCCCTTTAATGGGTAGTGTTATTGTTTCATGGGTAGTATGGAATTACAAACTACCACTATTATTAATTTCTAAAGAGCCAATTTTAGAAAAATACAGAATAATAAGCGAGGTCCTTTACGCAACTGAGGCATCTATCTATCTCAATGGGCTACTGTACCCTATACTTACAGCGGCCACATATATATTCATATATCCATACCCTGCCGAATTTGTTTTTAAATTCACTAGAAATCGACAAAAATCAATCTCGAACATCAAGAGGCAAATTGAAGGAGAGGCACTTCTTACAGTCAAGGAGTCTATGGAGTTACGCAGAGAGATAGACAAGTTAGAAGATGAATTCATGGCTACTTTAGGTAAGAAGGAAACCGAAATTGAAAGACTAAGAAACGAATTAAATGAAATGAATGTTCAAGATATAGGTGCTAACACCAAATCTGGAGAGGAAGAAAAAAATAGAAATATCAATAAAGCATTGAATGATACTGAACATGAGATATTACAACTATTAGAAGATAGCAATGCATCTGAAAGTACAATAATTACATTATTTGAGGGGAGAAGAAATACTAACTGGGTAAAGTATCACATTGAAAAGCTCGAGAAACTTGGTTTAATTCGCTTAGTAAAAGATGATTTCGGAGACGTTGAGTGGACTATTACATATAATGGTCGAACGTATCTAATCGAGAACCAGCTAGCTTTTGAAAATTATGCTCTCGCACAATAGACGGCATAACAATGAAAGTTTCACCATAGGCATAAAAAAGGAATATAAAATGACGGCAGTTTATAATGGTCTGTTGTTCGATACAGAATTGGATGCCATATGGGCAGCTTTCTTTGACCTAGCTGGCTGGCAGTGGTGGTACAATCCAGTTTCAGTTGGTAACTGGAAGCCAAATTTTAAAGTAAAATTTCCTTGTAAACATTCAGAATGCAATGGCAGTCATATATTGATGATTTCAATAATTCCAGAAAAAGACATTTCGTCTTGGCGGCATCACCCCAGCTTGTCTTATAGTTATGGAGTAACTGATAGCAGCAATAAACATATAGCAGATAGTGGTGCTCTATTCGGAATTGGTCCATTTTCTACCAAATGGGAAATGGCTCACGGGTCTGGCGGCGGTACTGAAGATGTTACTAATTGGGTCAATGATGCAAATAAGTTATGGGAAAACGCTGTAGTATCGATAGATACCGTAAGCGCCAACTGAAAGTATCTGACAGAAAATGAAGGATCGAAATAAGGATCCGTTGCGTAGCACGCGGCCAGTGCTGGCGCGGGAAGCAGCTCTCCGCCCCCAGTCGTTCACCTGCATGATTTTCCACACATAAAGCGGGCAGGCGAGGCGGGGTCCCGATTGCGCGCCAGCGGTGCTGGCAGGGGGGCAGCAGGCTGCGCCAGCCGCTCAGGATGCGCGTGAAAGGATCTGCGAGGGTGCAAGGATAGCCCGCATCGGTGATGCAGCAGCGGGCCGCTGATGCGGCCATGTGAGGGGCAAAAGAAAACCCCGCCAGGTGGCGGGGTGGTCGGGATGCACAGGCCGGGTCAGCGCAGAATGTCGCCTTGGCTGGCCTGCTCGATGCCGGCGGCCAGCTTGTAGGGGTTGAACCGGATCACCTCCTCCCCTGCCCAGTCATTGAGCGCCAGCAGGCTGGCCTTGATGCTGTCGATCTCGTTGATGTCGAACACCTGGGCGGCCTTGGTCACATCGCCGAACCCGCCCGTGCTGTTCGGCATCACTCCCATCAGCTGGGGCGGTACCCGGTGGGTGGCCAACTGGTCGTCGCGGCTGACGTTCTTGATGGAGAGAAAATCATCCTTGGCCGCCACCTCGGCCACCGGGATCAGCTTCACCCCGTCCTTGCTGCCGTTCGGGGTGTAGAGCAAGAGGTTGCGGAAGTTGCCGGGCCCCTTGCTCTGGCGCAGCGCCTCACGCAGGGCCGCAATGTCGCCCTCGTTCTGCACTGCGTCGGTGATGTGCATGATGAACCCAGCGTGGGATCCATTCTCGTAATACTTGCGGCGGAACAGGGTGGCAGACTCGTTGAGCAGGGTAGAGTTTAGCCCGCCGACATAGTCGGGGATGCCGTAGATCTCCTGGTTGATGTCGCTCTCCATCACATGGCCAACCCGCCCGGCCGGCAGCGCCTGCTCCTGGCCGGGCTGGGCAATCCACCAATAGGTGTCCAAGTCCAGAGCGCGCCGGGTGTACTTGGCCCGCAGGTGGTCATAGCGCAGCACCCCGCCGAGTCGGTTCTGCACTGCCTGCAAATAGCCGTTGCCGAAGATCAGATAGTCAAGCGCCAACCCGGTGAAGGCGGCCAGGCTCAGTTTCGGATGCGGGATGAAGCAGGAGCGCAGGATGTTGCGCTTCACCTGGATGGCCGAGGCGTGATGCACCCCGGCCCGATAGACCCGCGACAAGCCATTGAGAGAAAGGGGCGGCTCGTACCAGCGGCCGTTGTGCATGGCCTCCAGGTAGTCGAACACCTCCCGTTGCGATAAGACCGGCACCGGCTCGCCAAAACTGAACGCCTCGATGGCCGCGCCGGGTTTCTGGGTCGCCGTCACCGGCGAGGTATGGCGCTGTGGGCGGCGCTTTCTCATGCGAAAATCTCCATCATGCTGGTATTGGCACCGGTGGCACCTGCCAGCGGTTCATGTAACAGGGCCTGCATCGTGGCCCAGGCAATATCGGCGTGGCTGGTTTCCTCTGACCGGCTGGCCTCAAAGGTCGGCAGCTTGCCGCCCGCGGTCACGGCGCGGCGGATGCTCATGAACGCCTGGGCGAGGTCGGTCCAACCGCTGTCAAACTCCAGCCGCCCCTTGTTCATCACATCCTGCGCCTTCATCACCATCTGGATTTTCACGCTCGGGTTGTACTGGATGGCGGTCACTGCCGGGTAGAACTGCTTCACCAACTGGTAAACCCCCTCCCCGATCCCGGTGGTGTCGATGCCGATGTAGCCCACGTTGTAGCGATCGCACATGGCCTTGATGGCCCGCGCCTGGGCGTCGAAGTCCATCCCGCTCCAGCGGTGGCGCTCCAGCACCCGGAACTTGCCGCCCGGCACCGCCGGCGGGGCCAGCACGGCGCAGCCCGCGCTGTCCCCCTGCCCGCCCTTGGCCGGGTCATAGCCGATCCACACCGACCGGTTACCGAGCGGGCGCAGCGCGAACGGCTTGTAGTCGTCCCACAGCTCCCAACTGTCGACCATGCAGCGCTGCAGGGTGGCGAGCGGGAACACGCTCGAGGTGTC
>RCUQ01000526.1_pt1 | contig 17084 bp, 15 predicted proteins | sample 2166351 | NCBI WGS metagenome assembly RCUQ01 (sample SAMN09932597, study PRJNA488358) | compost metagenome | feature: garden; material: soil; isolation source: compost soil in acetonitrile-enriched culture | place: Germany: Experimental Botanical Garden Goettingen | collected 2016-01-27
TCCCCCGATATTGTGGTGGCCGATCAGATCCAATCCTGTCACGCTCGCCAGATGGACATCGAAATGCTGGCGCATGGCGTCCCATGCGCCCGAGCTTTCGACCCACGCTTGCGGCGCGCCTGAACTGGTGAAACTCACAAGCTTGCGGTCCGATAGCAGCGGCTGATTCCCCTCCAGCCCAAACCGAGAGTAGCCGAACCCCATGCCGAAGACCCGATCGACATAGCCCTTCAGCATGGCGGGCGGCGCGTTGAACCATAAGGGGTAGAAGAAGGCGAAAACGTCGGCGTCGCCGATGACTGATCGCTCGTCAGTCACATCCGCGCGCGGTTGAAAGCCCTCGTGGTCCGGCAATTCCTCCATGTGCAGCAGAGGGTCGAAGTTCAAGCGATAGAGGTCACGAAGCACCAGTTCGACGCCTTCACCCCGCGCCGCCTCGGCATAGGCCTCCACCATGGTCATCGTGAAACTATTGAGCCTCGGGTGTGAGACGATCAGCGCCTGTTTCATGCGAACCTCCTTTTGGGTGGCGGCCTTCGCCCTCGGAAACAAAGGCTTGCGTCAGGGCGGCGGCGACGTCCAGGTGCGGCGACAGGTCCAGCGCCGACCGCAGGCGTTCGATCAGGGCCTCGCGCGCTGCATCGTCCGGGGCGACCTGCAGGGCTTCATTGATTTTCCCGAGCAGCTCGGCGCGACCATTGCGCCAGTCAGGTCTGGCGGCCACGCCAGGCATGAGCCTTTGCGGAGCCCCTGACGCCAGCGCATCCGTCGCTGTCAGAACAAAAGCTTCATCCAGAAGTGGCGACAGAATCGTTGTGCGGTCAATTCCGCCGGCGACCAGCCGGGCCGCCAGCCCTGCACGGGCGTCTGGCTCACCATGCACCAGGAAGACATTCCCGCTGATCGGCAGGCGCGCCTTTAGCCAGGCGACGAGGCCGTCCGCGTCCGCATGGGCGGAATAGGCGTCGATCTCGCATATGCGGGCATTGACCCGCACGTCGTCGCCCTGGATGCGCACCAGACGTCGGCCCTCCAGCAACACCCGGCCCAGCGTCCCCGATGCCTGGAAGCCGGTCATCAGGACCGTGGTTTCGCGCCGCCAGAGCAGCCGCTTCAGGTGCGGCCGGATTCGCCCGGCGTCGCACATGCCGCTCCCGGCGAGGATGACGTGCCAGTCGCGCAACCTTTCCAGCCCGTCGCTTTCCTGAGGCCGCATCAGATAATGCAGCCGTGGCGCATGGCGCAGCTCCAGATAAGGATTTTCGTCCGCCTCGGCGTTCCATCCCCGCCTCAGGAAAACGTCAGTCGCTTCGATCGCCAGAGGCGAATCCAGGAAGATCTCGGTCGCCAGTTCGGGCTCGTCGCGCATCACCGCCAGCAGGTCGAGGATCAGTTCCTGGGCGCGTCCCACAGCGAAGGTCGGCATCAACAACGGACCGCCGGCAGACTTGGCCTGCCGCATCTCCTCCGCCAGAACCTCTCGACGCGCCTCGGGCGTCAGGTCCTGGCGCACGCGGTCGCCGTAGGTGGATTCCAGGATGACGTGATCCACCCCGACCGGGCCGTCCGGCGTCGGCAGGAAGGGCTGGCGGCCCGATCCCAGATCGCCGGAGAACAACACCCGAACCGGCTTTCCTCCCTCCATGACGACGACCTCAATCGAGGCCGCGCCCAGAAGGTGCCCCGCCGGCCACCACCGCGCCTGCACGCCCGGCAGTGGGTCGATCCATTCGCCGAACTTGACCGTCTGAAACAGACGCAGGGTCGGCGCCACGTCCGCCACTGTATAGATGGGTTCCACCGGATCGACGCCGCGTCTCTGGTTGCGACGGTTCAGATGAGCGACGTCGCCTTCCTGGATCTCGGCGGCGTCAGCCAGCATGACCTCGCACAGATCCCGCGTGGCTCGCGTCGCGTAGATCGGCCCGCTATAGCCCGCCCGCACCAGCTTGGGCAGCAGGCCGGAGTGGTCGATATGGGCATGGGTCAGAAAGACGGCGTCGATGGACGTTACGTCAAAGGGAAACGCGTCGTGGTTCAGCGCCTTGAGCGACTTCGATCCCTGAAACAGCCCGCAGTCCACTAGAAAACGCGCACTGTCTGCCTCGACGAGGGCGCAGAATCCAGTGACGCATTCCGCTGCGCCATGGAAGGCAAGGGACAGGCTCATGGAGCACTTCCAAGCGGTTGATCAGACATTGTGACACAGACGAACGCCGCCGTCATCGAGAAGGCGCCCGCAGCGTTGTTTCTTCACCTGGTCCTTGTCGATCAGTGCCTCTGGCGCGAGCGCACCCTGCGGGAGGGGAGGGCTTGAACGACCCGAACGGGGTCTGGTCGGAGGAGCAGGACTAGTCTGGAGGGGGCGGACGGCAGAAAGCCCAGCGGCTATTGGCGGCGGGGCTTTTGGGTCTTTGGGTGCGGGGGTAGGATTTGGACGATACCTCACACTAACGACAAGGTTCGCAGCCTAGATAGTATCGCCTGAGCGCATACTTCCTCACGAGACAGCATGTCGCATGACGCTGGACAGACCGTGTGCACACGCGGCTGTGACGTTCGTCGCTTCTTTCCTGGCGTTGGTCGTTTCAACTCGGCTCCCCGGCCGTTGAGCGCACCCTGAATGCCCCCCCCTCATGACCAGGGCACAAGGACGAGAAATCTCAAAAGGACATCGTCCATGCGGCACCTCCACTTCGACAGGGCCAAATCGCTCGGCGTGATGCGTCACACCGCCGCCGCCGTACTCGTGGCGACGACCATTCTTTCACCGGCCGCGCCGGCGTTGGCGTGGAAGCCGAACACGCACGTCTATCTCGCTGAGGAGGCGATGAAGGACGCGCTCAACGACGGGCGAGTGACCCTGTTCGAGGTCGATCCCGAGACCGGGCGGGTGGTCGGAACCCTGGGCGCCTTCACGGTGGATCCCAAGGCTCTGGCGGCGCTGCGCGGCGGCGGAGCCCAGTTTCGCGCCGGGGTGCTGGGGCCTGACGCCTATCCCGACATCCTGACCGGCCAGCAGATCATCCACCCCGACGAGTCCGCCGGCGAAGGCGGTCCCAGCGGCAGCGACGCCTGGCTGACCTGGATCCATCGTCGCGGCTTCATCGAGAGCGATGACGCGCGCATCAACGCCTTCGCCCTGGGCTATCTGACCCACGCCGCCGGCGACGTCTTCGCCCACACCTACGTCAATCACTTCGCGGGCGGCGAGTTCGCCCTGTCGCCGCCGATGAACGCGGTGAAGCACCTGACCCTGGAGGGCTATATCGGCGAACGCACGCCGCAGACCCTCAACGCCTTCTCGCGGCGCATCGCCAGCGGCCGGCCCTGCAATTCGCGCAAGCAGGAGGACCTCGACCTGCCCGACGGCGAACGCTGCGGCATCCGCTACGAGTCAGTCCATCTGCCGGTGGCGAATTCGGATGTCGGCATCGCCGGCGTCGAGGAATTCATCTGGCGCGAGATGATCGACGCCCGCCCCGGAACCGTGCTGGCCGACCGCCTTTATCGCGGGGAAGCGGTCAATCGCTCGATCCCTTACGTCTTCTCGGCCCTGCGCGCCGAACTGGTGAAGAAGGTCGAAGATTATGAGGCGCGGCGGGCGCGCCTGGGCGGCGTCGAGCGCGCGGCCTTCGAGGCGACCCACGGCCCGGGCGCGGCCTACAACCGGGCCTGGATCGAGGACATCGACGCCGGGCTCAAGGCCTGGCCGGCGACCGGTCACGAGATCGCCAAGGCGCTGATCCTGCCCGGCCCTGCAGGCGCCGACACCGAGCGCGCCGAGACGGCCATGGGCCAATATGTCCGCCGGCATCTGCTGTCGATGGCGGGCCTACCGGACGGGGCCATCTACACGGTCGGGGCCGTCGTCGACATCGTGGGGGCCATCATGCCCGAGGTCTTCGTCGGGGTGCTGGAGGAGATCCTGCGCGCGCCCCTGAACGCCGTGATCAAGGGGGTGACGGACCGCAGCATCGAGGAGTGGAAGGAGCTGATGACCAAGCCGCATGCCCACTTCAACGACATCATGATGCAGCCCGGCGGCGGGCACGACGGCGCCGTGGACCGCCCCATCGACCTGGCGACCTTCAACCGCGAGCACCTGCGTCTGAACGACGCCGCCTATGCGGATCCCAGCCAGAAATGGTCGATCGACCAGTTCGCCCCGGCCTTCAACACCCTGCAGCTGACCAAGATGATGCTGCTCAGCGACCAGGGCCGACGCGAGCTGGAAGAGGCCCTGCGCGCGCGCGGCGTCCAGACGGACCTGGGCTCGGGCAATCTGATGCTGGGCTGGGTGCGGTCGATGGACGCCGGCAACCAGTGGCAGGCCCTGCCTTCGAAGCAGGCGGGCGCCTCGCCCCTGCCCGCCCCGGCGCGCGGCGACGGCACGGCCTGGCGCAAACTGTTCATGCCCCAGCTCGGCGAGGCCGAACCTCCAAGGCCGCAGCCGGAGCCACGACAAGAGCCCGAACCCGAACCGCACCAGCCAGAGCCCCAGCCTGCTCCAGAGCCCGAACCCACGCCGCCCGTCCCCACGCCGGCTCCACCTCGACCCGAGCCGTCGCAGCCGGAGCAGATCCCCTCGGGAGACGACTTCCAGCCGCTCGGCGCCTGGTCGGTTCGTGTCGACCGGTTGGAAAATCCTCGAAACGACAGGCTGACCCATGTCTATCTGACGCTCAGAAACGACAGCACGCGCCGACTGATGCAGACCGAGGGCGTCAACGTCCTGCACGAGGACGGGTCCGGCCTCGTGACCCAAAGCAGCCAGGGCCTCAAGGCCTTGCCGGGGCGGCCGGAACTGTTCGGATCGCCGCCGCCCATCGTCCTGCCCGGCCGCGAGATCAGGACCAAGTTCGTCTTCGACCGTAACGGACGCACCGCGAGCATCACCGTCGAGGAAGGCGAATACTCGACCGTTTTCGACTTCTGATCCTTCATACGGGCTTGCCTCATAATGCAGCGACCAGGCGAATAGGCGCGACAAACAAGGGGACCTACAGTCTCGACATGAAACTCACGTCCGATCCGCGCGGTCAGGCCATGCTCGTCGCCACGGCGATCTGGACAGTCAACGCGCCGCTCATTCTCGCGCCCGCCATGGCCGCGCGGAACGTAACGGCCAACGAGCTGGCTCAGGCCGGGGTCATCGTCGGCGGCGGCTGGCTGCTTTGCCTCGCCGTCTTTCAGGTCCTGCACGTCCTCCGGCGATCGAATGCAGGAACGCGCATTGCAGGTGTCGGGGCCGCCGTCGTCGCCGCCGCCTTGATCCTGGGGCTGGTGGACGGCGGCGCCCTGGTTCTGCTGGGCCAGATGGGCGTCGCCCCCAAGGTGGGGGTCGAGGCCTTGCTGCTGCGCGCGCTCACCAACACGGTCTTCCTCGCCTGGATCTTCACCCTTTTCGCGACTGTGATTCTTCTTTTGAACTCCAATCGCCGCGTTGCGGAGCGCGAGGCCGATCTGGCCCGCGCCGAACTCCAGACTGCTCAGGCCCAGTCGGCGGCGAGCGCCGCTCGCCTCGCCGCCCTGCGTTACCAACTGAACCCGCATTTCCTGTTCAATACGCTCAACGCCTTGAGCGCCGCGGTCGTGACGCGCCGAAACGACGAAGCCGAAGCCATGCTCGCTCGCCTCGCGGATTTTCTGAGAGCGACGCTGTCAGCCGACCCTGTCGCCGAGGTTCGCCTCGAAGAGGAGCTGGGCACGGTCGAGGCCTATCTGGAAATCGAGTCCGAACGCTTTCGCGACCGGCTCTCCGTCGTCGTGAACTGCCCTGACCGGCTGCGAGGCGCCCTGGTCCCGAGTTTCATTCTTCAGCCGCTCATCGAGAATTCGATCAAGCATGGTGTGTCGCGAAGTAAGTCCAAGGTCTTCTTGAAGGTGTCCGCCAAAGTCGCCGACGACCAGCTCGTGATCTGCGTGGACGACGACGCCAAACCCTTGCAGGTCAACCCCGTCCGGGAGGGCGCCGGCATAGGTCTGGCCGCGGTCCGCGACCGACTGGACGTCCTTTACGGCGTGCGCGGGGGCCTGAACACCACGCGCCTCGACCCCGGTTTCAGCACCAGCTTGCACCTGCCCTTGAAGCTCGCAGATCGTCCGGAGACGGCACAATGCAAATCTTGATCGTCGATGACGAGCCCGCGGCCATCGAACGCCTCGAAGTCCTGCTCGGCCAGATCAGCGACATCGAGGTCGTTGGATCTGCAACCGATGGCGCGTCAGCCCTCCGCGCCATCGAGAACCTTCGTCCGGACCTGGTTCTGCTGGACATTCAGATGCCGGACATCAGCGGACTCGCCGTCGCGTCTCAAGTGGCCGGCGGCCCTGAACGGCCCGAAATCATCTTCGTCACCGCCTTTGAAATGTTCGCCGCTGACGCCTTTGAGGTCGAGGCCGTCGATTACCTGCTGAAGCCCGTGCGCTTCGAGCGGCTTCGTCAGGCGATGGAACGCGCGCAGCGACGGCGTCAGGCGCGCGAGCGGGCAGCGCCCTCCCTGGACGGCCGGGCCATCTGGGTTCAAAGCCATTCCGGCGCAGTTCGAGTGCCGCTCACCTCGATCGACTGGATCGAGGCCGCCAAGGACTATGTCCTGCTGCACACCTCGACCCGAAGCTATCTTCACCGTTCGACGATGGCCGCCCTCGAGACGGAGCTGGCCGGAGCCGGCCTGATCCGCGTCCACCGCTCCGCCTTCATTCGCCTCGACCGCGTGGTCGCGGTTCACGGCCATGGACGGGCGCTTTCCGGCGTCACCCTCGTCAATGACGTGGAGGTGCCGGTCGGATCGACCTACGTGGATCAGGTCGTCACCGCCTTGCAAGTCCGGTAGGACGAAGCGACGGGATTACCGCTGAACCGGGCAGTGAGAGTCGCCCTCTAGGCTGAACGCGGCCTCGTTGGATCACGCCCGCTCCATTCTATTCAATCTTCAGTTCGTCTTCCGAGGACGCCGTTTCGTCGATCCGACGCTGTCGGTCGCCGCCCGTCGAGCAGGCCGCGCAGCACTCCGCATCCGGAGGCATACGACAGACAGCACAGTCCACAGGAGGTTTCCTTGCAACGCATCGCCATCCTGATCGGCCTCATAACGGCGATCGCATCCACCGCCCAGGCGCAGTCCTTCCTCGAGAACATGGCCAGACGCGCAGCCGAGGGCGCCGCGAATCGCGCCGCCGCAGCCCTCGAACGGGGCCTGACCGGCGGCGGTCGCGATCACGACGTCGAAGAAAGGCCTGACGCTCCGCGCGCTGAAGCCCCCGACGCCCCCGCCGTCATGCGCCCCCGCGCCCGTTCAGCCTCGGGTCGATCGGCGTCGCTTGCCGCCACGACCGACGACGCCTCCGTAGGCACCCAGTCAACCGGTCCCGCGCCTTGGCCCACAAACCTGGATCGCCCTCGCCTGGCTCGCCCCGGCCAGCTCCAGTTCGACCCCGCGCTCGAGGCGGAGAAGACCGCCTTCAAGCGGTTCGGCACGGTGTCCTGCTCGGACTGCGAAGGCGGCGAAAGCTATGACACGGCGGCGAAGCTGTTTCTGGGGCTGCGGGATATGTGGGCCTTCGACAGCGCGCTCGGCGCTTTGAATCTGAACCAGTCCCTGTCCTGGCAAGGTCGGGCCTCCACCGGCCAGATCACCGTCGTGGGAGAGACCCCCGTCGGCCCCTTTCCCTGCAAGCAGTTGCGGTGGGAACTGACCCGCGGCGACCAGACCGCGACACGTCCCGGCCTCGTCTGCCTGGGCAAGTCCAATCCCGACGCGGACAAAGACCGCTGGATGGAGATCTTCTGAAGTCCGCCTTTCTGGAGCGGATTGCCCTCTGAGAGCTCGACAGTTCTCCATCCGCTTCAGAAACCTAGATGCTGTCGGCGCTGCTCGCGGCGCCGACAGCGCGTTCGACCAAGGCTCTCATTCTCCCGAACTCGCCTTGATGGGTCGTCGCTCCCGCGACGGCGACGCCCGTTGAGGGCGCATAGTAGACCAGCGTCCCCCAGAAGCCGCTGTGCGAATAGAACTCCTGGCTCCCCACGCGTTTGACGAAGACGCCCATCCGGTATTGGTCGGCGCCCTGGTGCGGGCCCTTCCAGAACATTTCCTTCAGCGTGTCGGGCCGCTCGAACACCCGGCCTTCGAACAAGGCGGCGGCGAAGGTAGCCAGGTCGCGCACGGACATGACCAGACCCCCGCCGCCGTACAGATCCATGGAGGCGTGGATATCGGTGGCGTCCACGTCGCCAAGCCATTGTCGAGCGCGCGGCGCCGCGCCGGAAGGCGGGACCTCCATGACCTCCCACCACGTCGACTTCAACCCGAGACGGTCAAAGCCCAACTCGGCTCGAACCGCTGCGGCGATATCGCGCCCCGTCACGCGCTCGATGATGTCGCCTAAAAGAATGTAGCCGGTGTCCGAATACCGGAACTCGGTCCCGGGCGCGCTCCGCGGATCGCCATATTCTGTAGCCAGACGCACCAGACCCTCGCGAGTCCAGCGGCGGTCAGGCTGAGCGATGCTGGTCTGAATAAAGCGCGGGTCGCCGGCATGATCATAAAGGCCGGCGCTGTGGGTCAGGAGCTGACGCACGGTGATGCGGCGGGTGTCGTAGCCGTCGGCCTCGAGCAGGCGGGTCAGCGGCGCCGACAGCAATCCGTCGATCGGCGCGTCCAGGTCCAATCGCCCGTTCTCCCAAAGGCGCAGCGCGGTCGCCGCGACGAAGGTCTTGGTGTTGCTGGCCAGTCTGAGAGGCGTGTCCACCGTCAAGGCGGTCCCGACATCGGCCTCGCCCGACGCCGCGCCATAGGCCGTCGATACGCCCCGGCCGGTCACGAAGATCGCCGTGGGTCGCGCTGCACCATCAACCGCCTTCTGGAGGCTGTCCGACGCCACGGTCGCCAGGGGCACGGCCATGGCCACGTCGTCATCATGAAACGCCAGGGCGGCGGCAAGGGCGACAACGACGGTCGCAAGGGAGGCTAGGCGGCTCATGGCGATGACGTTTCTCTGGCGATGCGACGCGCGCATGGGAAGGGATCAGGGGTCGGATCGCAGAGGCGATCCTGCGGTCGTCAGAAGCTCAGAACACCTCGACCCACGACTCGCTGGCGGAGTAATCGCTCGACAGTCCGAAGCAGACGAGGCCGTCGCGCTGGGCCGTCGCGGTCCCCTTGAACAGCTCCCATTTCAGTTGCTTGCAGCGGAAGCCGCCCACGGGCGTTTCCCCGACCACAGTGATGCGGCCATGCGCCTCCACCCCTTGCCACGTAATGGCCTCGACCCGCCCCAGTTCGCCCAGTTTTCGCTCCCAGGCGCCCTGCCCCCGCAGGTTGAAGCGTTGCTGAGCCCAGGAATCGTAGCTGCGTCCTCCCTCGCAGGCCGTGCACTGGACCCGGCCGAAGGCGTCGAACGCCGCCTTGCGGGCCTCGTCAGCGGCGCTGAACTCCAGCTTGCCCGGTCGACTGACGCCGGCGTCGGCGTTGACGGGCCAGGGCGCGGCCCCCGCGGCCGCTCCTCGCGGCGCAGGCGCGGTCGATGCGCGCCCGCGCGGACGCATGACCTCGGGCCCTTCTTCTCCTTGAGCGCCCTCCCCCTCCATCCCGCGCGCAGCCGCGCCCTCGCCTTGACGACCACGTTCCATTGCGCCGGTGACTCCCCGCTCCGGGGCCGACCCGGCCCTGGCGGCCGCGCCCTCGACGGCGCGGCGCGCCATCTGCTCGAAGATGGATTGGGCTTGCGCCGACGAGGTCGCGGTCAGCGCCAGGACGACGGCGAATGCGGTCCGTTTCATCGAATGTCTCCTGCCGGCCATCACCGGGCTCTGTTGATTTTCGGCTGCCGCCAGAGCTTGGAGGCGACGCGAGGATCGGCGCCTAGCCTCCTGAAACACCTTGGGAACAATCAGTTGAAGTCAGTCGTCAACGACAGGGTCAGCCGGCGGGGGTAGTTGTAGAGGTAGACCCCGGACGGTCCGTTGGCCCAACCGAACTTGTCGCCGACATTGGCCAGCTGAACCCGGAAGGTCGCCGGCGCCTTGCCGATATGGAAGCGATAGCGGCCGCCGACCGAGGCGATCGCGCGCGCTGGAATGACCAGCTTTCCGTCCGTGCTGGCGATACGGTCGGAAGTGCTTTCCACGACCAGGTCGAAGGAGAAGTCCGGCGCGAACGACGGCCGGTAGTCGAGCACGGCGGTGGACAGGCGGTCGAAACTCGCGAGCGGTTTGCGACCGAGGACACCGCTGTCGACGGCGTCGCCGGACAGTTCGGCGTCGATGAACGCGGTTCCGGCGATCGCCGTCAGTCCCGGCGCGATTTGGCCCGACAGCGAGAGCTCGGCGCCGCGATGACGCACATCGCCGAGCTGACGGAAGACCCGTCCGGCGTCGAGCGAATAGAAGGGTTTGGTCACTTCGAACACGCCCGCCACCACACGGATGTTCGGGGTGATCGACCAGCGCACCCCCCCGTCGATCTGCCGTGTCCGGATCGCAGGCGGCGCCTCGTCGCGGTTGACCGCGACCCCGGGCGCGACCGGACTCTCTTCAAGCCCCTGCGTGTAGCCTGCGTAGAAGGCGAGCGAGGGGGACGCGTGGACGGCCGCGGTCGCGTTGAAGAGCCAGGGGTTGTCGGCTGTCTCGATCGGCGACGCGCCGGGCTCGATGACGCGTTTCCGGTAACTTGTCTTCTGAAGGCCCAGGCTGAGTTCGCCGACGTCCTTCCAGCGGCCTTCATAGGCGACCCCCGCCGTCCATTGCCGGACGGCGTCCTGGGTTTGCGGCCCGAAGGTCGAGACGGGCTCGGGGAAGACCACGGGGTTCTCCAGGAAATGCTCGCCCACGAAGATCGCCTGGTCTCCGCCGTAGCGGCGGACGCGGTCACGCCCACTCGCCGAGAAGTGAAGCGTATGCAGTCGCGGTCCCTCGGAGAGCCGCCGCGAGAGACGGATTTCGCCGCTGGTCGACGCCGATCTGCGCCCCGGTTCGGCGATCACCACCTCGTCGGCGCGGCCGTCGGGCTGGACGTCGAGGAAGAGCTGGGTGTGCGAACGGTCGAGATCGCGGATCGAGCGGAACGCTCCGGCCCTCAGCGTCCAGTCGCCCATCGTCGCCGACCCGATCAGGCCGGTGTTGATCGTCTCGCCTTCATTCGTCGCCCATTTCTGGCCGAAGCGCTTCACGCGCTCGATCCTCGGCGGAAGGAAATCGCCGCCGGTCAGCAGCAGCGGCGGGCTTTCCTCGTTGGAAATACCGGTGCGGCTCCAGAAGGGCGTGAGGACCACACCGTCGATCGGCTCCCAACGCGCGATCAGGGCTGCGGTGCGATAGTCGGCGGAGCCGCCGGTATGGGTCCTGTCGGAGAGCAGGCCGAAGCCCGCGCCGAGCGACAGGCGCTCGCCGAAAGGCAGCTGGGCGTCCACCTCCAGCGCGGCTGCGCCCAAGGGGCCGGAACGGGCGCCGACGCTCAGAAGCGGTTTGTCGCCGGGAGACCGCAGGCCGTACTCGGCGACGCCAGTGGGGGCCGGGAACGGATAGCTCTGCGCCGACAGGCCGACGCGCATCTGCAGCCCGCCGATCAGTCTGTCGGTGAACCCGCCCTGCTGGTCGATATAGAGACCGTCGAGGCGGATATTGCCCGCCTCGACCGCAGAGAATCCTCGGACGTAGTTGGGATTGTAGATGCCGATCTGCTCCCCGCCGATCGAGGTGCCGAAGGCGTCCTCGGCGCTGGTCGTCGCATTGTCGTCGGCGCGTTGGGCGAGCGCGGCGCCCGGCACCATGGCGAGCGCCAGCGCAAGCGCGGCGCAGGAGAGACGGCCCATCAGGTCACCGCCTTCATGCGGCGTAGGGCGAGTTTGGGGACAGGTCATTGTTCGAGATTCCTGAATCAAAAGGGGGCCGGTCGGGCAGGCCGGGCGCGGCCGGAATCCACTAGTCGGCGTACGCCACATGGTGCTCTCCTTCCTCGATCGCGATCCGCCGAGCTCCGGCCTGACGATTGCGGTCGAACACGAACTTGGTGCGGATCTCGCCGCCCGGGCGGATTGTGGGCGGCGGCGAGCCGAAGAGTTCGGGGCGGCCGGGGACGGCGCGAAGCCCCTGCCCGCTGTGTTGCGGCGCGCCGTCCCCGCCCTCCAGCGTCACCCAGACTTCGCCGGTCTGGACGAGGTTCGCCGAGCTGGCGTTGCGCAGGCAGTCAGAAGGACTGCGCCGACGAGGAGCGACATGCGAAACGACTTCGGCATGATGTCGGGTTCCTGAAATACGAAGCTGAAAGGAAGGCGGCGATCAGGTCTGGGCGACCATGCGGGCGTGGAGCGCCTGCCAATCGACCATGAACATCGCCGCGACGAGGCGCGCATAGGCCGATGTCGGCCTCAGGCGCCCGGCGCTGAGCAGGTCGTTCTCCTGGGCGTAGCTTGAGGCGTGGACGAGCATCGGGTGCGCGCCCTCGGCCCCGGATTCGTACCAGCTGCGGTCGTGCTGGATGAGCGCGGCTTCGCTGCGGGGCGCCCACTCGCCGGCCGGAAGTCGGTCAGCGACGAACATGCCGTAGGCCGCGCCGGTGCGCACATGGAGGACGCCCCCGGCTACCCCCTCCGCCTGAACGCCGCGCCCCGCGAGGAACTGATAGGGGTTGAGGAAGAGGCGCAGCACGGAGCCTTCCTGCCAGGGCGTCAGAAAGCGCCCGTCGCGCTCCACGGTCTTGGGATCGCCCCACACGATCGTCTTGGCGTTGAGGCTCAGAACCGCATGGATCAGCCGCACGCCGTCGGCGGTCCCGACCTTGGAGACGTTGATGGCGGCGTCGAGGCTCGCGCCGCGTATGTCGCAAAGCGAAGGTTGGGCCATCAGGGCGTCGAAGGCCAGGTCGAGCTTGCGCTTGAGAAGGCCGGCCTCCGCCGCGGCGATACGCGGGCCGCTGCCCGGCTGATGCAGGTTCAGCACGGCCGTCTTGGGATACCAGCCCGGAGCGGTTTGCGACGGATCGCTCCCGATATCGGGCGTCGAGTTTCGCCAGAAGCGCAGCAGCGATTGCGGCGCCCAGCGGTCGGTCGGCAGAGACGCGGCCTGCGCCGCCGCGATCCGCGCGCCGCCGACCAGGGGCCCGGCGAATGCGCTTGCCAGCAGGGAACGGCGCGACAGGGTCACTTCGCCTCCCCCTGCATTGCCTCGGCCGCGACCGGCTCGGCCCCGACCGGCTCGGAAATGTACAGCCGGCCGCCGGGATGATCGATCACGAAGCGTCGGCCAGCGAACATGTCGAGGCCCAGGATCACGGCGGGTTCGTCGGTCTTGAAACCGATGACCTGGAAGATCGGCAGATCGGCGATCCGCACCTGGGGCGCGGCGACCACGGCGCCGCCCAGTTCCACGCGATCGAGACGCGCCTTGACGCTGGCGGTCCCGTGCGTGCTGGAGCCTTGCACCTGGGAGGCCGCGACGACGCCCGGAGCGTCGGCGGACAGGCCGATCGCCTTGGCGGCCGCCCAGTTGAGGATGGTGCCGCGCGCGCCGGTGTCGAGCAACGCCGGCGTGTCCACGCCGTTGATCTTGATCGTCAGACGCGGCGCGCGCTGGTCGTCGAGCACGAACGGCAGCGACACCGTCATGCCCGCGGTCATCTCGGCGTCCGCCGTCGACGCCATCCGCCAGCGACGGCCGGGCGCATCCAGTTCGACCGCGAAGTCCGCGATGATGTCGGCGCCCAGAATTCCATCCACGCCCAACCCATCGACCGGGCTCGGCGGAAGCAGGATCGTCTGGACCGAGCGGAATTCCTTGCCGTCGGTCGCAAGGCGATCGACCGTGCCCATCTCAATCTCGGTCACGCCCGACGCGCCGTTCAGCGGCCGTTCCACCTTCTCCGCCGCCAAGTCCGGCATCTGCGCCCGCAGGCTGGGGAGGATGGTCGTTCGACTGGCGGCGGTGTCGATGACGAAGCGCAGGGGCGCCGAGCCGTCCAGGCTCACTTCGACGACGGGGTGGCCGCTGGGCAGAATTTCGAGCGGGCTGGCGGCGAGCAGGTTGGCGATAAGGACGAAGGCGATGCGCATCGTGTTTCTCAGTTGGAGGGCGTTTGGGCGGCGGGTGCGGTGGCGGGTTTGGGCCACCACAGCGCGTTGACGATCATCCAGCGCGAGCCGAACCGGCCGAGATGGAAGAAGTCGACAAACCAGGGGGTCTCGACCCGAACGACAGCGGCGTCGCCGGCGATGTCGAGCACCGTTACCGAGCGTCGCCAGCTGTCACGAGGCGTCTTGATCGCGCCCTCGGCGGTCAGTTCGATGAGTTCGTCGGCCGACATGCGGCGAAGCGGGAACACCTCGCGCGACGTAGCCTCGCCGTTGTTGGCGACCGCGCGCTTGGCGAGGTCAGGATGGATCGATCGCGCCACACGGGCCGCGTCGCCCTCGAGCTGGCCGTCGACATAGTCGCGGGCGACCTGCTCGACAGCGGCGACGGTTTCCGGATCGAGGGCGGGCGAGAGCGGCGCGGCCACGACGGCGACCGAAGCGAGGATAGAGGCAAGGAGCATGGCGATCACCCGAGCCTGAAAACGGCTTCGTGCTCGCCCTCGAGGACCAGAATCCGCATGGGATCAGCGCCCTCGCGTTTGTCGAACACGAACTTGACCGGCAGCGTCCCACCGGGCCGGGTCGTCGGCGGCGGCGAGCCGAAAAGCTCGGGCGGACCCGGTCGCGCACGCACCGCCTGGCCGCTCTCGACCCCGATGCCGTCGCTGTCTTCGAGCCGCACATCGACGCCCTGCGCCTGGACAAGCGAGTGGGACGCCGCGTTGCGCAAGGTCAGATAGACGTGCCAGTAGCGTCCTTCGGCCACCACCCTGTCGAGGCGCACGTCGAACTTGCCGACCGGCTTGAAGCCGTCCGCGGCCGGGACGCTCGGCACCTGGGGTATGGGGGCCTGCTCCTGGCGTGCAGGCGTTGACGGGACAGGCGAAGACGGTCGCGGAGCGGGTTTGTTGGGCGGGATCGGTCCGTCATAGCCTCGACGTCCGGTCAGTTCGCCGCCGGCCCAACCGTCCATCCCCGCGACGAAGCGATCGCCGTCCGTGCGGTTCAGGCTGAAATAGACGGGACGACGTTCGGACGATCCACTGGGCCGCCAGACGCCGCTCATTCCGCCGTTGGAGTCGGGGCGCAGGTCTTCGAACAGATAGGCCGCAGCGGGGGCATTTCCCGTCCACAGTTCGCCTTTAAAGAGATCAATGTCCCCCGCGCCGTCGCGCGAGAGACGCAAACGGCCGGCGTTCGTCGTCCATTCGCCTTCGAAAACGAGACCGACCTTGCCGGAGTTGCCGAGATCATCGGCGCTCGGCGTCCACGACGATTGCGCAGAAGCATTCGACGGCGCGGCGAGCACGGGCATCGCCGCAGCGGACGCGAACAGAAGGGCCGCAAGGCTTTTTCGGAGCATCATGTTGCTGTCTCCCGAACTGGACGGCTCAATCGACCGCGCGCCATTCGCGTTGCTGCGGCTGGTCGCGCTGCGGGGAGCGGTCGCGTGGCTGCGGGCATGCTCTTTCCTGCGCCTCCGCGCCGTTTCCGGCCGCTTCGATTGCTCGCTGGGCGACCTCCCCGACGGCTCTCGCCGCGTCGCCTTCCGGAATGAGGCCACGGCCCAGGAAGTCGCCGGCTCCGGCGCGACCGGCCGCGCCCAGCAGCCCGCCCAGGCCGCTCATCTTCCTGGCCTCAGGCGCCGGGCATTCGGCGGCCGGGGCCGACGGATCGGCGTCTGTGTCAGGCATGATCAAAGCGCCGGTCATGGCGAGAGCGAGGAGCGCGCCGGCGCTGGAGCGATGGCTCATGGTCTGTCTCCGGTGCGGGCCGATCCCGCGAACCGTTTCGACCTAGGCGCGCCGAGCCGACCCCGCATTATCGTTGAGACCAACCCGGTCATCGCCTCGTCCAGTCTGGATTCCTGCGACGAAAACGGATGCCGGTGCGACGAACTAGGAGGCCGTCGCGTGCTCTATCTCGTCGCGGCGATCTGGATCATGTCCAAGGGCTTCTATGCTGTCGGTCGATCAGCGACTGATCTCGACAATGCGCTGACTGCGAAGCGGACGTGCCGTTCCACATCTCCACGCGCCTCTCGGAGGCGGACTGTTTGCGAGCGGATTCATGCGCTGCGGCGCCGTCGTCGCCGTAAGGCCGAGCTAGGTGAAGGCGGCGCTCGCCTAGCCTAGCCTGGTCTGGTCTGGTCTGGTCTGGTCTGGCGCGCAAATCCAGAGCGAGCCTTAATTCCGCATGAAGGTCCAGCGCGAAGGACCGCTTTCGAGGCGAAGTGATCGCCCCTGCACCGAGACAGCATAGGCCTCGTCAGCCGCCGCGAGCGCCGCGCTTCCGCTATCGCCACAGCTTGACCGCCAACGTTCGGTCCCGCCGGAAATGGCGAAGACCAGTTATCCGCCGGACAGGTTGAGGCGGCCCGTCTTATTCTGCGTCGTGGTTCGCGTGCAGCCGCCGTCCGCTGCATGGCGCCGGATGAACCGACCGTCGGCGGCGACGGCAAGCGTCATCGGGCGCTCATGGAGAATGAGTCGCTCGAGATCGGTCGGCAGTTGGAGAGGGCCCAGGTCATGTTCATGGAGGGCGTGGTCGACCTGAACACGCTGAAGGTGCGAACCGCGCCACTGGAAGCACGCCGGCAGGAGCTGAACGCCCTGCTGTCTGAAGCTGCGCCCCAGACCGTGCAACTGCACCCTGGCGTGGCCGAGGCCTATCAGCGACTGGCCGAAGATCTGCAGCAGGCCCTGGAGGGCGACACGGGCGAGGATCTGCGCACCGAGTTGCGCAAGTTGATCGAGCGCGTGGACTTCATGCCGCTGGAAGGCCTGGGCAAGTTCGACTGCGGTGTCACGGTAGCCTGGCCGTCCTGCTGGGCCTGGGCGGCACGCAGAAAGCAGAAAACCCCACGGCCAGGAGCCATGGGGTTTCTGTAGATCAGAGCCTCACGTCCGGGTGTGAGGTATCACTGGGTGCGGGAGCAGGATTTGAACCTGCGACCTTCAGGTTATGAGCCTGACGAGCTACCGGGCTGCTCCATCCCGCGGCAAGGCGGT
>RCUQ01000533.1_pt1 | contig 16992 bp, 17 predicted proteins | sample 2166351 | NCBI WGS metagenome assembly RCUQ01 (sample SAMN09932597, study PRJNA488358) | compost metagenome | feature: garden; material: soil; isolation source: compost soil in acetonitrile-enriched culture | place: Germany: Experimental Botanical Garden Goettingen | collected 2016-01-27
CAGTATTACAAATCCTATTTGGAGAAAAATCACTTTCTTGGATGATATGTTTGAATTACTTCTGTTAAATATTTTCGATCCAAGTGAACGTAAATTTCCGTTGTGGTAATCGATTCATGACCTAACATCAATTGAATAGATCTTAAATCGGCTCCATTTTCCAGAAGATGGGTGGCAAAAGAATGTCGTAAAGTATGCGGACTAATACTTTTATTTAGCTCGGTTTTGACTGCCAAATCTTTAATTATAGTAAAAATCATTGCTCGGGTTAGTTGATTTCCTCTTCTATTTAGAAACAAAGTATCCTCACAGCCTTTCTTTATAGTCAAATGATTTCTGACCGTATTTCTATAAATCTCAATATATTTCTGCGTTAAATCACCAATAGGGACGAAGCGTTGCTTATTACCTTTCCCTGTAATTTTCACAAAGCCTTCCTCAAAAAATAAATCAGAAATTTTTAACGAAATTAATTCCGAAACGCGCAGTCCGCAACCATATAACGTTTCTAACATGGTCCGGTTTCGTTCCCCTTCATTTGATGTTAAATCTATCGCCGCAATGAGCGAATCAATCTCTGCAACCGACAGCGTATCTGGCAGTTTTCTGCCTGTTTTTGGTGTTTCAATTAGCTCTAAAGGGTTGTCAGATCGATAGTCTTCAAAGACCAAATAACTAAAAAAACTTTTAAGACCCGACAGTATTCTGGCCTGAGATCTGGGATTCACCTGTTTCGAAACGTAGTAAATAAACTGCTGAATGGTTTCCTCTTCTATTTTAATTGGCGAAACAGCAATTTCATTTTGAGCAAGAAATTGACACAATCTTTCGATATCGAAGGAATAATTATCGATGGTATTCTTTGACAAACCACGTTCGATTTTCAGATACGATTGATAACTTTTGATGTAACTGCTCCAATTCATAAAACAAAGTAACGTTATTTTTAGGCATAAAAAAAACCACGCAAATGACGTGGTTTAAAATATTCCTTACGGGAAAAATTATTTTCCCCATTTTCCTCCTCCAAGAAAAAATCCTAAATGAATTCCGGCATAGGAATTAGAAACAGTACCTATACTGTCTCCATTATTATCTTGCAAAGTAGAATCTGGTATGAAGTTATATTCTACTCCCATTCTAAATTTTCCCCACTCAAAACCAAGTCTAACTAATCCTCCCATTTCTCCTGAAGCCTCAGGATTCAATACAACATCAGATTCCATATCTGAATCATCAAATTCAACATTTGCAATGGAGTAGTAACCTAGTCCAGCTCCAATGTAAGGTACAAAAGAATTTCCTGAATCAAGATAATAATCATAAGTCCCAATAAAAGAACTATTCGCTGAAATTTCTGCTGTGGTTGATCCACCCGCGTTACTTTCAATATCACGAGCGATTCCAGCACCACCGATTCTTAGACCGACATTCATGTTATCCTCTATATTGTATTTTGGCTCAATAGATAACATTCCACCACCACCTCCACCGGTAGGCACAAATCCAAAATCAAGACCAACTCTAAAACCTCCTTTTTCTTGTGAATAACCATTAAGCGAAACCAAAGTTAAAAAACCCAATAAAATAATTTTTCTCATATTTTTTTTATATTAAATCAATTCCGCGAATGTAGTTAAAACCTCATTAAAAATTACTTAATTTTTAAAATTATAATGAAGTAACTTTTCATTCTTACAAAATTGACCATAAAGTTGCTACAAAGAACAATTACCACTATGTTTTTGGGCAATCCATCTTTGATTTTTCAAATATGACTGATGACACTTTATAACTAAATCATAAATTAAAACACATGTAGTTTTTGGACAAAACGACATTAGCTTGAATTCGTTTTTATCAAAATCTAATAAACCTATTAGCAATTGAGAGTGTATTCGTGTAAACTTTAAAAAAACTAATAAGACTAGATAAGACCATAAAACTTTATTTATGAACCCATTAGATTAAAAATGGGATAAGATCGAACTTGAAACCCTATCTACCCAGCCTAAATAAAGCAATAAACCAAATAATAATGAGTTTTTACACTATCAAATCATGTTTAAAAATTAAAAAAATTATGAAAAAAATCCTTGTCCTATTCGTTTTTATTTTTGTTTCATCAGTAAACGTTCAAGCACAATTACTTAAATTAGGACTAAAAGGCGGTCTAAATTATTCTAACCTTACAGGTAGCGAGATTCAAACTGATGCCTTAACAAGTTACCACATTGGGGCAATTGCCGAAATTAAACTTGCTGAAAAATTTGCAGTACAACCGGAACTATTGTACTCGACGCAAGGAGCAACCTACAACACCATTTTAGGAGACATCGATAATGAATTAGGCTATTTATCTATTCCTGTGATGGCAAAAATTTACCTGAATAACACTATCAGTTTAGAATTAGGACCTCAAGCTTCATTCTTATTGAGCGAAAAAAACGATTTTGATATTGAAAACCAGAACACCTTTGATTTTGCCGTTGCTGCGGGTTTAGGTGTTAATATCACTAAAAGTATTTTTATCCAAGGTCGTTATGTTTTGGGTTTAACAGAAGTTTCTACAACTGCCGATACTAAAAACTCTGTTTTGCAACTATCCGCTGGTTTTATGTTTTAAAAATAGGTACCAAAAACTCTCCTATGAACTCCCTCAAAATAATGTCTACTTTTGTCGGTTCGGTTCATGGAGAGTTTTTTTATGCTTTATTTTGTGCTGTGAATATTCCCATCTATGTAACCGCATTTTAAAAATTGACGTAAAATAATTAGTATTACTTATCCGCAACAGTTAATAAAAGTTTACCTCTAGTCACATATCTATGAAAGAAAGTTACGTTTTTGCACATATTATTTTATTTTGTACAGCATAAATTAGAACGCTTTTTTTATTTTTACAAAAAATGAATTATGAAAATTTGCATTATTAACGGCCCTAATCTGAATCTTTTAGGGAAACGTGAACCCGAAGTTTACGGAAGCCAAACTTTTGAAGACTATTTTGAAACCTTGAAATCAAAATTTCCACAAGTTGAATTGACTTATTACCAAAGTAATATCGAAGGTGAGCTAATTGGAAAAATTCAGGATGTTGGTTTTTCATATGACGGAATCATCTTAAATGCCGGCGCCTATACTCATACCTCTATCGGAATTGGTGATGCAATAAAAGCGGTAACAACCCCTGTTGTTGAAGTGCATATTTCAAACACTTTTTCTCGTGAAAGTTTTAGACATCAATCCTATATATCCGGTAATGCCAAAGGGGTTATCTTAGGATTTGGATTAAAAAGTTATGAGTTAGCCATTCAGTCCTTTTTTTAATTAATCAGCCTTAACCTACAAAAAAGTGATATTTTAACAAAATTTTAATAAATTCCTTTTATACATAATCTATTTTTGTGAAAGAAAAAACTTTCATGAAAAACCCCTACCTACTTTTACTTTTTTTAATATCCTTTTCAAATTTTGCACAAATTAGAGGGACTGTCACTGACACGAAAGGCAATCCGTTACCCTTTGTAACCATTTTTGAAGTAAACACCTACAACAGTACCACTTCAAATGAGCAAGGAAATTATGAGCTGAACATAAAAACTACCGGAAAACACGATATTGTATTCCAATATTTAGGATTCAAAACTCAAAAAACAGCATTACTGGCAGAAAAATTTCCGCACACATTAGACATAAAAATGGATGAGGAAAACTTTACTTTAAATGAAGTCGTGATTAACCCTAAAAACAATCCGGCAAATGCCATCATAAAAAATGCTATAGCCAGTAAAAAGGAAAATGCACAAAAAACAGCTCATTTTAAAGCCGACTTTTATTCCAGAGGTATTTTTAAATTAAAAAATTTACCAAAGAAAATTTTAGGAATGAAAGTAGATATTGGGGATCAGTTAAGCTCTAATCTAGACTCAACCGGAACCGGAATTATATATTTATCAGAAACTGTTTCAAAAATCACTTTTGAGAAACCCGACAATTTTAAAGAGAAAATTATTGCTTCCAAAATCTCCGGAAATGACAAAGGTTATAGTTACAATACAGCAGAATCAACAATCTATGATTTTTATGATAATACATTGTCCTTTGGGCTGAATATTATTTCCCCTATTGCAGACAATGCTTTCAATTATTACAAGTACAAACTTGAGGGAACTTTTTTTGATGAAAACAATCATCAGATCAATAAAATAAAAGTAATTCCAAAACGGGATAAAGAACCTGTTTTTGAAGGTTATATCTATATTGTTGACGATAGCTGGGCAATTTATGCTATTGATCTTGAGATAAAAGGATATAGAATGAAAGATGAATTCACAGAATCGATGACCTTAAAACAAAATTTCAGCTACAATCCAAAAGCCCAAATTTGGTCCAAAAATTCACAAAGTTTGGCTTTCACAGCCGGTTTTATGGCTATTAAATTTTCAGGTAAATTTAATTATGTTTACAGCAATTATGAGTTTCAGGATGCTTTTGATAAAAAAACATTCGGAAATGAAATAGTAAGTTTTGAAGAAAATGCCAATAAAAAAGACAATACTTTCTGGGATGCAAACAGACCTATTCCGCTCACAGAAGAAGAGAGTAATGACTATATAAAAAAAGACAGCATCTACAAAATTCGGACTTCAAAAAAATACTTAGATTCGATTGATGCAAAAAGAAATAAATTTAAAGTATTTGATGTCCTTAAAGGCTATACGTATAAAAACAGTTCCAAAAAGTTCTCACTGAATTATGATGGGGTACTTAATATTGGCTCTTTGAACTTTAATACCGTTCAAGGCTGGAATTTAGACTCCGGTTTTAGTTACAAAAAATGGAATGACGATAAAGGAAAAAACACTACTATAAGCACCAAATTCAATTATGGTTTTTCTGATGATCGCCTACGGGTTTCCGGATTATACGGCCATTTTTTCAACAATCAAAACTATGCCTATCTATCTGTTGCCGGTGGAACCAAAGTCAAACAGTTCAATCCCAACGAGCCTATCAGTACATTGATAAACTCCTTCAGTACGTTGTTTTTTACGGACAATTACATGAAATTATACAATCTGGAATTTGCAAGAATCATGTATAGTCAGGATGTTGCGAACGGAATAAACCTCAACGGAGGACTTGAATTCGAACAAAGAAAACCATTATTCAACACTACTGATTATTCTTTCATAAAAAGTGATGATCCATATACCTCAAACAATCCTTTAGATTCAAACGACTATATAAACCCAGGTTTTGAGAAACATAGTATAGTAAAAGCAAGCCTGAATGCAACCATTTACTTCGGAAATAAATACATCTCCCGTCCTGACGGAAAATTTAATCTTCGAAATCCAAAATACCCCAAAGTACTTTTAGGTTACGAAAAAGGATTTGCTGCAACTGACAAAAAATATGAATTTGACAACATTAGCGCTCGTATCATGTATGACCTCTCTTTAGGCAATAAAGGAAATCTTGGACTTAACATCACAAGCGGTAAATTCTTTAATGCCTCAAACATTTCATTCATTGATTACAAACATTTCAACGGAAACCAAACACATGTTGGTGATTCAGAACGCTATCTGAATGTTTTTAATTTATTACCTTATTACAGTAACAGTACAAATGACAGCTATTTTGAATTACATTCAGAATACAGCGATCAGGGATTCATAATGAATAAAATTCCGCTTTTAAATAAATTAAAATCAAGTTTAATTGTGGGAGCACATAATCTTGCAGTGCCCAATTCTAAACCTTATTCAGAATTTACGGTTGGATTAGACAATCTTGGTTTTGGTAAATTTAAAATGTTCCGTGTAGATTATATCCGCTCCTATCAAAACGGTTTTCAAGGAGATGGTGTTATTTTTGGTTTGAAATTTCTAAATATTTTAGAATAAAAGTAAAAAGAAAAGAGACGCAACAGATCGATCAGTTCAATACCCATTTTAGTTTTACAAAAAAAATCCCAAAGCTTTTTTGCAATGGGATTTTTAAGTTTTTAGAAACAAATAATTCGGTTAATTCGGTTCGACATGAATTAAAACATGTCCCAATTCCGGAATTTCACTTCTTAGTGTATCTTTAAGCAGATGAGCTAAATCATGCCCTTCTTTTACTGTTATATTTGCATCAACACGAGCGTGAAGATCCACGTGGTATTTCATTCCTGATTTACGGATAAAACATTTTTCGGTGTCTATGATTCCTTCAACTTCATGGGAAACCCTTCTAATTTCTTCAATTAAGTCATCATTCAGATGTTCATCCATAATTTCTCCTAAGGCCGGTCTAAAAATCAGATAACTGTTATACAATATAAAGCCTGAAGCAAAAAGTGCAGCCCAATCATCTGCCGATTCGTATCCTTTACCTAAAACCAATGCAATCGTAATCCCGATAAAAGCAGCTACTGATGTTATAGCATCACTTCTATGGTGCCATGCATCTGCTTTCAACGCTGAACTATTCGTTTCCTTACTTCGTCTCATAACCACCCGAAAAGAGTATTCTTTCCAAATAATGATCGATCCAAGTACTAATAAAGTCCATGATTTAGGCAAGTCATGAGGAGTTCCTATATTAAGAATACTTTCGTAAGCAATAATTGTCGCCGAAGTAATTAAAAAGCCAACTACCAAAAAAGTAATTAACGGTTCCGCTCTTCCATGTCCATAGGGATGATTATCATCTGCCGGTTTATTAGAATATTTAATTCCGAACAAAACTAAACAGGAAGAAAGAATATCAGTAGTAGATTCAATTGCATCTGCTATCAAGGCATAGGAATTTCCAAAAAAACCGGCTAATCCTTTTATTATAGCCAGAGAGGTGTTACCGGCTATGCTAAAATAAGTAGCTTTGATTGCGGTTTGTGCTTTTGACATTACAAGTTTTCTTTTGGTTTAAAATAAATATCGTTTAAACAAATCTTTTTGATATAAAATCCCTTCCTGGGAATATAAAGACTTATTTAAACGATATTTTATAAAATTCTTGAAGTTAAGCTCTAACGATCTTAGCTCCTATTGCTCTTAATCGTTCATCAATTCGCTCGTAACCTCTGTCGATTTGCTCAATGTTTTGAATGGTACTGGTACCTTTTGCAGAAAGCGCAGCGATTAATAGGGATATTCCGGCACGAATATCTGGTGAGGACATCGTAGTAGCTTTAAGCTGCGATTTAAAATCATGCCCAATAACTACTGCGCGATGTGGGTCACACAACATAATTTTGGCCCCCATATCTATTAATTTATCTACGAAAAACAAACGGCTTTCAAACATTTTTTGGTGTATCAAAACATCTCCTTTTGCTTGTGTGGCAACAACTAAAACAATGCTCAATAAATCCGGTGTAAATCCAGGCCATGGCGCATCTGCAATGGTCAAAATAGAACCGTCTATATCGGTTTTTACTTCATATCCGTTTACATGTGCAGGAATGTAAATATCATCTCCTCGTTTCTCTATCGTAATTCCTAATTTTCTAAACGTATTCGGAATAATTCCCAAATTTTCCCAACTCACATTTTTTATGGTAATCTCTGATTTAGTCATGGCAGCCAATCCAATCCAACTACCAATTTCAATCATATCAGGCAGAATTCTATGTTCACACCCTCCAAGACTTTCAACACCTTCAATAGCTAATAAATTAGAGCCTACACCCGTAATTTTAGCGCCCATGGAGTTCAACATTTTACATAATTGTTGCAAATATGGTTCGCAAGCCGCGTTGTAAACGGTTGTTCTTCCTTTGGCTAAAACTGCTGCCATCACAATATTGGCCGTTCCTGTTACAGAGGCTTCATCAAGTAACATATCAGTCCCTGTTAATCCTTCAGGAGCTTCAACTCCATAGAAATGATCTTCTCTGTTGTATCTGAATTTAGCGCCTAAATTGATAAATCCTTCAAAGTGGGTATCCAATCTTCTGCGTCCAATTTTGTCTCCTCCCGGTTTTGGAATATATCCTTTTCCAAAACGTGCCAAAAGCGGCCCAACTATCATAATAGAACCACGGAGAGAACCACCTTCTTTTTTGAAGGCTTCTGTTTCTAAGTAATCTACATTAACCTCATCCGCTTGAAAAGTATAAGATCCAGGCCCTATTTTTTGAATTTTAACACCCAAATTACCCAAAAGAGTAATCAACTTATTGATATCGATAATATCAGGAATATTATTGATTGTTACCTTTTCTGGAGTAAGTAGTACAGCACAAAGTATTTGCAAAGCTTCATTTTTAGCTCCTTGTGGTATGATTTCTCCTTTTAGAGGAATACCTCCTTCGATTTTAAAAATTCCCATATTATTTATTTAAGGTTCTGAGGTGCTAAGTTTCTATGTCTCTGAGGTTTTTTAATAAGTTTTTCAACTTAGAACCTCAGCATCTTAGCTCCTTAGCACCTCTTTTTTATTTCTAATTTACTTTTTTTGAAAAGGCTTAGATTTTCCTGTTTTATTCTTATTACTTTGAATTTTCGGTTGGCCCGCGGGTGTAATTTTATTTGATATTCGCTTGTTGGTGCGCAATAAATCTGTCGTATTCAATAACTCTTCCGTACTTTGAAGCATGTTTAATTTGCCTCCTGACAATTCATATAAATGCTCAAAAATAACATCGTCTTTAACGGTGTCTTTATTCCAACTTAAATAAGACTTTTTCATGTGATTGGCAATCACTTTTACCAAAGCATTTTTCATCTCACCCTCTTCCCATTTATTGGCAACATCAATCATGTATTTAATATTATTGCCATAATATCTGTATTTGGGGAAATTCTGTGGATATTTTAGAGCATCAGGTTTTAGCTGTAATACTTCACGGGAAGGAATAGGATAAGGCGATTCAACATCCAATTTAAAATCGGACATAATAAACAATTGATCCCATAATTTATGCTGAAAATCAGGAACATCACGTAAATGAGGATTCAAACTTCCCATAACCTGAATGATGTATTTTGCCGCTTTATTGCGTTCTTCAGCATCTTCAATTACAGTAGCCTGATCAATTAATTTTTGTAAATGACGACCATACTCAGGAATAATCAAATGCGGTCTTTCAGCATTGTATTCCAAATGATGAACAACATCATTTGCATTTTCTTTTGTGTATTTTGAATTCATATTTATAGGGAAACTATACCTTCGATTACGGAGAGTTCTATGTACTTATCAACTATTTCTTGTGCGTCTTTCATTTGGACATCAATAGATATACTGGTAAATTTACCGGTTCTTGATTTTGTTGTTTTTATAACAGCTCCCATGCAGTCAAAAGCTATCTCAACACGCTCAATGTTTTCTTCTGAAGTTGGGACAATAAACTTAAATAAATACAAGGCAGGCCAAGTATTATTCATATCCAACTCTACTTTCAATCTTTCGTAAAATTCAGCGATCTCTCTTTCTTTATCTTTATCCATGCTTAAATTAAAAAATAAACGCAAATATACGGTATTGATTTTAGATTTGGGAATTCGGATTAATGATTTAGGTTATTTTTAAAACTAAAGATAATTATATATTTTAATTATTTTTCAAATCCCAATAACTTTAGGTAAATTTGCCCCTTATTTTTGAAAAGTGCAGAAAGAAATTATAGTTATTATTGGCGGACCAGGATCCGGAAAAACCACTATTATCAACCAATTGATTACAAATGGATATTGCTGTTATCCTGAAATTTCCAGACAGGTAACCTTTGAAGCACAAAAAAAAGGAATTGAGCAATTATTCTTAAAAAAACCTTTATTATTCAGTGAGTTACTTCTTGAAGGCCGAAAAAAACAATTCGAAAATGCCTGCAATGAACCTCATGATGTGGTGTTTTTGGATCGAGGAATCCCGGATGTTTTAGCATACATGCATTATATTGGAGACAGCTATCCGTCTTTTTTTGATGATGCCTGCAGAGAACACACCTATTCAAAAATCTTTATTCTTCCGCCTTGGGAGGAAATTTATGTGAGCGACCAAGAGCGCTACGAAAACTACGAACAAGCTAAACTTATTCATAATCACCTAACGGAAACCTATCAAAATTACGGCTACGAACTCATCGAAGTCCCTAAAGATAGTGTGGATAACAGAATTCTTTTTATCTTAGATAAAATTTCTAACTAATTTACGATTTCTGCTACACTATGAAATCTGATTCCTAAAATCAGGAATGTATGCCAACAGCATTATCAATTCTTCAAAAATATTGGAAACATGATCAGTTCAGGTCACTTCAAAACGAAATCATTGATTCTGTTTTAAATGGTCAGGATACCTTTGCCCTAATGCCGACGGGTGGAGGAAAATCAATATGTTTTCAGGTTCCGGCAATGATGAAAGAAGGGATCTGCTTAGTAATCTCCCCTCTTGTAGCCTTAATGAAAGATCAGGTAGCCAATTTACAAAAGAAAGATATAAAAGCAATTGCGTTGACTGGAGGCATCAAATCAAATGAAATGATTGATCTTTTAGACAATTGCCAATTCGGAAATTACAAATTTCTTTATGTATCACCGGAACGACTACAATCAGATTGGATTCTGGATCGAATAAAAAGTCTTCCCATAAATCTGATTGCGATTGATGAAGCGCATTGTGTTTCGCAATGGGGACATGATTTCCGACCTGCCTATTTGAAAATTTCCAACTTAAAAAAACATTTTCCAAAAGTCCCTTTTTTGGCCCTAACGGCAACTGCAACCCCAAAAGTTAAAGAAGACATCATCTCAGAGTTGGGATTACAAAATCCTCAGTTTTTTCAGAAATCATTTGCCAGACCAAACATCGCTTACATGGTTTTTGAAGTTGAAGACAAACTTTTTAGAATAAAACAAATACTTATTAAGAATCCACAACCATCAATCATATATGTTAGAAACAGAAAATCCTGTTTAGATATTGCCGGACAATTACAATCTATGGGATTTAAGGCTACCTATTATCATGGTGGGCTTACGCCAAAAGAAAAAGATAAAAACATGCAATTATGGATGCAGGAAGAAGCACAGGTTATTGTGGCTACCAATGCATTCGGGATGGGAATTGACAAAGCGAATGTAAAAACAGTAATTCACATTCAGCTACCAGAAAATATTGAAAATTATTACCAGGAATCAGGGCGTGCAGGGCGAAACGGTGAAAAATCATTTTCTGTTTTACTAACCAGTCCTTCCGATATTTTTCAGGCAGAAAATCAATTCATTAGAAACCTGCCAGACAAAGCCTTTCTCAACACCATGTACATCAAGCTTTGTAATTATTTTCAAATAGCTTACGGAGAAGGTATCAACCAACAATTTGCTTTTAACTTGAATCATTTTTGTCTGAGATATGAATTTCCCGCAGTCAAAACCTTTAATGCCCTACAATTTTTGGACAGACAAGGTGTAATCAATTTGTCTCAGGAATTTTCAGAAAAGATTAGCATGCAGTTTCTCATCCCTTCAAAAGAAGTAATTCGCTATATTAGTTTAAACCCAAACGATGAGGAAATTATTTTAACCATCTTGCGAACCTATCCGGGGATTTATGAAATGCAAACTCCTTTTAACTTACAATTGATTGCTAAAAAGTCAAACCATAAGGAAAGTGAAGTCCATGCTGTTTTACAAAAATTAAAAGAAAAAGACATTATTGAGTACCATTCGAAAAACAATGATGCCACCTTAATTTTTAATGAAATAAGAGAAGACGAAAGAACCATCAATAGAGTTTCAAAATATCTGGAAAAGCAAAATCAGTTAAAAAAAGAACAATTAAAAGCTGTTCTGTATTATGTCAATGAAAAAAAGACTTGCAAAAGCAAATTGATTTTGGATTATTTTGGAGAAAAAACCGATGCAGATTGTGGTATTTGTTCTTATTGTATAAGCAAGAAAACACCAAAAGGAGATATTGTCGCGCTCTCGAAAGAGATACTTGCTATTTTGAAAACAGAGGATTTAAATTCGAGAGAAATACAAAACAGAACTAAAAACAATTCAGATGATCTTATCTTTGCTCTACAGGAATTATTAGAAAAAGAATACCTGATCATCAATTCAAACAATAAATATTCAATAAAATCATAATGAAAAAATTACGAATTGTTTTTATGGGTACGCCAGAGTTTGCCGTTGGCATTCTGGACACCATAATCAAAAATAACTATGAAGTCGTTGGTGTTGTTACTGCTGCAGACAAACCAGCCGGACGCGGGCAAAAAATTAAATATTCTGCTGTAAAAGAATACGCATTGGCCAACAGCCTTCCCTTGTTACAGCCAACAAACCTGAAAGAGGAAAGTTTTTTAGCCGAATTAAAAGAATTGAATGCCAACTTGCAAATTGTAGTCGCTTTCAGAATGTTACCAAAAGTGGTTTGGGACATGCCTGAATTGGGAACATTTAACCTTCATGCTTCCCTGCTGCCAAATTATCGTGGCGCTGCACCAATAAACTGGGCGATCATAAATGGCGAAACAAAAACAGGAGTCACCACTTTTTTTATTGATGACAAAATTGACACCGGTGCAATGATACTTAGTTCAGAGACAGCTATTGAGCCAACAGAAAATGCAGGTCAATTACATGACCGACTGATGCATCTGGGAAGTAAGACAGTTATTGAGACTTTGGCTTTGATAGAAAAAGGGAATGTTCCAACAATAATACAAGAAGACCCTGCAGATATAAAAACCGCCTATAAATTAAACAAAGAGAATTGTAAAATAGACTGGACCAAATCAGCTTTGGAAATAAACAATTTAATAAGAGGCTTAAGTCCTTATCCTGCGGCTTGGTGTTTTTTTAGCGATAATAATGAAGAATGGAACGTAAAAATTTACGAAGCAAAAATTATTTCTGAACCTCACTCAAAAGCAATAGGAAGCTTGATTTGCACCAAAAAAGAAATGAAAATAGCGGTTGAAAATGGGTATATTCAAGTTTTAAGTTTACAATTCCCAGGAAAAAAGAGAATGAGTACACCAGAATTACTGAATGGAATTACTTTTTCTGAAAACGCAAAAGCCTACTAACATCAGTAAAAACGGGTGTTCATCGGATATTTTTGACTAATACTGTTTGTTTTATGAACAAAAAAAATAAGTTATTAACAAAAGAGGCTAAATTTAAGTAAAACGCTTGCAAGGAACATATTTCCTACTAAATTTGTGTATTAACAATTTTTTTAACCAACAATTAATAACTAATTATTATGAACAAGTCAGAATTAATCGACGCTATCGCTGCTGACGCAGGAATCACAAAAGCTGCAGCAAAATTAGCTTTAGAATCATTTTTAGGTAATGTAGGTGGTACCTTGAAAAAAGGTGGAAGAGTATCTTTAGTAGGTTTCGGATCTTGGTCAGTATCTTCTAGAGCTGCAAGAGACGGTAGAAATCCTCAAACAGGAAAAACAATTCAAATTGCTGCTAAAAATGTAGTGAAATTTAAAGCCGGTGCTGAATTAGAAGGAGCGGTAAACTAATTTAAGTTTTCCAAAATATAATCAAAACCTTCCTGATGGAAGGTTTTTTTATGCCTTTTGACGATTTTATTTGGATAGCCACCCTTTTATTTGTTAAATTTAATAAAAAATGAAGCCATGATTTCAGAAAAATTAAAAAAAGGACATTTACTTATAGCTGAGCCTTCTATAATTGGAGATTTATCATTCAATAGATCCGTAATCTTATTAGCAGATCACGATGAAGAAGGCTCTGTGGGTTTTATTATCAACAAACCCCTAAAATATACGATTAATGATCTTGTGCCTGAAATCAAGGCCAATTTCAAAATCTATAACGGTGGTCCCGTCGAACAGGATAACCTATATTTTATTCATAACATTCCGGAATTGATTCCTAATAGTGTCGAAATTTCAAATGGCATTTATTGGGGAGGTGATTTTGAATCGACAAAAGCACTAATCAATAGCGGACAAATAACCAAGGACAATATCCGATTCTTTTTGGGGTACACCGGATGGGAAGAAAACCAACTGGAAAATGAAATGCACAACAATTCATGGATCATTGCGTCCAACACCTACGAAAATAAAATTTTAGGAAAGTCACCCACTCATTTCTGGAAAAAACAAATCATGGAACTAGGCGGCGATTATCTCATTTGGTCTAATGCACCTGAAAATCCTTATCTCAATTAATTCACCCCAACTAATTCGTTTAATTTTTGCAGCAACAAGTGTGCTGTAGCGGTAGTATATTCTTTTTTTCGGTATTTTGTAATTGGCTGAATTCCTTTTATCACATTCGTAAGAAATAATTCATCGGCTTTTTGAAGATCAAATGGAGAAATAACTTCTTCAACAACTTCAAGCTTATCTACTTTTTTAGCTAACTCTAAAATTTGTTTTCTCATAATACCATTAATACAACCTTCTGAAACAGGAGGTGTACTTAATTTATTACCTTGTAACATAAAAACATTTCCCTGCAAAGCCTCTACGACATTCTTGTTGTCATTCAACAGAATACAATTGTCTAAGCTATTTTCATCTGCAAAAATACTCCCGGTAACATTAATAATTTTATTAGTTGTTTTTAGGGTAGAAAGCAATTGTTTGCTGATATAGAAATCCTTGTATAGATCAACCTCATAATTATCCTGATCGATCGAATACAACTGTTTTTCTAAAGCTATTGTATGAATCAAAAAGGAAACCGTATTATTTTTTGGCAAATAATAGCCTCCATCATTCCTGTAAACAGTGATTCTGGCACGCGCAGAAGTAGCAACAGCATTGTTATTAACCAAAGAAAGAATTTGGTCCTCAAAATATTCCATGGTAAAATTCATGGGGATTTCCATTCGAACAATACGCATCGATGCCATTAATCTAAAATAATGATCCTCTACAAAAAGGATTTTCCCATTTACTATTTTAACTGTTTCAAAAACAGCATCGCCATATAAAAAAGCACGGTTTTGAGTTAATATATTTGACTCTTGTGCTACTATTGTTCCATTAAAATTAATCATAAAAAAGCCCTAAATAAAATTCAGGGCAAATATATGTTATAAAATAGAATTTCACTACACAGAACCTATGAGATGTTTCAAATCTGAAATTTGATTTTCCCATAATTGGGTAGCTTCTTTAACTTCATCTTTATAAGCAAAATCAATTACCATCAAAGAGACATCTTTTGTTAAGTCATCTTCCAAAATATGCAACTCAAAAAAATACTCAGTATCCTTATTATTCTCATCTACCCATTTGAATTTCACTTTTTCTCCTGATTTTTTTGAAGCAAGTCTTGCTTTTTCTTGGGAATCATTCCAAATGAAAGTAAAAAATTCTCCTCTTGAATTTACATTATCTGCAAACCATTCTGATAAACCTGAAGGTGTCGAAATGTACTGATATAACAACTGGGGAGATGAATTTATGGGGAATTCGATTTCGTAACGTACTTTTTGATCCATGAGCTACATTTAATTTTTTGTGAAATATATAGAATATAAGTTCGAAAAAAAAGCATTTTCAAAAATATTTTTTTTTCTTTAAAATATGCTTGCGAGCTATAATATTATTTTTATCTTTGCACCCGCATTGAGGAACAGTAATCAGTTCTAAAACATGGCGAGGTAGCTCAGTTGGTTAGAGCGCAGGATTCATAACCCTGAGGTCACGGGTTCAACTCCCGTCTTCGCTACAGAAAACAAACCCTTAAACATCAATTGTTTAAGGGTTTTTTATTGCTTTTATTCCATCAAAGCAAACAAATCTATATACAGAGAGTGAGGAATTAGAGTGAGGAATCTGTTCCAAATATCTTTATTTCGATAGCACCTTTCTCAACTAACGATAAAATCTGAGGGTCTATATAATAAGATTCAAGCACTTTTGTAGTCAAGTGTGAAGTCAATACTCCCGTTTCTTTTTGCATCACTTGATGAACCCATGTAATATATGTTTTCCTTAAACTTTTCAAACTAATATCTTTTTCTATACCAGCTCCATTTTTGTAATGCGAAAAAGCTTTAGAAAGTGAATCCATAATGGTTTTTGATTGAACCTTTCTTTCTGGCCATAAAATATAATCTTCAGTTTGTTTTTTTTCATCATACCCCATCTCCACCAATAGGTCAAACAAATCAGAATTTATTGGAATATACTTGTATAATCCATCTATATTGAGATTTCTCTCAACTTTTAAATTTTGGATTCTAAAAAATTTCACTCCGCTAACCGATACATAAATATGACTCCACCGCAAATCAACTATTTCCTCCCGTCTTCCACCGGTTAACAAAAACAATCTAAAACCATCTTTCAAATACGGTTTATACATGTTTTTCCGCTCTCCTTTACCCCCAAGGACAACAATAGGACTGTATGTATCAACTGCTTCAAGAATTGCATTAAACTCTTCTTTGGTGACAGAATCAATATTTGTTTTTGGTATTTGTTTTCGAGAATATTTCCTAAAAGGATTCTTCATTTCAATTTCCTCAACATCAATCAGGAAATCAAAAAAGCCTTTGACCCCATTCAAACATTTATTAAAAGTTTTCGGATTGTAATGATTCTCAGCCCAAGAATAAAAATTTGAGACATCTTGCTTACTGACATCCCTAATCCTAGTCATCTCAATATTTTTATTTTTCTTTAATGTCTTTGCGAAATATTTACAAAATCGTATTAATTCCTTACGGAATTGCGTCGAAAAACCCAAAATTTTTGGCGCTTTTTGGAGTATTTGAAAAAACGTATACTAAAAAGTATACCGAATTGGACACATGTTTATACTTAGTCAATAAACAAATTTAATTAACTTTTTAAGTTTCATTGAAAAAATACTCTTAAATATCTGTCCACTTTTTTGCTGACGATTTACAATCTACAAAGACATTTTTATCTCCGGATTGTGAAGAGGTGCTTATTGTTTGTTTTAAAGAAAGGTTTTCTCGATAGCTATGTTCTAGTAATTCATTTTTTTAGGAACTATAAGATAATCAA
>RCUQ01000534.1_pt1 | contig 16989 bp, 13 predicted proteins | sample 2166351 | NCBI WGS metagenome assembly RCUQ01 (sample SAMN09932597, study PRJNA488358) | compost metagenome | feature: garden; material: soil; isolation source: compost soil in acetonitrile-enriched culture | place: Germany: Experimental Botanical Garden Goettingen | collected 2016-01-27
GCGTCTGGACGCCGCTGCAGCTTCGGCTGAGCGTCACGGGGCTCGAAAGGCTGGCGCCGGGCGTCAGCGACGGTCCGGCCGGTCGTCGCGTGGCGGATCGACTGGAGGCGTGGGGCGCACGTCTGCCGGAACAGGCGCGGGACCTGTGGGCGGTCCTGGCGCCCATGAGCCGGGCCGACCTGCTGGACCTGATGGCCTGTTGTACGGGCGTCGGCCTCTACGCCGTGCGTGACCCGCACGACCGCAGACCTGACGCCCTGGCCCATGCCGAGGTCTTGGCGAGCGTGACCGGTCTGGACATGACCGGCACATGGTCGGCGACCGCCGCGAGCTACTTCTCGCGGGTGTCCAAGGCGCGCATTCTGGACGCGGTGACGGAAGCGACGAACGCTGAGGAAGCCGCCCGGATCGCCGGGTTCAAAAAGGGCGACATGGCCGAGGCCGCCGAGCGGCTGGTGGAAGGCAAGGGATGGCTGCCGCCCCTGCTGCGGACGGCGCCGGCGATTGATGAAGAAGGGCCAGAGCAACAAGGGGAGGAGGTCGGAGCGACGGACGAGTCGCCGGAGACGGCCGGTGCCGCTGACGACGCCTACCGGTTCGCCGCCGAATAGCAGTTGCTCTCAGGTGGAACTCGCCGCGCGCCCTTTGGGGCGCGCGGCTTCTCTCAAGCCAGCGGGACATCCCCTCGTGGTGCCACGCGGCGCATTGCCCACAGGCTGAAGGCGTGAAAACCATGTCTTGCAACTTATGGTTTACCCTCTGCTCACCAGCTTAGCCTTATGAAACGCTTTGACCCTTTTTCTCCGCCCCCCTGTCCCCTCAAACGCCGTCACGCGAATTTGCGAGGGCGGGCGGCATGATGGACCTCGCGACCAACGGTCTTGCCCTGATCAACAATAGCTTCGGTATTCTCGCCAGTATCGGCGTGATCGCGTCATGGCCGATCGTGCGGCGATTTCTGGTCATCGAGACCTTCAAGGGGCGTCGGGGGAAGCGGCGCAGGCTTCTTCGGCGCTATCTACGTGCCAGAACCATCGCCCAACGGCCATCGGTAGGCCTGGCGGATATGGCGGCTATCGGATGTCTCATGGTTTTGACCGGCTTCTTGCTGCTCTTGATGGCTGTCAGCCTTTCAGTGAGGCGTGCTGAAGGACCGCCTCCGACGGTGGAGGACGCTTCCAGCATGTTCCTCCTGTTCATCCTTCTCGGCATGACCTTCATTAGCGCTTGCTCGGTGGCCACGGAGATCAAGAATGCGCCGAAGACGGCGCGGCGACTGAAAGCAGGGCTGCGCAAACCGAAGTATCGACCGTTGAGCGCGGGCGACGGTTCGTGTCCATGCAAGAGGGAAGCGGTCTAATCAGACGTCGTTCGGGGAGGCGCTAGTTGTCGTTCGCCGCGTCCGGCCGAAGCATGATTACCGCCACGGCCAAGGCTCCTAGCGCAACGCCCGCAAGAATAAGCACGGCGCAGAGCGCCGAAGAAGCGGTGTTCGACGTGCCGAGCGCCACGCCGAGAAGGGCGCTCATGAGGCCCAGGACGAAGGCGACGGCGGGCCGCAGATTGGACCGGGAACGGCTCGCGCGGATAAGGCCGGCCACTGCCTGTATAAGCGAGGTCCCGGACATCTACTCGGCCAAACGCCTGAGTTCCTCGATCCGCGCCTCGCAGGCCTCGCGGACGACGTCGCGCAGAAGGCTGATACGCTCTGTGAGGAAGGCCAGCTCTTCATCAGTGATGCGGTAGTGGCGCGAATAGCGGGCCTTCACATAGGCGGCGCGGAGAAGCTCGAAGCAGCGCTTCTGGAACTTGGTCTCGTGAGGCCAGACGTCGCGCAGGCGAGGCTCCAAGGACTCCGTCATGTTCCGGAGGCGGATGAGGTTATGGCTCTTGGGCGAGTAGAAAGTCAGGACCTGCAGGAGGCCTTGGTAGATGGTCTCCGCAACGCGATGCAGTTCGAATGCGGCCTCGCTGGTGAAGCCTTTGGCCACCGCAAAATCGGCAAGTTCTTTCCGGCGGGACGCGTCCTCCTGCCATTCCTCGAAATACTCGATTGCCTCTTCCAGCGCCGTGGACGGGGGCAGGGGCTGCGGCTCGGAGAAGACGGCGCCGGGCGTGTCCTTCAAGACGACGCCGTCGCGGGCGATGTCGATGAAGAAGCCGCGCCCGTGCTCCAGCTTCCAGTTCACGTCGTCCAGGCTATGGACGATCAGGCTGACGGGCGTGCGCATGTCGCCCGCCGACAGTTCGGCCAGAAGGCGCTTCTCCACATCCTCCCAGAATTCGAAGTCGGTCAGGTCCTCGTGGTCAACCACGACCAGCAGGTCGAAGTCCGAGAAGTAGCGTCCGACCGGATCATGGACCCAGTCGCCGCGCGCATAGCTGCCGAACAGGATGACCTTGAGAATGCGGCCGTTCTTCAGCCGGTCGGCCCGGCGCGTGGAGACGGCCTTGGCGAAGCCGTCCTGGATGATCTCCACGGCGGCGTCGAGTTCACGCTGTTTCGCGAGCGGCAATTTCCTCAGCGGACGTTTCATGCCCGGAGTCTCCGAAATGCTGAGCCAACACGCAAGAGTCGAAACGTCCCGATCCGGGCGCAACTAGGCTGATCCGCTCATAACCGCTACGCTAGCACCTGCGGGCGCCGGTTCCATAGAGCGTCGTCTGTTCGCCGTAGGGCCGGTTCGCCGGAGAATCGTCGCGGCGTCGCCTGAAAGTCCCGGGCCTCAACGCAGAGGTTCCAACGCCCGCACCTTCTCCTTCACCCTCATGTCGGGCCGAGATAGTCCAGTCCGACTCTTGTCATTTCAGTTCCAAGCTTCTGAATAAGATTCAGCGCATATTCATATCTTAGCTGGGCAATAATTTTAACGTCACTGGTTCGTATGGATAGCTCTCCCGTTTTTCCACACAGATAGTGAAGTTTAAGGCTTGCTGACCTTGTAGGTGTGTCTATTTCAATTATTCCAAAATTATCCGCATTGAACAATCTCCATACTGGGGCTGGATTCTGGCCACCTTCGTATGCGCTGTAAGCTTTTACTGTTCCGTCCTCGTCTTTTAAGAAGACGTAAGTGTTGGAGTTAATGTCTTCCTTGCTGAGTGTTTTTGACCGAGGATGTAGTTGGACCGCCATGAAGGGTTTGATCTTCGCTGGGATGGACTCGCTGATCGCAGCTTGGCCTTTCTGGTTTGGAAGAAGGTCACAAGCCGGTGATACGCAGACCCAGTACTTTTCGTAGAGTTTGAAGATGTGCCCGGGGTGTAAATGCCATCCCGACACGGATTTTGTAGATATGTGTGAATTGTAACGATAAAGGGCATCCGTCTTGTCCTTTCCGCTATTCATTTGAATGTTGTAGTGCGAGCTAAATCCATCGACTGTGGCGTCCAATAGGCCGGGGTCTGAGCGGACTAGCTTGATGCCGAACTCGATTGCTTTACCGCCAATAACGTCTAGGAGGCGTTCTGTGTGGCGTGCTGCATATGCTTCCAGCAGTGACTTTCTATGGCTTTCGCTGGTATCGCCTGAGGCTGATCTAGAAAGTTCATTATAGTATTGCCAATATATTGGGCTTTCATTTAAGGCTGACTCTTCAGCATAGGCTCCTTCAGTGCTGATGGCGGATCTTATCTTGGATGAGATAAGACGTGAAGGTGAGGGCTTCCAGTCCTCTATAGCTTCTGAGAGAGCCGTAAGTAGATGAGGGTCGTTCTTTCCTGCAAATGCAACAAATCCGCCAGGAGTACGTATCCATGGCCGTCTACCTTGACCGGGCGCGCTCCAGCGAATGTCTATGGGGCGATCTTCATCATCACGATAATGTTCCTCGTAAATATGCAAGATGCTACAAAACACGGCAATTTTATCATTAACATCTAGGCCCGCCCTCACGCATAAATCTCTAAATGCGGATAGTCTTGGCTCAGTTCTTACGAACCCAGCGGCCTCTTTGCCTTTTTGAAGGTACTGCCTGTAAAGGTAATGAATGTCCCGGCCAATTGTATTTTTTAGTTTTTGCCAGATATCAGCGAGATTGAAATCTTCAACATGTTCTTCCTCAAGGTTGGCAATTATTTCCATACCTCTCGGCCCTAAGGTTAGAACCTCTACAGAAGGGCGAAGCAATGAGTCGAGGACCTTTTGGAAAGGGGCGTCAAGGTCCGAAGCCGTATGCATCACAATGAGATTGAAGTGACGATTTTTGAATAGCGATTTCATAATCGCTATAGCCCGATCTCCATCATTCCCACCCTTCTCCAACTGGTAGTCAAGTACCAGCAAATCAGATTGGTGTAAGTAAGTGCCAATGTCAGAGTTATCCAAACCGTCGTGAATATCGACCGTCATTGCTTTAGATTTTTGGCGAAATTGCCCGATCAACGCGCTGATATTAGATTTCGCTTGCCATCGGCTTTCATCAGAGGGGTCGAAGCCGTCGCTGAATACGTTCTCCCAAGTGGGGTACTGATCGTCGATGATCAGCACTGATCGTATCGGCTCAATAAAAGCTTCCTGGACAAGACTTTTTAGATTGACTTCCTGTCTATCCGCAAGTGTCACCTCAAACATCGGCGCTTCCCCCCCGAAACTTGACTGCAAAATTGGCTCCGGGAAGGATCATCTGATCGCTATCCTGAACGTAACTGATTTGATGGCCGCCTGCGGCCAGGTTAGCTTGGCATAGATAGAGTCCGACCCCTCGACCACCGTCTATTTTACGAGTGAAAAATAGGGTGAATAGGCGTTTGACGTCGATATCATCTATGCCTGGGCCGTTGTCTGCGACTACAACTTCACCATTTCTGAAATCAATGATAATTTTAGGGTTATCGGTTCTAGAGTTTATAACCCAGTAGATACTGTTGTTTACTAAATTTATGAAAACGGGAAGTAGTCGTGATGGTTGTTCATATACAGAGAAATTTCGGAATGCGTCGGTTGTAGAGAAATCGATCTGGTTCTCTCGGATGACCCGAGCGAAAAAATCGCCGACGTAGTCGTAAATCCGTGTTCCATGGATGACTTCTGTGCGTGTTCGGCCCGCCATTCGCAACGGACTAAGAAAATCCATAATGTGCTTCAGGCCAGAATATCCAGCATCGACGCGCTGAAAGGCGGAAGCGTTAGAGGGGTCGGACCTTAGCTTTGCTAAGCCATCCGTAATTGCAGTGTCGTGAGAATGAAACTCGTGATCAAGAAATTCTACGGTGATGCCTAACTGGGCAAGGCCGTTGAGGCGATCGATTTGGCTTTTAAGTTCAGAATTTTCATCGCCACCAAGCACTGCGACGGCCTGGACATCAATGCTGTCGCGCATATTTTCGAGAGCAAAAATGTAGTTTTGAAACAATAGCTCGTTTTCGTTCTCGATCCTGGCTTTGGCGGCTGACACCGTTTTAGTTGCCGCTGACAGACTGACGCGCTCTTCCTCAACTTGGGTGAGGAGTGGTGCTGTCTCTAGCCTGAGAAGCTTATTGCGTTCACCAACGAGGGCTGCAATCCGCTCGCGCTCCCCGTCCTGCAGATTTCTTATCTCCTTCGCCCATCGTGTAACCCGAGAAGCTAGTTGTGCTTCATTTCGCTGAATTTGTTTGACCAGAATTTCTTGGGGGGATTGAGGGGCGATCCGCTCAACGGCCTCTGCGAGGCGCTCCGCATAGGCGGCTACCTCTTTACTCATTTCGGAGATCATCCTCCGATATGAGCGGTAATCCTCCTCCAGCGAACCTAGGGGACTCGGCGCGCCCGGCAATCGCAGTTCCGAGATGCTGTCCTGAGCCTTTTCCAATGCTTCTTGAGCAAGGGTAATATCGTCCGCAGTTTCAATGCGGATGGCTTTGAGGTCGTTCTGAATTCGCTCGCTGATCGACGGGATGGCTGCGAGATGCGCGCGTAGGCCTTGGCGAAACTTAGCTCTGTGGGTCTTTCGCAGTTTTGCTTGATGTTCTCGCGCTCTTTGTTCCTCAAAATTGCGCTTGGTGATCTCAGTCTCGACCTTACGATCATCTGAGTTAGATCCAAAATAATCGTAGGCAGATGCGCGCAATATATTCGTAATTAGGATTTTGAGCGTTTTGGCTGCCTTATTGACGATAAAGCCTTCGCGCCCAGCCTTATCCTTAAGATTGGGGTTTCCGTCCCTCGTAATAGCAATTCGGCCGAATATGCGCCTTGCATTCCAGTATTCTCGCCCGGCATTGATGCTTCTGCGTTTTTCAATTTCAAAGAAATCGTTATCTTCTCGACCATACGGTAGGACACGCAATGAATCGCGATAGATCATCAAGCCTGCGTGGTTCTCCGTTAGCTCTCTCATCCGCTGCATCTCTGCAAGCGTATGTGTCGAGTTCTTCGGCTCCTGCTCGAAGGTGGCAATATAAATATCCATTGAGCCAAGTCGAGATGTAGGCGACGTTGGTAGCGTGAAGTCCTTTGGTGGGTTTATTACGTATTCTTTGCCTGTTTTTCTCCATTTTCCGAAAGATTTAATCTGTCCTCGAAAAATGCCGTCTTCGCCTATGCGACCATCAATGATGTGTTCCATTTCGTCAGTTAGAGTTCGATTGAACTCATCTTCTGACTTTATGATCGATTCCATTTTCCCGTCGGCATACACATCGACGCGGTAATCGAATTCGGGTTTGACGGCCTCGATGTCGGGATGCGCAGGGTCGAATAATGGGTCGACGAAACCACCGAGCGTGGAGATAAATCTTTTTCGATCGTCTTCTGCGACCTGAAGGTCTTTGTTGAGGGGGAGGAAGACGGAAAATTCGTCAGTCGCGCGTGAGACCAGCATTGCGGTGCCGTGGTCGAGTCTTCCCGTCCATACAGGCCATAGGTCTAGATGGTGGTCGAGAACCTTGAAATCGTGGCACCCCTCCAAAATGAGGCGAGATGGGGGAGGGGATAGCAAGTCTAGGCCGCTCGATGCGACGACATGGTCATAATTTGTCCAGGCCGATGTTACTCGCCGATCTCGATCACTGCCCGTTCCGTCGCCACCGACGTTTTGGAGTAGGGCCGCAATCATCGCGGGCAGATGATTCTGGATGTCGTGGGGAGACGAAAGCGTGACGACCGGGATCTCTATATCCGAAAGGATGAGATAGGGGTTCTCAAATAATCGCCAGTCTATAAGAGCAGCGGCGGCCGCCTGATCGCGTCTTTTGCTAATCAGAAGCATGATCGGGCCCAGATGTGCTGAGGAAAGGCGCCCAATACCCTTTTGCCCTTGACGTGAACGAACGTCGAGGCCGTCCATGTCGATCTTCGTTCGAGTGTCCTCGAAGAGCTTGCTCTCCGTGCCCACCACAAGCCACCTATCAACAAGTTCATCGTGATTCATGCCGTGGCCGTCATCGGTGATGGAGACAGCCAGTGGTGTTTCGTCGAAGATTGTCAGTGAGACGTTGCGGGCATAGGCATCGTAGGAGTTTTTCCAGAGTTCGGAGATTGCTGTGGGAACGTCCGCGATTTGTTCTCGACCCAGATGGTCTACGGTTCGGGCTCTTGTTTTGAAACTGACCGTCCGCATTACTTTCCCTTAGCTTGAAGGCGCGTGCCTTCAATGTCATCCGCTGAAGTGAGAAGCGTTTTAATGTGCTCGACGAGCGCTTTGGCTAGAAGTACGGGGACGGCATTGCCGATCTGTTGTCCTGCCGCTGTTAGGCCTCCGAGAAACACAAAATCCTCGGGGAACGTCTGAATCCTGGCGGCTTGCCGAGCGGTGATCCCATGATTGAGGGTTGGGTGCACGAAGCGCCCCTTTGAAGGATTGATGCACGCCGTAGTCATGGTTGGCGCTGGCTTGGCCGGATTTATTCGTCCGTAGACGTCTTTGTGACCGTTGTGGCTTCTATGACAGTCGAGAACGCGGTTGGACTCGTGCCTGCTTCCTCCGTTGTGTGGGGTGCTGGCGAAAGCGTCGATCAGCGTCTGGCCGTGCTGCATGTGCACATCGTTAGGATCACCCGCCTGGGCGGGAAGGAAGGCTGAGGCGCAATTCTTCCAAGGCTCGAGACCTGCTGGCATTGGCTCATGCGGCTCGCAATGAGAAGGTTTGGGTGGCCACTCGAAACCGTCAGCGATAACATCGTTCCGAAGGCCGAGGATGAACACCCTTTGCCGCGCCTGCGGAGCGCCGTAGTCGCGTGCGTTAATCTTGATCGGATGGTAAGTTTTGTACCCGCTTGCGTCAGCAAGGGAGTAGAATTCGTCGACATAGTCTTTGTGTCTAGGCCACAACATGCCTGGAACATTTTCCATCAAGAACGCACGGGGACGCAACGCCTGTACGAAGCCGAAATATTCGTAGATGAGGGCATTGCGAGGATCAGCAACGCCAGCGTTCTTGATGCGGTGGCGTGAAAAGCCTTGGCACGGCGGACCTCCGAGCAAAAGGTCGCATTCAGTTCCGTTGGGGAAGTGCTTGCGAGAAAGTGCGGTGGGGTCGAGTTTGGTGATATCCTCGCTGTAGACGACTGCGTTTTCAGCGCGCGACGGCTTGCAAATATTAAATTTGTAGGTCTCGGCAGCGTTCTCGTTGAATTCCACAGCGAAGGCTACGTCGCAGCCAGCGGCGATCGCTCCAAGCGAAAATCCGCCGGCTCCCGCGAAGAGGTCTGCCACCTTAAATTTCGAACTGTAGTCCAACCGGTTTGCCCCAGCGCCGGAAGATTCGATGTCTGCCAGCTTCCGCCTTAGCCGGTGTATCTGCTTTGGCCAAATTGTTGAATAGAGAGCGGCTTACCGGCGCAATGAAAGCGACGGTCGTCGCCGCCCAAGGCTATTAACTAGTTTCAGGATCGCCATGCCTGGTTATGTGATTGACAGCAATATGCTGCAGTCGGATGAACTCCGTCGCTACCTAGGCCGCGGGCGTGAGCATCTGGCTGTTCTACCAGACTTTGTATGGTACGAGCTTTACAAACAGGAGTCGATGGAAGGGCTTCGGCTGGGCCTTTCGGTGCTGGGTGATTATCCTGATCAGGTCATTCTACTGCAGCCTGCAGGCTATATATCTCGGTTGAACCCTGCGGTGGCTGGGGAGGTCGAGCGCCTCATAATGAACGATAGTCCTGGGGACATCACCGAACTCGTCCGTGTGGTGCGCTCTGAGGGCCCCGTAGACGAAACGGCGGCGGCGCAACTGCGTATATATTGGAGCTGGGCACGAACCCTCCGGCCTTCGCTAATTGAAGGCGCGTCGGATATCGCCCAATCATACCCAGAGATGCAGGAGCAGATGTTCGACGAGAAGCAAATTCGAATTATCCGTACGAACGGAAAATATTCTGAAGAAATGTTCGCGACCATCTTCGGTGCGGCTTTTCAACTCTGGGAGACTTTTGCTGCCGAACATCAGATCGAATGGGAGGGGCTCGATGAAGCCGTCGTATCTCGGGCCTATTTATTTCGGTTTTCTTTGGGTTTGATAATAAATCTGCTGTGGTGGATCCGCGGGGGCAGCCAGCCAGTGGTTCGAATGGATCGACTCAGTAATGATATGATTGACCTGAGCTTCGCTGTTTATGCCACGTATTTCGACGGCTTTTTCACGCGCGATGTGAAGGCTGGCTGGGTTCACGCTAATCTAATCGCCGCAATCGCTGGCTTCGCGGATTGCGAAAATGTCTAGCGCTACCTGAATGCTATTTGGCGATTGTCGCGGCAGAGGTCAGGCGCGCCCAAGTTTCGACAGCCTTTGGTGAGGCCTCAACGGTGATGAGGCGGTCGCGGATGAAGCCGATCGCCGCGCTGGCGGCGTCGGGTTTGGCGACGGCGCTCCAATACAGAGTTTGGTCGACGAGGACGGGCCAGCCGTAGAAGAGCGTCAGGCCCAGGCCGCGCGCGTCCGCCCAGGCTTCAGCGGCGTCTTTGTCCAGCGTCGTTTGACGGTTGGACGCCATCAGGACGGCGGTGTCGCGCACCCCCATAGCCAGGCATTTGGCGCCGAAGACGTGGATGTCCGAAAGCGAAACCGGCTTGTCGCGGACCTCGACCGCCTTTTCCCAGGCATCGGGATCCTCAGCGGAACGAACACAGACGTCGCCCGGATACTTGCGGCTCGGGTCGTTGATGCGGCCGCTTTCGACCCGTTCGACCCCGAACATGACGTCGAACAGGCCGGCGGCGACGGCTTGGGCGCGCCGTCCGCCTTCCGCATCCTCACCGACCAGGGTCTCGATGGCGCTCAGGAGCTGCGCGGGCGTCAGCGCGCCCTGGTCGGCTGCGTCTCCGTAGCGGACGACATAACGACGTCTGACGGCGATAAAGGCGGCCAGCGCCTTTGCCGCCTCGACTTCGTCGGCAGACTGCAGCATGCCGATAAGATCCAGCATGTAGTCGAAAGCAGCACGGCCTCCCGCGTGTACGGGCGTACCATCGTCCAGGCGGGTCATCCGGAAGTAGGGCTGGTTGTTCAGCGGCTCGCGTCCGGTGACGCCGATGCTGAAGCCCAGCTCCGCCGCCAGCGGCACCAGGACGCCGTGAGCCAGGGATCGGGCGGAGAAGGCGTTTGGGTTATCGCCCGCATGCTTCGGCTTGATCGCATAGAGATCGGCGCGCCGGTCGACGGCTTTGGCGATAAGCGCGGCGCCGAGGAAGGCGATGTGGGTCTTTGAGGTTCCGTCCTCACAGATCTTGGAGAAGGTCTCCATACGCTCCAGCCAAGGTCCATCGGCTTGGTCATTGGCGGCCTTTGCAGCGGCTTCGCGCAGGACGACCTCGGCGCGCTTGCGGTCGATGTTCATCGCTGGGTCTCATGCAGCTCAAGCAGGTCCGCGGGCGAACACTCCAGTGCGGTGCAGAGCCGTGCGATGGTGCTCAGGCGGGTGTTGTAGCTGCGTCGCGCCGCGAGTGACTGCAGGGTGGCCTGAGAAATGCCGGTTTGACGTGAAAGAGAGGCATAGGTCAGGCGTACGCCTGTCCGGCGGCGATAGTTTTCCATCGCCTCCCTCAATTTCACGACCAGATGAGAATCTTGTATTGACAATACAGTTTCCTGCGCCCTTTATGGCAGACTAACCCAGAGCTTCCGATTCGCGTCGAGGAGGCTGTAAACGGCGGCGGCATGCTCAAGACCATCAGTTTGTTTTCTGGTATCGGCGGTCTGGATTTCGGCTTCGAGGAAGCCGGGTTCGAGACGCGCGTGGCGCTGGAACTCGATCGCTACTGCTGCCGCACCATGCGGCTGAACCGGAACTGGTCGGTCATTGAGGATGACGTCAACGCCGTGTCCTCATCGGACCTGATGCGGCTGGCAGGGGTCGCGGTCGGCGAGACGGACATGTTGATCGGCGGCCCCCCGTGCCAGCCGTTTTCGAAGTCCGGTTATTGGGCGCGCGGCGACGCCTTGCGGCTGGACGATCCGCGTGCGGACACTTTGACGGGCTACCTGCGGGTTCTCCGGGACACCCAGCCTCGGGCCTTTCTGCTCGAGAACGTCTATGGCCTCGCTTACCAGAATAAGGACGAGGGGCTACGCTACATCCTGGACGGCATCGCCCAGATCAACCGTGAGACCGGATCGAATTACAGCGTCACCTGGAAGATGCTGAATACGGCTCACTACGGGGTCCCTCAGGCCCGTGAACGCGTCTTTATGGTCGGGTCACGCGACGGCCGCCCCTTCCAGTTCCCGGAACCGACACACCAACCGGCCGGCAGCGAAGGCGAGGATCTGTTCGCTGGGGCGGAACCCTATCGGACGGCTTGGGACGCGCTCGGCGATCTGCCGTCTCCCGATCCTGATGAGCCCGGCCTGAAGGTGGGCGGCAAGTGGGGCGATCTCCTCCCCAGTATCCCGGAGGGCGAGAACTATCTCTGGCATACGGCGCGAGGCGGCGGACAACCGCTGTTTGGCTGGCGTACGCGTTATTGGAGCTTCCTCCTGAAGCTTTCCAAACGCCTGCCGTCGTGGACCGTGCAGGCCCAACCCGGCGCGGCCATCGGGCCGTTCCACTGGGACAACCGGCGTCTGACCTTTGCAGAACTCTCTCGCATCCAGACCTTCCCCGATGGGCTGAAGCTCGACGTGGGTCGGACCGAGATGCAACGCATGCTCGGCAACGCGGTCCCGTCCCTGATCGCCGAGGTGTTGGCGCGAGAAATTCGCCGTCAGTTGCTTGATGCGCCCGTTCAGGGGGCATTGGGTCTGTTGCGCCCTCGTATGGCGCATACCCCGCCGCCTGCGCGCGTCGCGCCAGTGCCCAAGCAGTACCATTCGCTCATCGGAGACCATGCCGCGCACCCCGGCACGGGCAAGGGACGCCAGGCCGTCGCGCGCGCCGCGATCGCAGCGGAATAGACCGTTCCGGTCTAACCGCCCTAAAGGCGGCCTCTGGCCGAGGGGTCTATCTTGAAACGCGTATCGGATCTTTTTCGCTGTCCGGACCGCTCCATTCCTGGACCTGCTGGTCCTGCCGTAATCTCAACCTGCGCCATTCTAAGCCGGTGAAGACGTCATCGAGGTTCCGGGGGGAACTCAGCGGCAGCGCCGCTTCGGCCTCCAACCAAAAGCGCTTCGCCAAGGCCTCGTCCGCTTCCCAAGCTTGCCGCCACCATTTCTCCATGCCGGTTCGGGCGGACAAGAGCGCGGGTGCGGACGGCAGGCGATCACGCTTTGCATTGCGATTTATGCTCGTACGCGCAGGAAACAGATTCCACAGATCGCTGCAGGGCCACGCTGTCCAAGGCAGGCAATGGTCGATGTCGAAGCCTTGGCCCGATAGACGGCGGCCGGTCCAAACGCATTCCACCGGTTGATTTTCAGCGATCAGGCGCCGGCCGACTTGGCGCGCCAGCGCGGTGTCACGGATCGGATCGAGCCAACGCAGGGCGGCTTCACATTCTCCCGGCGTGATCGGCCGTCCCATTCTAAGAGCGAAGCTCTCGATAAGACGCGCCCATTCCTTGACGAGAACCGGCTCCACCCAGGAGCCTAGCCGCAGCAGGGTGCGCCAAACAGGGCCTGGAACACAGATGGCGCCGAACCCGCGCAGGGTCTCGGCGTCCATGATGATTTCGCCCTGATGTTTGTGGCGCCGCACCGGCGTCGCCTCGAAGACCTGAGCGTCGGAGTTCGGGTAGCGGATGTAGCGCGCAGGCATGCGGCAGATGGTGGAGCGTGCATCCCCCAGCGCCTGAGAGATGGCGGCCGCGCGATCGCCAGTAAACCGGGCGCCTATGCGCAGGTCTTGGCCTGAGACCTGATCGACAAGAAGTTGGTGAAAGGCTGGGCCGGCGAAACCTAGTCTTTCCGCACCTAGGTTGCCCGGCAGTTGCGGCAGTCCAGCTCGCGCCAGCGGCAGATACATACGCAACCAGTTCAGAGCGACCGCGCCCAGAGGGACCTCGACAATATCCGCATCGAGCCGTTCGACCGCCAGGGCGGGCGCCGTGTCGGCGATCCGCGCAAGGGCGCGCAGCAGGCCCAGCTTATAGGTGGACGACTTATCGTCGTTGAGGATGATACCTCGTATCAGGGGGAGTGCGCCCGCGCCGTCGTCGGGCATCTGCAAGGCGTAGGCTGTCCAGCGGACGTCATCGCGCCCCTGGAGATCCACGCCCTCGCTGATTTGCAGCATCGTTAAACCGTGCGTGCGGGCGTGGGCCTCGATTTCCCCACGAGGAATCGGCCACATGGGCCGGTCGGGCGCGCCTGATCCGTCGCGCACGGATAGGAGAAGACGGCCGCCTGGTTTCAAGAGGGCAACGATCTTGCGGAAGGCGCGCCCTCGTTCGTCAGGCTTCACATGCATTAGGACGCCGCTCAGCAGGATGACGTCGAATGACAATCCGAGCCGATGGGTGGCGCTAAGGGCCGGCAAGCTGTCGTCCAGCCAACGTATGCCCCGGCCTGCGTGATAGTCGGCGGCGGCGGTTCTCATCGCCTGTGAGGGCTCGACCGCAACAACCTCGAAACCTCGGCTTCTGAGCCAAGCGGCGTCGCGTCCTGAGCCTGCGCCAATGTCTAAAGCGAGTCGATCTGCGCCGGACGGCAGATAATCCAGGAAGGCTCTATGCACATCCTCTGATCGCAAGCCCTCATAGCGAGCGGCCAGTTCCGCGCCTCGGGCGTCGTACCCCGCCACCGCTCTCATCGAATCTCGCCTCCATCTTGCCCCAGCCTGGGCGAAGCAATCCCAAAGGTTCCAGCGCTGCTCCGTTGGCTTGCTTAGCGCAGGATCGCCGTTTGATCCGAGAATTTGATGGAACGGAGCTGTCAGTCGGTCGCGTGCTGCTGGCGAAGCCTTGCTCCCATCGTCTGGTTGTTCGAGCGGGCACCTTGCTTAGGCGTGGTGATCCAAGGCGACGCTGTCATCTTTTCCAGCTCTTCACGCCGCGCTTGCGCGGCCTCTCGATGAGGCGGATCTGACCGGAACCCGGTCGGCTGGCGCAACTGCTTGTTTGACTTTCATCCCCGGCCTGACGGCCTTCCTCGCGCAACAAGAAAGTCACTCGTCGCGGTCCTTCGCTTCGCTGCGGGGCCTCGCTTTGCTCTGCCTGCGCGCCGCCCGGTCCCGGTCTCCCGATCGCCATCGAGGCCGCGGCAGGCGTGGCCCGAAGCAAAGGAGAGACTGACATGGCCGCCATTGGAACCTTCACCGCCCAGGGCGACGGCTACACCGGTTCGATCAAGACCCTGACCCTCAACGTCAAGACCGCGGTCCTGCGGCCTAACGAAAAGGCTGACGACAAGGCTCCAGACTTCCGCATCTTCTCTGGTCAGACCGAGTTCGGCGCCGCCTGGAAGAAGACGAGCCAGCAGAACCGCGAATACCTCTCGGTCAAGCTCGACGATCCCAGCTTCCCGGCGCCGATCTACGCCTCCCTGGTGGAGGTCGAGGGCGGACACAGCCTGATCTGGTCCCGCTGATAGAGCTGCGGCGGCGCGGGCGACGCGCCGCCGCTTCCTTTCCCATCATTCCGATATGAGGTCGCCATGTCCCGCCCCGCTGATCCCGCACGCCCGGACATCTAAGCCAGCATCACCGACAAGATTATCCTTAGGCTGGAGGCCGGCGTTCTGCCCTGGACCCAACCATGGAACACAGGAGCATCCGTCAGCCGACCGCTTCGCCATGACGGGACACCCTACAGCGGCATCAACGTCATCCTGCTCTGGGCGCACACGTCCGAAAGGGCGAGACCGGCTCGACTGTCGTTTACGCCAATACCATCACTCGTCCAACCGAGGACGCCAGAGGGAAGGAGGGTGAAAGCCCTCCGAGCCCTCTTGGTTGTGTCGAATCCCTTGCGCAGATCTGCGGATGCGGACACAGGAACAACCTTGACTATAGGAGCAGCCATGGCCGGCGCGAGGTCACTGACGATCGCTGAGGTGCGGATGATCAAGGCGCTGCTTGATCGGCGTCCGCGGTTCAGCAAGCAGAGGGTCCTGTCCTATTTCACGCGCCCCGATCGCGATCTGAACAGCCGCCTGATGACCGAGATCGCTAACGGACAGCGTTGGGCGACGGAGCCACCCGCGACGCCCGCTGAGGCCGAGGCGTTTATCGAAGCTAGCGCCTATCACCGGCCTTTGGCGGCGGAAGACTTCGTTGACCTCAGCCCAGCTGGCGGACCTCGCGAGCGCAAACACATTCTCTATCTCGACTGGTGGTCGGCTGGGCAGGGCCTTTTCGCCAGCGGCATGATCAGCCGGACAGGCGGCGCGCCCTTAGTCTGGGTCTACGACTGCGGGACGACCTCGAAGGCGGCGATCCTGACCCAATCGCGGAAAGCCTTTGAACGTCAGTTCAATCGTCTCAACGGACAGGTCATTCAGTTGGCAGTGCTATCGCACTTCGACAACGATCACCTGAGCGGCCTCGTCAAGCTGCTGGACGTTGCAGATATCCGGATCCTGCTGCTGCCCTACATCCCCGCGTGGCGACGGCTCGCCTATGCATTGGATCGGGGTGTAGATCCTGACGCTCCAGAATTCGGCTTCTTCCTCAACCCGGCAGCCTATCTCGCGAATGTCGCCGACGGCCGGATTGACCGCATCGTGTTCGTGCCGCCGTCCCAGCCCGGCGAGGCCGCGCCTGACATCCCAGAGGCACCCCGTCTTCCGTCGATTGGCGGAGAAGACTTCGACGAGGTTCCGTCGAAGGATCTCTGGGTCGAGGAGGGCGCTCCACCGCCAAGCGCAAATGGGGACGAAGGGGCGGTCTCTCAGTCAGGGCTCCCGGTGACGTTCCTGCAGCCAGGCGGACGCATCGAGGCGTCAGGCCTTTGGGAGTTCGTCCCCTATAACGACGCCGAGATGGCCCCGCGGGTCTCAGCCGCTGACGTGGCGGCGATCGAAGCACTGCGCGATCAGCTGCTGCAGACGCCCGCAACTCGGCAATCCAGCCTGGATGCCCTGAAGGCCTATTACGAACGCCTTTTCCCGAAGACGAAAGAACGGAACCTCATATCGCTCTTCCTCTATTCCGGTCCGGTTGGGCGTCGATACCGGCTGGAGCTCTGCCGGAGCTGCCATCCTGAGGGGCTCCGTGAACCCCTGCGCTTCTCACAGATGCACACGGGGGATGGATACCTCGAAGATGACGCGCGGCTGAGAGCGTTCGAGGCCCACTACCGCTTTGAGGATCGGCTTGCGCGGTCCGCGGTGCTTCAGGTGATGCACCACGGCTCTCGCGAAAACTGGCACGACGGAGTCGCTGCGCGCCTGAACCCCCTGTGGAGCATCTTCTCCTCAGACCCCATGCACAAAACCTACGGCCACCCCCACGCGGAGGTGCTCCGAGATTTCTGGATGCATGGGCCGGTCCAAGTGGATGGTGATCGTCGCTTCCACATGCACGGTTGGCTCAAGCGCTAATCCGACAGGGCTATGTCGAACCGCCCGGCTGGGGCGCCCTTGGGCGGCGGGCGAGCGGCCGGCTTCGGACGCCGAGGGGAGGGCGGGCAGCACCGGAGGCCTACGGGGCGAGGGGAGAGGGGGTCTAGGGCAGGATAGGCTTTGCGCCGGC
>RCUQ01000535.1_pt1 | contig 16946 bp, 4 predicted proteins | sample 2166351 | NCBI WGS metagenome assembly RCUQ01 (sample SAMN09932597, study PRJNA488358) | compost metagenome | feature: garden; material: soil; isolation source: compost soil in acetonitrile-enriched culture | place: Germany: Experimental Botanical Garden Goettingen | collected 2016-01-27
CTGCAGAATGGACTCGGTCTCGATGAGCGCGCCTTCCGCGGTCTGCAAGAGCGAGATGCTGTCCTGCGAGTTGCGGGCGGCCGCGTTGAGGCCACGCACCTGCGAGTTCATCTTCTCGGCAATCGTCAAACCAGCGGCATCGTCCGCAGCGCCGTTGATCCGCAGACCCGAAGACAGCCGCTGGAGCGACTTCGAGAGGGCGGTGTCGTTCATGGTGAGCTGGCGATGGGCGTTCATGGCGCCGACGTTGGTGTTAATGCGAAGTCCCATGGTAATTCCTCCTTAAATACGCACGTAAGGAAAACATCCGTGTTTTCCGCGTTTTCCGCGATCCCATAGGCGATGCCTGTCGACCTCAGACGCTCCCGTCCCGGACCGATGGGATGCACCCTTGAGAGGGGGCCAAGTATGTTCTCGGCCCCCTCTCGCGAAACTTTAGGCTCAGTCTTTCATGGAATCTCGAAGTTGCTGAAGCTTGAGCCGTAGATTGGCCTGCCGCGGCTTCAAGGTCAGGGCCGTCTGATACATGACCTGGGCGTCCTCCGCGTGCCCCAGATCCCGAGTCACGTCGCCCAGCACCTCGTAGACGAGCGCATTCTGGGGATCCTCCTCGCAGGCCTTGAGCAGGAAAGCGATCGCCTCATCGAGCAATCCGAACCCGACGAGTTGGTAACCGACGCGCAAGTTCAACCCCGGAACGCTCACGTGCTTCAACGCCTCCAGGACACGCTCGGCCTCCACGTAGCGACCGCTGTCGAAGAGCAGGTCAATCGCCGCTTCCCAGGCAGCCAAGAGGGCCTCAGGGCGCGCCGTGCTCGCCGGGATCGTTACCGGCCCCTCCTCCGCGAGGAGGCGACAGAAGACCCGTAACGCCTCAACCTCCGCGCGAACGGCCTCCTTGAGATCCGGAATCTCGAGCAGCATTTCCCAGGCTTCCCGTGCGCCCTGGGTATTGCCCGCGCCGAGCCGGGCCATGCCCAACTGCAACCAAGCCGAAGCGAAGGCCGGATCGCTCTCCAGCTCCTGCTCCAAGAGGTTCTCGGCCTCCTGGCAGCGCTGCAGGCGCATGAGCACCATCCCTAGATTCAGCGCCCGTTCGGGAGTGGGATCCAGCTCATGGCTCTTCAGCCAGGCCTCGTAGGCCAGAGCGTACTCCTTTCGCCGGTAGGCGACGAGTCCCATGTTGAACCAGGCCATCGCGTTCTCGCTGTCCAGTTCGGTGGCCAGAATGAAGCAATTGAGGGCGGTCGCGTGATCCCCGAGCTTCATCGACGCAAGGCCCAGGAGGGTCTGAAGCTCGAAGTCCGGACGGTCCACCTCTTCGCTCGCCTCGAGCAGGTGGCGCTTCGCCAGCTCGTCCTGGTTCAAACTCAGGTAGACCTTGCCCAACGCCTTGGAAGACTTGTAGGTCGGGATCGAGGTATCGCTCCCCCCAGCGATGAGCTGCCCCTTGAGGCTCTTGCACAGCTGGAACGCTTGGATGGCCTCATGATAGCGCTCGGAGTCGAGCAGCAGCTGGCCTTTCAAGTAGAGGAGATCCGGGACACCCGGGAACTTGCCTAGCGCCTCACCAACCAGCTTCAAGCCCTTCTCCACCTGTCCCACCGAACGGCAGAGCTCGACGAAATTCACGTAGAGGGTCGTGTAGTAGATCACGTCCAGGGAGACCTGCTGCTGCTGGAGGAGCGCGAGGCTCTGCAGATAGGCCTTCTCAGCCTCCTCGCTGAAGTCCTTTCCGAGCAGACTGTACGTTTGCCCTAGGTTGAAGTGGGCATAGGCATTCTCCGGCTCCCCGGCGACCTGCTTGAGGACGATCTGAAGATTGCGCTCCGCCTTGTTCCGCTGCTCCATGTAGGGGGTGAGGTAGCCCCGATGGGTGATCTTGGCGTGGGTGAGCCCGAGGGGCCGTCCGAGGCGCAGCGCGGAGGGAGAGGCCTGCTCATGGATCATGCCCTCGAAGCTGATGTCCAGGCGGTTCCGGAAAAGGCGGAAGATCAGGGCCGTCGAACTGCTCTCCCCCTTGTCGCCAAGCAGGTTCTCGATGACGAGGTGATAGCCGCTATTCTCCGGGTGACGAATCGCCTGCTTGATATCCTCATGCCATTCGCTGCCGATGACCTCGTCGGCATCCAGAACCAAGACCCAGTCCCCCGTGGCATGCGCCAGGGACTCGTTGCGCGCAGCGGCGAAATCCCCTGTCCAGGGAAAGTGGAAGACCTTGGCGCCGAAGCTCTCGGCAATCTCGCGGGTGCGATCGGTGGAGCCGGTATCGACCAGGATGATCTCGTCGACGAGCCCGCGCACGCTGGCAAGGCAATCCCCGAGGAAATGCTCCTCACTCTTGGCGATCATACAAAGGCTCAGCGTCGGATCCTTGACTTCGAGCAAGGCCATGACCGTGTCGAACTCCGGCGGCATGGGAGCCTCTCCGCTACGCTGGCGCTTGCGGGCCTCGATGAGGTTCGCCTTGGCAACCGGATGCTTGGAGTCGAGCTCCAAGGCACGAGCGAAGAAGGCCTCAGCCGCCGCCCAGAACTCCAGTTGGAAGAGGGCGTTCCCCATCGCATTGTAGACATCCACTTCATAGGGAGCCAGTTCAAGGCTGCGCTTGAGGGCGATGATCGCCTTGTCCACCTTGCCCTGCTGGAGGAAGACCGCCCCTACCTTCAAGTACAGCCCGGCATTCTGATCATCCTGCTCAAGCGCCGAAAGGAAGTGAGCGACGGCGTTGTCCAGATCTCCTAGCTCAAACGCTCGAGTCCCCCGCAGTTCATGCGGAATGTTTGCCTGCTGCTGATTGACCTTCGCGATCTTTAACGCCATGGACTTTCCTTTCTCGGTGCATCACGTTCCGACCTTAGCGGAGCCTCACTCATGAGTTCGGCAGAGTTGGCATCAAGTTGAGGCGACCGCCTCCCCTCGGCAAGTTCGCGTGCCATGGTATGCCAGGCCGGCGCGTCCAGCGCAGAGAGAACGGGCCGGCCGGCTTGGTCCGCCCGGAAGGCTTGGCGTGGATCCCCTCCCGGGACCACCCCGTCCACCGCAGCATAGAGGCGGGCCAGACCCTCGAGGTCCAGAATGTCGGGAACCAAGAGCAAGTCAGGAATGCTCTCAGGGTCGAGTCCCCCCCGCGTCAGCGCATCCAGCACGCGGGTGCTGGCCTCCTCGAGCCCGACTCCCTGGCTCGGATCCAGCCAGAGCACGAGCGAGACGTCCTCGGCGGGCGCGAAGGCCCGAGCGTAGGAGAGAACGACCTCCTCCCAGCTCGTTGCCGCCCAGTCCGGGTGATGGAAAAAGGCGACCTGGCGCCGATCTGGGAGGCTCAAAGGGGAGATCCCGGGGCGAAAGGGCTCCGCGCATTCAGCCGGGAGGGTCTCGAGCGTCGGCACGACGTGGCGAGCCGGGTCAAAGGCCGGAAGCTCCACGAGATAGGGCTGGCGCCGATCGAGATGGCTTGCGAGTCCCCACTTCTGTTTGAAGAGATCCCAGCCCTGATCCATGGTGTCCTCGAAGGCATGAGGCCCCAGCGCCGCAAAGGTACGGCTGCCGAAATGATGCACGTAGACGTCCTGGGCGACCCAGGTCCGGAAGCCGGCCGTCAGGACCCGTAAGCAGAGGTCGTCGTCCTCGAAGTTGCCGATCCCGAAGCGCGGGTCGAAGCCCCCGATCCGATCGAGGACGTCCCGACGCACCATGAGGCAGAAGCCCACCAAGCGTCCCAGCTCGAAGCCCTTCCCGCGCATCGAGGAGGCGATCGCCTCTCCGAAGGAGAGAATGGCCTCGCGCGCCTCAGGGCGATTGGGGACCGGGACCGTTTGGAGTTGCTGGGGACCGCTCACGCAGTTCGAGACCGCACCGACTGCCCCCACGGCGGGCCGCTCCTTGAAATGCGCGAGAAGCCGGCTCAGCCATTGCCGAGGCACGATCGTATCATTGTTCAGGAAGAGGACGTAATTGCCGGTGGCCTCGGCAATCCCTTGGTTGCAGCCGACCGCGAAGCCCAGATTGCGAGGGTTCAGGATGGCCTTCACCCGAGCATCCCGCGATGCCAGGCCCTTGAAGTACTCCCCAGTGCCGTCCACCGAGCCGTTGTCGATGAGGAGAAGCTCGAACGGCAGGTCCGAATGCTCCAGCACGCTCTCCACGCAGAGCCGGGTGTAAGCCAGCTGATTGTATCCGAGCAGGACGATGCTGACGCGATCGGAGGAAGCCGACGCGTCGCGCGAGACCAGGCGGGCAGGATGAGGCTGCGCCGAACCATCGACGGCGATCAACTCATCCGGCACGATTCGCCCAACCCAGCGCTGCAGCAGCCGGCGAATGTTCTCGTTGACCTTCCGCCAGCGCTCGGGGCCGCTCACCGACTCATGGTGCACGAGGCAGCTCTGCGGCTCGTAAACGATGCGCCAGCCCCGCTGTCCGAGGCTGAAGCAGAGATCGACGTCCTCGTTGCCGTTCCAGTAGCCTTCGTCGAACCCTCCGACTTCATGGAAGAGTTCTCGCCGGATCATGAGGGCCGCCCCGGTGACGACTTGCACGTCCGCTCTCTGGTTGGCCGGAGCATGATCGGCCGGAAGGCGGTGATAGCGGTGGAGGCAATTGAGGGGCAAGCTCTGTTGCAGGTCCTCGACCACGGTCACTCCCGCATGCTGCAAGGTTCCATCCGGATAGAGCAGTCGTGCCCCCACGGCCCCGACTTGGGCCTCCTCGTCCAGCACCTGAATCAAGGGCTCTAGCCAACCCGGTAGGGGCTCAGTGTCATTATTCAAGAACAGGACGTAGCGGCCACGCGCAGTGGCCGCGCCTTGGTTGCATGCCTTAGCAAAACCGAGGTTTCGCTCGTTGACGAGAACCTTGACCTCCCCTTCCAGCTGACTCAACAAGGTGCTCGTCTCGTCCGAGGAGCCGTTGTCGACGATGATCACTTCGTAGGCAATCTGGGGCGGCGTATTGGCGATCAAGGCCTCTAGGCACTTCTGAGTATAGGCCACCTTGTTATAGACCGGGATGACAATCGAAACGCTCGGGGGCTCGGAGGGGGTGGGTTCGCGAAGATCGCCGAGCAACGAGCGATAGGCATGTGCCCAACGCTGGACATTGGTGGAAAGCATGTGATCCCGGCGCACGGTCTCGTAGGCATTCGTCGCAAGACGCGCGCGGTACGAGGGATCGATCACCAAGGCCTTCAGAGCCTGATACCACTCATCCGGGTCGAGGCCCTTTAGCCGGAGACCATTCACGCCATCGGCGACAACATCCCGGTAGGGGCCAACGTCCGAACAAACGGAGACGATTCCGCAGGCGGCGTACTCCATCCACTTGATGGCGCTCTTGGAGCGATTGAACGAATGGTCGAGCAAAGGGGCCAGGCCGATGTGAATCCCCCTTTGGCGCAGCGCCGCAACGAAGGCCGGGTAGTCCGGGGTTTCCGGAAGGGTGGTCACGCTCGAATGCCTTGCGAGCTCGGGAGGGGTGCATCCCATGAAGACGAGCGAAACCTGTCCTGGGAACTCCGCGATGAGGCGCTCCAGCGCCGGAACGATCGGATCCAGATCCGCCTGGTGAGTGGAGGTCGCCGCGTAACCGATGACAACCGGCCCGTCACGATGCAGGCTGGCGATATCCGTGACCTCCGGGAAGAGGGCGTCAGCGAGCGCATTGGGAAGCACGGTAACGTTCGAATTGAGGCGGGCCAACTCGCTGGCGAGCACCGGGGTCGAGACGGTGACCAGATCGGCTCCCGAAGCAAGCCTTTCGATGTTCTCGCGGATCTCCGGGCGTTGGAACGCGGTGTAATGGGGACTCGTGGGCGGCAAGTTCAAGAGGTCGTCGTCTGTCTCAAAAACGACTTGCTTGCAGAGCGATCTGCAGTACTGCAAGAGCGCGAGGTGTTGCGGGCTGCTGAAGCGCTGAAAGATCACGATATCCGCCCACGCGATCTCCTGCTGGAGGCGTTCGAGGGTGAGCCCGTCTTCGAAGAGATGCGCAAAGCGCGGCTCCAAGAAGCCTTGTCGCTCTGCCTCTTGAAGCGGGAGGACGAGGCGAATCAAGGGACAAGGTTCGAGGGCATAGATCAAGGCGAGCACGCGAGGCTTGCGACCGAACCCAGCATCCGGGGATTCCCGGTCGGTCATCCGTCGTAGGATGGCGAGAATATCCCTGGTACCAGGAGGGGCGGAGAGCATGGCCTCTTCCAAGACGGGACGCGGAATCAAACCAAAATCGTCCAGCATGGCGGAGGTCGAGAAGGCAGCTCGGACGTCGGAGGTGAGCACCATCCGAAGACGCTCCAGCTGGCCCGGAGCAGTCGAGATCGCTTGAGGCAGGAGGAGGAGAAATTGCCCGCTCGTCAGCCTGAGGCCATGGTAGCCCCCCTCGGCGAAGCCGAGGTTGTGAGGGCTTTCAACAAGCTTGACCCGTGAATCTGCCGCGGCGAGAGCGCCCGTAATCTCCCGGGTTCGGTCGCTAGATGCATTGTCGAAGACGAGAACCTCGTCGTCCGGCCCGAGAGCGCGTAACACACTTTGCAAGTCGGCCTCAATGGTGGCTTCCGCGTCATGGGTGATAATCACGACACTGTAGGTCGGCACATGGCCTGCGGCAATGGCGTTGAAGCGGCGGAAATCCGGCAGAATGCGACCGCTCCAGCGCTTCAAGAAACGCTGGAGATTGACGTCATCGAAATCTTTCCGTCCCTCGCTAACCGAACTCACATGGGTCACGACGCTTTCCGGCGCGTAGACGAGACGGTAGCCCGCCTTACGGATCTGCATGCAGAGCTCGACGTCTTCGTAGCCGTTGCGATAGCCTTCGTCGAAGCCCCCGACCTGCTCGAAGATCCGACGGGGAATAGCGACGCAAGCCGCGGTAACGCACTGGAAATCCCGTTGCTGGTTGACGAGCGGGTGGGTGGCCAAGTCGGCCTGATAGAGCCAGTGGCCGGGGGAGCCGTCATCAGCAAACACAACCCCGGCATGTTGGAGGGTGCCGTCCGGAAAGAGCAGTTTGCTTCCGACGGCGCCGACCTTGGACTCGGTCTCAAGCACGCGGAGCATGCCTTCCAACCACCCTGGATGGGGAACGGTGTCGTTGTTCAGGAAAAGCAGCACCTCTCCGTTTGCGAGACGAGCGCCTTGGTTGCAAGCCTTGGCAAAGCCAAGATTTTCCTCGTTGCGATGCACGATGACATCCCCGCTCAGTTGCCGAAGGAAGTCCGTCGTGCCGTCGGAGGAGGCATTGTCCACGAGGACGACCTCATAGTTCAAGGCTTCCGGAGTGTTTTGCGCCAATGCCTCCAGGCACGCGACGGTGTAATCCACTTGGTTGTAAAGCGGGATGATGATCGATACGCGCTTTTGAGTCGCTTCGCGCTCCAGAGAGGCCTGCAGGTTTGCGCGAAACACCTGCTGCTCGGCCTGGATGTCGGGGCGTTCCAACGTCCAGCCGCGGTACTTCTCGTAGATGAGGTCGAGCGTGCGCAGGAAGTCCCAATTCCGGTGGCTCGACATGGTGGAACCGTCCGAGCGCCAGCTGAACGCGCAAGTGATGCGCTTCACGTGGACGAAGGGATAGACCCGGGAGAGTCGGACCCAAAGGTCCCAGTCTTCATGGGTGGTCAGCGTTTCATCGAAGAGCCCCACCGAATCAAGGCATGCTTTCTCATGGAGGAAGCAGAGAACCGGAACATAGTTGCGAATCAGAAAATGGTCGGCGCTGAAGTCGAAGGAGAACGGCACGTCGCGCTCGACTTCGACGATTTGACCTTCGAGCACCTCCTCTCGGATCCGGTGAGCATCCGAATAGGCGACTCGGCAAGGCGAGGATTCCAGGGACGAAATGAGCGTAGCGAGGTGATCCGGGTAGTACTGATCGTCGTCATCGAGGTAAGCGATGTACTTTCCAGACGCGGCCTTGATACCGGTGTTCCGCGCCGCGGCAAGGCCTTTGTTTCGGGCATGTCGGATATAGGTGATCCGCCCTGCGGCCGCAAACTGCTCGATCACGTGCTCGGCACCCATGCCGGCATCGTTGACGACCACGATTTCGAAGTTTTGGAAGGTCTGAGCAAGCACGCTCTTGATCGCACGAGCCAAGAGGTCGGGACGATTGAAAGTGGGGATAATGACGGAAACTAGCGGGGGGAGCGCTCCGGAAGGCTCAGAGGCCTGAGCAAGGCCGGGTCGCAAGGCTTCAGGCCAAGCGAGGACTGTTTGTGCTCCGAGCATTTGCCCCCGGAAAACCGACAGAAGCTCCTGGGGCTTGACGTGCTGGAGGATGACCTCGGGAGAACGAGCCGGGTCCAGCCCGACTTGTCGGCATGCGGCCTCAAAAAGTGCCGCGATACGCGCGTCATGCGCGTCGCTGTCCGTGAGCAGCATCAAGACGGACTGAGGGTCGCTCGAGGCAAAGTAGGTTTTGAGCAGGAGCAATAGGGCTTCGTCAGTCGTTTCCCAGTCCATCGCGACCAAGTGTGTCGCCTGGACGGTCGCCTCACGCGGGTCGCCACTCTCCGACATGCGGGCGCGACCAAGAGCGAGTGGCGACTGTTTCGGCACGCAGAGATGAAAGGCGGGAGGGAGTTGAGAGAAGGGGCGCTGCGCCAGTTGCAAGTTGATTTCCGCCTCAGGGATAACCCGCGAGGCGGCCAGCTCTCGCAGAATCGCGAGGGCTTCGTCTTGACGATTCTCGAGAAACAAGGCCACGGCGAGGTTGTTTCTGGCTTCAAGGAGATCAGGCGCTAGCTCGCATGCCCTCTGGAACTCCGCCAATGCCGCGTCCAGCATCGGCACGGAGCCGCCGCAGAAGAGCAGCCCCATTTCGAGATGGGCGTGCGCTCGGGCAAACGGAGCATACATGAGCTCAGGAAAGAGTTCATCAATGGAATAGCGCTCGCGCATCTCGCGGCGCATGGACTGGTCCTCATCGGCAATGCGACTGCGCCGCAATGACGACGTCGAGTGGCTTTCCTCGTGAACACGGTACCGGATCAACTTCTCGGGCAGGAAGTGGAATCTGCAGCGCGCCATAGCGGCCTTCAGCCAGAACTGGTAGTCATGCATCCATCCGACCTCTTGAAGGCCGATACGGCGAAGTATGGAGCGCCGGAACATCACGGTGGGATTGGGAATCAGGTTTTGGCGAAACATGAAACGCCCGAGCAAGCGCTTGGCGAGCACCTCCTCTTGAATCCCGGTATCGAAGGTTCCGGGAACCTCTATGTCGGCCGCATCGATGAAGACCGCATCGTGAAAAACGATTTCTAAGTCAGAGGAAGCCTGGAAAGCTTCGAGTTGTCGCTGAATCTTCTCGGGGTGCATGAGGTCGTCGCCATTGGCGATGACGATGAACTCTCCGCTCGTTGCCTTGAGGCAACGGTTGAAAGTTTCGTGCAGGCGGTCGCGCCCCTTGTTCTCCTGGACCTCGTAGCGAACCCGGGGGTCCTTCAGGTACTTCTGGACGACCTCGGCCGTGCCGTCCGTCGAGCCATCGTCCAGGATGAAGAACTCAAAGTCCCCGTAGGTTTGGTCGAGCACAGATTGAATCGCCGCATCCAGGTAATGGGCATAGTTATAGACATAGGCGACCACGCTAACGCGAGGAGATCGCGGCCCTCCATCCATGCGAGCCCTTGCTTCGTGGAGGCGTTCGATAGGCGTGGAAATGGCGTGGTGGTTTGCCAAGTGGCGATAGCGCGCCGCCACCACCTCGCACTCGGGAAAGATCTTGCTCCAGTCCTGGTCACCGATCTTGGCGTCCAGGTGAAACCGGTAGTTGGCGACGATCCGGTTGAGGTGGCAGAAGCGATTCTCGATAGCGAAGCGGAGCCAGAGGTCGTAGTCCATCGTGTAGTGCAGGGACTCGTCCACGTAACCACAGGACTCCAGCAGCTTGGTCCGGAAGAAGATCGCCGGCTGGGTCGGAATGGACCTCCCGACGCGGAACCGCAGCATGTCCTCCAGGCGGCGCTCGTGGTTGATGACCAGGTCGAAGATCGCCCCCGCTTGGTCCGTGAGGTTACAGTTGCCCATGACCACGTTGGCCTCGGGGTGCGCCGCGAAGAATCGTGCCACGGCATGAAAGGCGCCGGGTTCGTACCAGTCGTCCGAGTTGATCCAGGCGACGATCTCGCCCTTGGCCCTTTGCAGCCCCTTGTTCAAGGCATGGGACTGACCGCGATCCTTCTCAGAAACCCAGACGAGATGGGGGTAACGCTCAAGAATCTCGACCGTCCCGTCCGTGGAACCTCCATCCATGACGAGGTGCTCGAAGCTGGGGTAGCCTTGGGCGAGGACGCTTTCGATGGTCTGCTCGATGAACTCCGCCTGGTTGAAAGAAGGAGTGATGACCGAGATCAACGGAAGCGCTGCATCATCGACTTGCTGAACGTGAGAAAAATGTCGTTCAAAGGCCTCCCTCAGCTCAACGGCAGTTGGATGAGGTTGCACAGGAATAGAGAAGCGGCGTGCAACCTCCAAGAAAGGTGCCGAGCCGATAGCAAGGTTAACGGTAGGCAGGTAGACATTCAGGTATCTCGGTGTCGCCGCGATGTCTAGCACGCTGACATCCGGAATGGTCTCAGGCTCTCGGCCTAGCTCTCGAAGTACCTCCAAGATCGAAGCCTGGACTTCCTCGAGTCGCTCTCCCGCAAGCACATGTAAGGCCAGATCATCCACGGGGGAAAAGGCCTCCAGGTAGGCCCGGAAGGAGAGCCGAAAAGCCTCGGGGTCCTCCTCGGCGAGGAGGATATTGAACGCTCGGCGGTCAGGCAATTGGGTTCGAGACGTCACGGTCCTCAGCATGGAAGCTTCGTGAAACCGCCACCAGGCCTCTTGTACGATGGAGCAGAAGGATCGTGCATAGCCCGTGACGATCTCCTGTGCACGCGCTAGAGCTTCGACTTCCCGTTCTCGCTCAGGGCCAGGGGAGAGCGAATGATAGGCTTCAGCGAGGCGAGACGTCAGATCATGCGCATTTGAGCGCGCGAAGTAGCAGGCACCTTCCGGTGCCTGCTCCTTGTGAACGCCGAGATCCGAGAGAAACATCCTTTTTCCCAGCGCTCGACCGTCTTCGATGACGGTACTCCATCCTTCGAAGAGTGAGGGCTGGACCAACGCCGTCGCACGCCGGATAAGTTGGATTTGATCTTCTCTGGGGATACTTCCGAGGATGTGAAGCCGGTCATTAATTCCCAACTCAGCGGCATACGCGTGCAGTTCAGTAAAATAGTCCCGGTTCCGATAGTCTTCGGTCGCCCCCGTACAAACCAAGTGCATGGGAATCCCCATGTCTTCAAGGCGGGCGATCGCCTCGAAGAGGGTGCGATGATTCTTATGAGCCCAGAACTGGTTGCAACTAATGAGGAAATTATCGGGCAATCCATACTTCTGCTGGATCTTGACCGGGTCCTGCGCGTACCAGGCCGCCTGAGGCAAGTGGTGAAAATTCAGCACCTTGACCGTGGCCCGGGAGTTAGGAAACAGCTCCCGAAAATCCCGCAAAGCGTCTTGGCTACTGAGCACGACGAATTGCGCGTCGCGCGCGACTTGGGTAAAGCTTCGGTCGCGTTGCCGAATCTCGTCCTGACTGAAGAACTGGGGAAGATGGACATGCTGGAAATCGGGGATCCAGGAGATGGCGGGGTAGCCCGCCTGAACACTCGAAAGCTGCGGAAAGAGCAGATCGACCTGCTCGTATAACTCGTCCCAGGTTCGCACACAGGCTTGAAGGGAAGGAACGATACCTGCGAGTGCTTCAGGCGAGTTACCGAGGTAGATGATCCCGTCGAAGTGCGAAAGAAATGGCCGATAAAGCTCGAAATCGCCCAGATTCCCATCCTGCACGATGAGTATCAACTGAGGGCGTTCTTCTGCGGGGAGCGCCGATACGGCCTTCACGAGAACTTCGGTGTAGGAGACGCCCCCCAGCCAGCCATGCCCTCCGATCATGGGAATGCCCACCTTGATGTTGCAAACCATCTCTATTTACACCTCATGTTTCCCAAGATACCAGCGGCAAAAGTGATCGACACCAGTGGGCAAATCCATGCGGGGACGGAATCCCAGCCTCGCGAGTCGCGAGATATCGGCCTGCCAATTCAAGGGGTCACCCTGACGGATTTCGCCCGAAAAGTCGATCCGCTTCTCCACGTTACAGGCGGACTGAATTAGGCCGATCAGGTCGCGAATGGTCGTTTGCGAGCCGGAAGCCACGTTGAAGGTGCCTTGCGCATCCGCCTCCGCGATCCGTTCAATCGCTTGAGCCACATCCTCGGCATGGATGAAGTCCCGGCTCTCGTTTCCAGTTCCATAAACTTCGACGGTCTCGGAGGCAGGTTCGGAAATTTTTCGGCAAAGATCGTATACAACCTGTTTTCGCAAGTGTTCGCCATATGCCGAGAAGATTCGGAGAATGGCCCCCTTCAAACCGTGGAGAGCACGATATTCCTCGGCCAGCAACTCGCAAATTCGCTTGTGGTAACCATAGGGCGATATGGGGCGGCACGCGGCCGTCTCATGGATTGGCAGCGACTCAGGATTCCCATAAACAGACGCGCTCGATAGCAAGACGAAAAATGCATCCGGGCACTCGCGGCGCAGGGTTTCGAGCACGAAGGCGCAAACCTCAACCGTGTTCTGGAAGTCCCGATAGGGCTCCTTGACGGAATCCGGAACCGAGGCTGTGCCTGCGGCATGAACGACCAAGGTAGGCTGGAATTCGCGCACGGCCTTGACAAAGGCTTGATCAGGCAGAGTCATCCCACAGAAACGCCACAGATTAGGATACTCTTGGCTGCCTTCTACCGTCGTGCTGAATCTGCCCACAGCAGCAACCAGATACCCCCTTTCGCCGAAGTAGCGACAGATATGACGTCCAAGAAACCCCCCGGCACCGGTAACAAGTACACGCTGAGTCATGACTAGCTCATGGCGATCGCGAAGGCCACCCCGTAGCCGGTTTCAATGAACTCGAAGGGAGCGAGGTGAGGGAAACGTTTCAAGGCCCGATGCCAGACATCCAAGAGATAAGGATGTAGCGGATGGGAGATATCGTCGAATACGATGACGCCGCCCGGATTGAGATGAGGGATAACGTTGCAAAGGTCATCCAGAGCGCCTTCTTCCGAATGATCCCCGTCGACCGTGATGAGGTCGAATTTGGCTGCGGGGTTCCGCCTAAAGTACTCGGGCACTGTGACGTGGCTATTCCCGTCAATGAAGTCGATTGCCCCCGTGTGGCCTTGCTTCCCGAGTTCGGCCTTCACGAAGGCTGGCCCGGGGTTCTCCATGCCGGCATAGTTCGGGATCCACATGTCGAAGGCGACAATATCAACCTGTGGGCATGCTTGTGCCACGATGCAGGTAGATCGTCCCCTGCGAACGCCAATTTCAAGGTAACGTCTCGGCTGGATGAGTTTCGATGCAGCGAACAAGACGTTGCTGATATCCCAATAGCGCCAATGGTCACCAAAGCGCTGGACGCCCGCCCGATAATAAGCGTCCACGTACGCGACGTAGGGATCCGTTACAAGTAGGTGGTGAAAAGAGAGCAATTCTTCCCAGTTCACCAGGGAAGCGGCCCTCACGGCAAGGGTCATGGGGTTCAGCAGGACGGGACCAAAGTAGTTCTCTCCATGGTTGAAACATGCGCCCGAGAGGGCCGGCATGGGGCGACGGGCTGCCTCGGCGAGTAGGGGGTGCTCAGGATTGAGCTCCCGGAGATGCTCAATGGCCTTTTGTCTTGCGGCAGAATCGTTCATGCCGTTGGCAGCGTAGTAGAAGCCTAGCGCCGCCTCAACATCCATCTGATGATGTCTGACCGCATGTGAAAAATAGTCCAGGGCCTGGCGATTGTCGTTGGTCCCGAGGCAAATATCTCCCAGACTGATGAGGACGTCCGCATCGCTCGGATCATACTCAAGCGCATGCTTGAAGGCCACCTGAGCGCCCACGCTATCACCGAGCTGAAACTTGCAGATTCCGAGGCGCTTCAGCAGGGGAAGCAAGTTTGCCTTCGCGCAGTCCGTTAGGTTCTCCATGGCTTGAGTGTAGTCACTTTTGCTCATGAGCTCATCCACCCTTTCCAGGGCGGCCCTGACACCACCGTCCGGGATAGCGCCAACTTGAATGTCCATCGGAATCTCCCTCCAACTGAGCCCGCGTCTACTACCAGATATGCTCCCCGCGCCCTGCGACAATGGGGTCGACCTGGGTCAAACGGTTATTTCGCCTGAGAATCTCTTGGTACTCCAACCGGGAAGGAATTCCGTAGACCTGGCGATCAGCCAAAATGACTTTCTCGTCTTCTTTGTTTTGGACGCGCTCCCACCCCCCGGTTCGCGGGTTGTACAGCTTGATGATCCGCGCCGGATTTCCCGCCACGAGCGCGAACGGAGGAACCTCCTTCGTAACGACCGCATTCGCCGCAATGATCGAGCCACGCCCGATCGTGAAGTTACCCGTCGCCACCGTATTGATGCCGAACCAGCAGTTCTCCTCAACCACCAAGCTGCGTCCCATGGTAGCCCCTTGCTGAAGAATAGGTTGATTGATATCGGCGAAGACATGGTCTGCGTCCGAGATGTAGACCCGGGGAGCCAACACGCAATAAGAGCCAATCTCAAGGTATCCACCAGTCGAGATCATCGACTGGCGGCCCACGAGGACGCACTCCCCAATTCTCATGCGGAGGGCAGAGTCCCGCTCGCAGATATTGAGCCAGACCTGATCTCCGACACAACTCCCTCGACCAATAACGATATTCCGGATTCCAAGCAACTGAACCCCATGCCCGAAAGTCACGTTGGGGAAAGCATCCACAAGCCCTAACGGCTTGTCCAGAGGCTCCGCAGCAACCAGAGAAAGCTCTGCCAGAACGGGATGCTCAGGAGCCATTTCCCGCAGAAGTTCCGCTGAGGAGATCAGCAGTTCGTCAGCTTGAAGTTGCTTGGCGGCCAGAATCAGCCCTGCAAGCGCATCGGTCTCGTGAGCATCGATCGAAACGGCGGACTGGAAATAGTTCAATGCCTCGCTATATCGACGAGCGCTGATGGAAAGGTCTCCCAAGGAGATGAGGGCGTCAAGGTCCCACTGATCGAGAGTCAGCACCTGGCGGAAGGCCTGCTCAGCTATCGGGATCTGCCCTGTAGCAAAGGCGGCTAGACCTAGTCGCTTCAGGATCTCGATCGATGAGCGAGAACGGGCAGCCCCACTCTCCAGGATGTTTCGGTACCACGTGGGGTCGCCAATCTGTTCCGCCAGTTCATCGAGAAGTAGGTGCGCGTCCTTGAACCAAGGGGCCTGGACCATGACCTCTAGGACCAGCTCGCATGCGACCTTCGTCTCACCCATCTGAAGAGCCGACTTCGCAAGGTACCAATCTATGCGCCAGTGGTGCAGACCACGAGCCTTCGCGAGGTGAAATGCCCGGATGGCTTCCGAATGGCGACTTACGGCGAAGAAGGCCAGTCCAGCCCAGAGAGAAAGTGGGGGGCTCTCGGGATGTGCCTGATAGAGCTCGCCCAGTTGTGCCACCAGGTCCAGACGATCGGAAAATACGCCCAGTAGGCAGGATTCGGCCGCCAGCAGCCGTTCATCATCCAGAGCGGACATGCTTGTCTCAAAACAAGCGCGCTCGGGAGCGTTAGCAAGGAAACAGGCCAGCGGATCTTGAATTCCGCTTTCTTGCGGGTCATCATTATCGCTCGCTAGAGAGAGCGGGGGAAGATGAGGGAAATGCTTCGCGAGCAACCGGTTGAGAAGGATCGACGCCGGATGACGACCTGAAGTCAACGTGTCAATCACAAGCTCCACGCCGGGATCTCGGAGCAAGTCAACGATCCCTTGCTGAGACCATCGCTCGAAATCCTCGGGATTGGGCGTGAAGTGCGTAGGCACCCTGCTGCAATAGTGGGAGGCAAGATAAGCGATCCATGCTTGGCTCTGCAGCTCGCGTGGCAATACGGGGGCAACCTCTAGGGCTGCCCGAATCTTGGCGAAGTATTCTTGCTTGGAGCGTGCGCGCTCCACGAAGGGCAGATCAGCATAGTAAGCATTGCTTTCGACCAGCACGTACTTGCCCATGGCGGCCGCTTCGATACCTACCGTGGAAGAAAACGGTAGTACTACCTTGGCCTCTTCAAGCATGTCATACGTGTTGACCCTTTCATCGCAGCCAATGAACCGAAAGCGCGAATGCGCCCCAAAGCGCTGCGTCAAAGCTCGCTCCAGATGAGCACCTGACCGGTAAATGCGTTGAGCAGGATGTTCACGCACCGCGACCGTCGCTTGTGTGTGCTCCAAGATGAAGCCAACCGTCTCCTCGACCCATGCTGAACGGCTGGAAAAAACGCTATGCTTATCGAGCACGGCGGTGTCGAAGTTGATGTTCAGAGGGATGATGACATCATAGCCCCCCCAACCACCGGTACTTGCGACGGTCTGGTACTCAACGTTGTCGGTCGCAGATCTCCGAGCCTGGTACTCCGCTTGCGCCAGCAGAGCCAAGCTATCAACAACCTCACGCTTGATCGGCTGTTCGAGCAAGCTCTTGACGAAATCGCGCATATCCATCAGATGCGCAGCAGGTGAGGACATACCGAGAAACATCTCACCCAACCCCGCATCGTAGGTCGTCGCACGGACACCATGCGACTGCGCCTCCCAAAGAAAAAGCCCAGTGTTTCCGTATACCCCCCCGGGAACTATGAGATGGTCGAAGCGTTGGGAGGCGAGAAGACCTTTTACCTTGCGGTGGTTTCTTTCCAGCTTCATGCGACACATTCCGGCAGCGTGAGCTAGAGCAGTTCCGGAAAGGGAGTCAGAGGACTCCCGAATCGCGTTGTCGAAGGAGAGGCGGGTGATTTGCAGCCGATCCGCGGATGCCAGTTCCTGCATCGCACACTCGCTCAACCTATACACGGCAATATGTCCCCGAACTCCCACCAGTAG
>RCUQ01000536.1_pt1 | contig 16922 bp, 14 predicted proteins | sample 2166351 | NCBI WGS metagenome assembly RCUQ01 (sample SAMN09932597, study PRJNA488358) | compost metagenome | feature: garden; material: soil; isolation source: compost soil in acetonitrile-enriched culture | place: Germany: Experimental Botanical Garden Goettingen | collected 2016-01-27
TATTGGATTCAAACCCAACTTTTTTGGTTCGATAGATAATTTTATGATCGGTGTAAACGGAATAACTACGGCGTATGACTTTGAATTTAGTACGGCAGATGCCGGGGCCGATAAGAATGTTGTTTACGGATATGGATCCAATTGTACCACATTAACGGGAGCGGCAGCCGGTGGTGGTGTGGCTCCCTATACTTTTTCATGGTCACCGGGTGGTAGTACTCCAGACAATGTAAGCACAGAAGTATGTCCAACAGTAACTACGACTTATACTTTAACCGTTACGGATAGCAATGGTTGCAGTCAAACAGATGATGTAACTGTATATGTAAATGATGTACGGTGCGGTAATAAAATGGATAAAGTAAAAGTGTGCCATAAGGGAAAAGAAATATGTATAGCTCCCCAAGCTGTTGAGGCACACCTGAAACATGGAGATATTCTTGGTAGCTGTGCAGCGCGCAAATAGTCAAGGCTTTCAATAAAAATAAATTTGAAACAGCGGCCGCGGGAAAAATAAATATTCAAATAATTCCAATCTGTTTTTCGGTGCCTCTATTATTCAAAATGAATTGCCGGATGAAGGAAAAATTCAGATACAATTATGCACTGTGGAGTGTACGTGGCGGCAGTGAGCTGAAGTAACAGGCGAGAGAAGCGAACAGAGCGTTAGCTAATCACATTTAGTTTATTGCTCTTGTTACGTTAGTATATTCACGCCATCAGGTTGTAAAATCTGAATCAAATCTAAAGGATTGCTTAATACATGTTTTGCTCCATTTGAAATCAATTCTTCTTTTGGTCGATATCCCCATAATACACCCACTGCAAGCATATTGGCATTCGTTGCGGTTTGCATATCAATACCGGAATCTCCAACGAAAATTATTTCTTCGGGCTTTAATCCTAAGCTTCTGCTTATTTCTATGGCTTTAAATGGATTTGGTTTTTTTAGTGATTCGGTAGTCAAACCTATTATAGGGTCAAAGTAATTTGGAAATAAAGCAGTGGTGATTTCCTTGGTAAGCTCATCCGATTTATTTGAAAATACACTTAGTTTAACATTGTGGGAAATTAAGTGGTCCAATAATTCGATAATCCCTTCATAAGGTTTTGTTTTAAGAGTACAGTTATCACTATATTTTTCAATCATCAAATGGTAACAGCTATCGATATGTTTTTCGTCATTATGTGCTGCCGGTAACGATTTGCTTACCAAATTCCGAAGGCCACTACCAATGAAATATTGATAATCTTCATAACCATGAGTAGGATAGTTGAGTTCTTGAAGGACGCTGTTCATAGCATCTGCAATGTCTTCAAGTGAATTAACCAGTGTGCCGTCTAAATCAAAAATAACTCCTTTGAATTTCATTTTTATTATTTTAATTAATCGAATGGATGTACTTTTCGATTGTTGTTTTGCATAATGCCCAAAGGTAGGAATATTGTTTTTTTCTGTTAGAGGGTTTTCTGAATTATATTTATTGGAACCTGATTTTGTTCCTACTTTTATATTTCTTTTGAAAAACAAAACGTCTTTTTTAGCCCTGATGGCAGCAAGTATCCTTTTGTGCCGTTGTTCGGCGCAAAAGATACTGCGTACAGCAGGACAGGTCGTGATGAAATGACTTATGATTGTGCTCCTGAAAACTAAAAATAGCAGTTGTTTTTGGCTCATTTTTTTTGTGTGTGGTTTGACGATTTACTATTTTCAAACTTCGTACCTTTGCCACTTAGAAACTTTGTTGCTCAGCGACTCAGAACCTCAATAAAAATGATTGAAATAGGAAAATACAATACGCTTACCATACTGCGCGATACTAAAGTGGGTTTATTTTTGGGTGATCCCGAAAAAGATCCGGAAGGAATTCACGATATACTTTTACCAAACAAATACGTTCCCAATGAATTTGAAATAGGGGAGGAACTTATTGTTTTTGTCTATTTGGACCACGAAGAACGCCCTGTTGCCACAACCTTGGAGCCTTATATTTTGTTGAATGAGTTTGCACTTTTGCGTGTGAATTATACCAACCAGATTGGTGCTTTTATGGATTGGGGCATGGAAAAAGATATTTTGGTTCCGTTTAAAGAGCAAGCCCGTCCGATGGAAAAAGGGAAACGCTATCTGGTGTACCTTTATATGGACGAAAAAACCAATCGTTTAGTAGCTTCGAGTAAAACCAATCAGTTTTTGAGCAATGATAACCTAACGGTTGAAAAAGGTGAAGAAGTTGATTTGATCGTTTCGCATATCACCGAAATTGGAATCAACGTGATAATTAATGAGAAGCACAAAGGATTATTGTATAAAGACGAGGTGTATGATGATGCCATTCGTACCGGTGACCGTATGCGTGGATATATTAAAAATATTCGTCCTGATAATAAAATTGACGTGTCATTACAAATTCAAGGCTATCAGAGTATTGAACCAAATGCGGAGAAGATTCTGGACGAGTTGAGAGCCAGTCGTGGTTTTTTACGCTTAACGGATAATTCGCATCCCGAAGACATCAAAACAGTCTTGAAAATGAGCAAAAAAACCTTCAAGAAAGCCATTGGCGCTCTCTACAGAGAAAAGTTAATTGAAATCAAGGAAGACGGAATTTACCTGGTTAAAGAGTAATAGTAGGAAAGACTAATCGTAAGGTTAGTCTTTTTTTTGTGCTACATTTTCGTTGAGTGTTAAATTTCTTTTAAGATGAAACAGGATTAGAAATTATTTTATAAATTTGTATATACAAATATTGTATAGTAATGAATAGAACTGATTTTATAAAAATAGTAATTGGAGGAGCAACTATGGCATCATTACAACCATTTTATAATTGGACACAAGATTTAAAAGAAGAAGATACGAAACATCCTGTTCTGTTTATTGGGCATGGTACGCCGATGAACGGAATTGAAGACAATGAATTTTCGAGGAACTGGACTAAATTTGGAAATGAAATTCCAAAGCCTAAGGCGGTTTTGGTGATTTCGGCACATTGGTTAACCAATGGTACAAAAGTGACAGCTATGGAAAATCCAAAAACAATTCATGATTTTGGAGGCTTTCCACAAGCGTTATTTGATGTGCAATATCCTGCAAAAGGCAGTCCGGAATTGGCAAGGGAAACCGCAAATTTAATTCAGTCAACCCATGTAGATTTAGACCACGAGTGGGGATTGGACCATGGGACCTGGACAGTTGTGCGACACATGTATCCCAATGCGGATATTCCGGTTTTGCAGTTGAGTATTGATTATAATAAACCGCCACAGTATCATTTTGATTTAGCGAAACAATTGAAAGCTTTGCGTAAGAAAGGAGTTTTAATAATCGGCAGCGGTAATATGGTGCATAATCTTCGAATGGTGGCTTGGGATAAACTTCAGGAACCTGAATTTGGATTTGACTGGGCCATAGAAATGAATAGCATTTTTAAAGAAAAAATAGGCAATCGTGATTTTCAGTCTTTGATTAATTATGAGAAATTAAATGCAGCTGCAAAATTGGCAATACCAACTCCGGACCATTATTATCCGTTATTGTATTCAATTGCTTTACAGGACGACAAAGAGGATGTGAGTTTCTTTAATGATAAAGCTGTTGGTGGCTCATTGACCATGACTTCGGTAAAATTTGGATAAGGAATAAAAAAAAGAAAGACTAACGTAGCGGTTAGTCTTTCTTAGTTTATCTCTGTTGTCGAATGTATGTGTTCTGAACAGAAATAAAGTAAATTTACGTCCATCTTCAAAAGTGACTGCAATTGCCTTTTAAAGCTAATGATACTTTCATATCATTTTAATTGCACTGGTTTCAGACCAAACTACTTCATTAAATGGTTTGTCTTTAAATGTTCAAACACTTGCTTTTTTGTCAAAAAATAAAATTCACATTAAAGCCTTTGGTTTTTATGGTATTTGTATAGAAAGCAATCCTAAATGATTATCTGCCACTGTTGTCAGAAAAAATAGTGATGTGTCAATTCTAAGTTAAACCGTAGGGGTTACTATTTCTTTTTTGCCATTGCCGCAAATGGTTTTCGCATTTGCTCCAAAATCAGGATTTTAGAATTAGTTGTATAATTTAAAACCACAAAAAAAGGAGCGACAAAGTTTTCAATTTTACTCAAAAAAAGTCATTTTTTAGGTTAATAAATCAGTGAAAGAAAAAGTTACCAACCGACACACGAATCTATTATAATGAATAGTGTATTTGTCTGATTAGCAATGGTTAAAAGTAGTAAAAAAAATTATTCTCGGCTGTTAATATCTGATTTTTTTTTCAATTTTTAACACTGATAAGATTAAACTGACGGGATTTGTTTTCGCTCTCGAATGGGCTAAAAATGTGCGGAGAAATTTAGTCCCCATACAGGTTTGTTAGACTTATTATCGAATCCGATAGGAGTAACATTAAATTGCGTTTTGACTCTAGTTTGGTATCCCAAGCCGTCTAAAACCGTATTGAAGGGATCCATTAAAAATATAGTTGTTTTTCCTAAGAACCTAGAATTTAATACTCTTGAATCATTTTTGATAATGCTTTTCTTAAGATAGAAAAATCCTTCCCCAAACATGGAACCAACTATAGGCGTAATAAAAAGATCCTGCCAGGAAGGAATCTCTGCAAATGCCTCAACACCATATTCCCAAAAGAAAGTTGAGACGAAAGCAGAGTAAACAAAAGATTCAAACATGGTAAAGCCACTGCTACGTGCCGTCATGTAATAAACAGCTCCTGCATACGGGTGTGCGATAAAATTTAAAAAGAAATTATCAGTATCCCAAACAGGACCCGCTTTCACGTTTTGTTTCCATTTGTCGGTTATCCCATTTTCTTTCATTTCCTCTTTGTCCCAATTGGTCACACTTTCAGGCATTATCCATAAAACACCAAAAACAACTACTGTTGTTGCGCCAAAAAGAGCGGTATCGTAACCTAATCTTCTATAATCTCGAGTGGGAACTATAAGTGTGTCACCTTTCTTGAATGAGTTGTTTAATAAAAATGAGTTTTGCTGACTTAGTGAGGATTCAGCAATCATTGCATCTCCAAGTTCTTTTTTCAAATCATTTACACTAACAAAAGAGTCATTTGGTAACTCTACGACAACCACTTGATTGATTCTAAGTGTATCTAATTGTTGTGAAAATACAGTAGTCCCCCAGATTAATAAAATCAGACTGTAAAAAAAAGTTTTTGTGCGAATCATATAGGTTTCAAGTTCTATAAAATATAATTACTAAAAAAATGGAATTTCAGTAATTCTTTTCAGTAAAATTATTTTGATCAAAACAACAACAACATAATAGTCAAACAATTTTACTAAATAGGAAATAGGCTATACTGTTAAGATCGGCGGTAAATATAATCAAATAGTAGAAGATGAGATCGCAAAACCCATAATAATTTTAACAAAATTTAACAAATTTTAAGAGACAATATTGTTAAATTAAAATGTATTCCAAAAATTAAGGCTAACCCTAAAGTTAGCCTTGTTTATATTAAGAATTCATACATCTGTTTTTGCTTATTAAATCTTCGGTTAAAGAAATAGTACTGTTGCAAAAACACATTAAACAAGACGATCCAAAGATATTTTATCAAATCGCTTGATAGAATTTATTTGTCACGAAATGGGTTACTTTTACTTGTATCATCAAAATAGATTTTCGCAATATAACCTTTGGGTTTCATCATTTATAAAAAGAAAATTAAGATGTCCTTTCGCAAAGCGTATTGCTTTTATTTTTCGACAGGAGCAGTTAATGAATCTTTTGGGGTAACCACAGGTGCTAGTTCATCTTTTTTAATGCTGTCTGTAACCGTAACTGAACTGTCAGTAACAGTTTGTTCCATTTGCTCTTCTGAAGCGGCTTCAGGTTTGTTTTTACAATTCGAGAATAACACGACAGAAATTAGAGCGACAAAAATTAAATTTTTTCTCAAAAATAAATAGTTTAGTTAATAATTCAGTTTAGAAATTCTCTTTCAAAAAGAAGAAAATTGCTGATTGAAAGATATTTAAATTTACAAAAAATAATAATACCAAGTTCGAAATTCAGACAGCTTTTTTGTTAATTTTTTTATTTTTTTAACGGACTTTCAAAGGATAACAGTTTCAGTGATTTCAATAATGGAAAATGAATTTTATTTGTCAGAAGTTAATTCATTCTTATAAAATTTGGTTTTATTCGGAAAGTGTAAAAAATGATTTATTTTTACGCTAAAATAATTTAAAAACAGATTAAAATGGATTGGATAACCGCCAGAGAATTTGAAGACATAACCTATAAAAAATGCAATGGTGTAGCCAGAATAGCATTCAACAGACCAGATGTGCGCAATGCTTTTCGTCCTAAAACAACATCCGAATTGTATCAGGCATTTTATGATGCGCAAGAAGATACTTCTATAGGAGTGGTTTTACTTTCCGCAGAAGGGCCTTCTTCAAAAGATGGGATTTACTCTTTTTGCAGCGGGGGTGACCAAAACGCCCGTGGACATCAAGGATATGTTGGTGATGACGGTCAACACCGTTTGAATATTTTGGAAGTGCAGCGATTAATCCGATTTATGCCTAAAGTGGTCATTGCCGTAGTTCCGGGTTGGGCTGTAGGCGGCGGACACAGTTTGCATGTGGTTTGCGATATGACTCTGGCAAGTAAAGAGCATGCTATTTTCAAACAAACAGATGCCGATGTGACCAGTTTTGATGGTGGTTACGGTTCAGCATATTTGGCTAAAATGGTAGGACAGAAAAAAGCCCGCGAAATTTTCTTCTTAGGACGTAATTATTCGGCTCAGGAAGCAATGGATATGGGAATGGTAAATGCAGTGATTCCACATGCTGAATTAGAAGATACCGCTTACGAATGGGCACAGGAAATTTTGGCAAAATCACCAACTTCAATCAAAATGCTGAAATTCGCTATGAATTTAACTGATGACGGAATGGTGGGACAACAGGTTTTTGCGGGAGAAGCGACTCGTTTGGCTTATATGACCGAGGAAGCCAAAGAAGGCAGAAATGCATTTTTGGAAAAAAGAAAGCCGAATTTTGAAAAAAAATGGTTGCCATAAAATCAGTTTTTAGTAATCAGTCACAATAAGAAGTCTCGATCTCTGTTTAGTGATTAGGCATGGTAGAATCAAATAGAGGCCTGTGGCTTTGTGTCTTTGCGGTTAAATTAATATTTGCTAATGGAAATAATGAGTCACAATAAGTAGTCTCGATCTCTGTTTAGTGATTTGGCTTGGTAGAATCAAATAGAGACTTGCGACTTTGCGCCTTTGCGGTTAAATTAATATTTGCTAATGGAAAATTTCAAAAACGAAACCATTGATACGACTCAACTTCCAAGATTTGAAGAGGTGCCGTTTTCTAAATTGGATTCAAAATACCTAAAAGTGGTCAGTATCAATTTGGTGCTCATTACGGGGGTGCTTATTCTTGCTCCGATTATTTTTTCTTTTATAAAACCAGAATTGTTTTCAGGAAGGATTTGGTTCATTATTGGCATTTTGATTCCGTTAGTATCTCTATTGCTAATCGCGTCTTCTGTGATTGGATTCAGGAAAAAAGGATTTGCTTTCAGAGATCACGATGTGCTTTTTCGTTATGGAATTGTAGCAACAAATACAACTATAATTCCTTATAACAGAATACAGCATGTGTCTTTACATGAAGGATTGGTTTCAAGGTATTTTGGTTTGGCAACAATAGAAATATTTACAGCCGGCGGAAGTTCCAGTGATCTTGAAATTCCGGGACTTAAGAAAGAACAGGCAGAGAACATCAAGCAATTGTTGATGGGTAAAATTCAAAAACAATTGTAATGAAGGACGATTTCAGTCAGCCACAAAGGCAATCTATAATTGGAATTCTGGTCATGTTCTTTTATGCGCTTCAGCAATATTTGAGAGCACTTTGGCCGTTTTTACTTATTTGGCTATTCAAGTTCGACGAAGTTAATAAGCTGTATTTTTTTCTGGTTATTTTAGTTACAATTCTGCTGATTGCTGTCGTTTCCTATTTGAAATATTTGAACTTTACGTTCTTTCTTGATGCGGAAAACGAGGAGTTTATCATAACGGAAGGGATTTTCAATAAGACCAAAACGGCGATTCAGCTCAATAAAATCCAACAGGTAAACATCAATCAGTCTTTTATTCAGAGAATAATCGGTGTTTATGAATTGGCGGTTGATACGGCCGGATCCAATAAAAAAGAAGGTTCCATAAAAGCGATTTCTCATGAATTGGCTTTAGAGTTGAAATCGCGTTTGTTAGATAATGAAGGAAAAACAACATTTGTTTCATCGGATCAAGCGCAATCGGTACGTTCAGAGAAAAACGAAATTACTGAAGAACATCCCTTTATAAAAATTAGTTTTTTGACTTTACTCAAAGTGGGAGTAACCTCCAATTACGAAAAAAGCATTGCGCTCTTAGTGGTATTTATCACCACTATTTTTGAAAATCTTCAAAATTTTGGGGATACTGACGTAATCAATAATGCTAAGGTGGGAGCGTATATCGATGGAGACCTGGTCTTGCGAACTATACTGATGTATGTTTTTGTTTTGTTTGGAATCGTTTTGATTATTAATGTCGTACGAGTGGTTTTTCGTTATTTCGATTATAAAATCACAAAGCAAAAAGGCTCGTTGTTGCTTTCATTTGGTTTATTACATACAAAAGGCACTATTGTTAAACCGGAGAAAGTGCAAATAACCACGGTGACGAGAAATTATTTCCAACAGAAAATGAATATTCTCGAATTGAAGATAAAACAAGCCACAAGCGGAGAAAAAGAAGATCGTAAATCGACGATTGAAATTCCGGGTTGTAATGAGTCAGAGCGGGATGCCATATTAAAGTTACTGTTCCGAAAGATTCCTGAAAAAGGAATTATGCTGAAGCCTAATTTTCGTAAACTTATTTTTTCAATTTTCCTGACAATAGGCTTACCTTTGTTTGGGTTTTATTTATTGAGGGATTTTATACTTTCATTACTTGCCGCAGTTGATTATTTGGTACCTGTTTATATTGTTTTTGTTGGCTTAATTCTGTTTTTTAAATTCAAAAATAACCGACTTTTTATAAACGATAATTTTATAATTAAGCAGAGTGGTGCATGGGATATCAGTAATGAAATTATCGAACCAAGTAAAATCCAGTCGATTACAACATCACAATTGTTTTGGCATAAAAAATTAGATATCGGTTCCGTAATTTTACACACGGCTGGGGGAAGTGTTTCTTTTCAGTTGGGTGATTTTACAAAAATCAAACAGTACGTGAACCTTTGGTTGTACGAAATAGAAACATCTGACAGTAATTGGATGTAAAAAAAATGGTTTAAGATTTAAGATCAGATTTATTTTTAGTGAATAACGATAACTTTAAATTTCAAACACATCAAACTTTAAATAAAAAAGAATAATATGAAACATTGGATTGAAGCTGCACGATTGAGAACATTGCCCTTGTCCGTCTCCGGAATCATCGTGGGAAGTGTGTATGCATTGGCAAACCCAACAGAAAATATACTTACACCAACGGAAGTTTTTAATTGGAGACTTTTTGCTTTTGCAATTTTAACCACACTTGGTTTGCAAATACTGTCCAATTTTGCCAATGATTACGGTGATGGGATGAAAGGAACGGATAATGAAGACAGAATTGGGCCCAAACGTGCCATTCAAAGCGGCGTGATTACTCCGGCAGCGATGAAACGTGCTATTGTAATTACTGCGGGTCTGACATTGCTTTCGGCGATTTTGTTGATTTATTATGCTTTTGAGGATACCAATTTATGGTATTCCCTGTTTTATTTAGTGCTGGGAATTTTGGCAATAGCCTCAGCAATTCGATACACGGTAGGTAATTCTGCGTATGGATACCGTGGTTATGGTGATGTATTTGTATTTGTGTTTTTTGGCTTGGTCAGTACCTTAGGGGTAAATTTTTTATATTCTAAACAATTGGATTTTGTCTTGGTTTTACCGGCAACCGCAATTGGATTATTGAGTGTGGCAGTTTTAAATCTGAACAACATGCGCGATGAAGTCTCCGACAGAAAAGCTGGTAAAAATACCCTTGTAGTTAAAATGGGGGCAGCAAACGCAAAAATGTACCATTACTTTTTGATTGTTGGAGCAATGGTTTTGGTTGTGGTTTTTGCGGTTTTAGAAAATTTTCACTTTGATCAATACCTGTTTTTAGTGACCTATATTCCTTTAACTAAACATTTGATAACGGTGTCTAAAAATCAGGAGCCTAGAGCTTTAGATCCTGAATTAAAAAAAGTAGCACTAAGTACTTTTGCACTTTCTGTTCTATTGGCTTTGTGCATGGTCTCTTTGATATCGGATATCATTGTGAATCTTTTCTTGGGAGGAAGATAGTTCAGTTTCAAAAATCAATAACAATATAAAATTCAAAAGTAATCGCAATGGTAATGTCGATTACAGTAAACAATATTAATTTTTATATTTTTCAATCTTTAAATTAAAAATAATGAAAATAACATTTTATGGCCACGCGTCTTTGGGTATTGAAGTAAACGGGAAACATATTTTGGTTGATCCTTATATTTCGGCCAATCCACAAGCGTCTCACATAGATGTCCACTCCCTGAAAGCTGATTTCATTCTTTTGACCCATGCTCATGGTGATCATATTCTGGATGTGGAAGCTATTGCCGGTCGAACTAAAGCGGTAATTGTTTCTAATGCTGAGATTGCGGGTTATTATGCTGATAAAGGGTTTACTTCTCATCCTATGAATCACGGTGGAAGTTGGAATTTCGACTTCGGGAAAGTAAAATACGTGAGTGCGATTCACTCCAGCTCTTTTCCGGATGGAAGCAACGGGGGAAATCCTGGTGGTTTTGTCATCGAAAGTGAGCATAAAAACATTTACATTTCCGGAGATACGGCGCTTACCATGGATATGAAACTCATTCCAATGCGTACCAAATTAGACTTGGCGATTTTTCCGATAGGCGATAATTTCACAATGGATGTTGAGGATGCTATTATTGCTTCTGACTTCGTAGAATGCGATAAAATACTCGGCATTCATTACGATACTTTTGGTTATATCAAAATTGATCATGACGACGCCATTCGTAAATTCTTCAACAAAGGCAAAGATTTGATGCTTTTGAAAATCGGGGATTCCATTGAATTGTAACGGAATCGAATCCTGTGGAAAGTTGAATGGGAGCTATTTCCCGCTATGCGTTGCAATCTTTTTGTTCTTAAAGAAAGAACAAAAAGGATTTTCACTTCTATCGGGGCTAGGCGTTCCGTTAATCATTTTATTTTGTGGACTTTGCGAGGAACTTCGTGAGCTCTGTGCTTAATTTTTAAATCATGCAAAAAAAGCATTTCGTTATTTTATTTATATTGTTGCTTTCGTCAATGAATGGCTTTTCACAAAAAGATGGCTATTGGGACAAAGAACGCGCTACTACGAAAGAAATCATTGTTTCTGCCAGAGACCGCATCATCATCAAAACAGATGAATTACCTGCCGGGACAACCGAAGTTGTATACAGAATTACCCTTTTGGACGAAAACCAGCAAATGGCCGGTAGTTTGGTTTCGGTATTAAAAGCCATTCCGGACCCAACGGGAATCAGTCAGGGTTCTGCAGGAGCCGTTTTTATTTTGTCTAAAATTTCGGGTGACGATAAGTGCAAATATGCTGTTTTTTCGAAAGCAGAATTAGCTTCAGAATATAAAAATACAGGAAAGACTGATGAGGCGTGTTTAGTTCAGGATACTCCCGTCAGCAAAGATGCTAAAAGACTTTCAGTAGATAAATCGACTTGTTTACAAGCCAATTCCAACGCAATTTGGTTTGGTTTCGAAAGCAAGAACTGGATCATGAACCAAAAAATAATTTTGGAGGTGGTGCCCTGGGTTGACAATAAACTCAGCAAAGGATGGACAGTCGAAAATCGAAAATCAATTATCGATCAATGCAAAACATCTAATCTGGCTCAGAAAATGACCAATTCGGATGATTTCTGTGTGTGTATTCTCGATAAAATTCAAGCGAAATATAAGTATCCCGAATTCCAGAAACTATTGGCTGTAGAGCGTTCTAAAGCTTTTAAAGACTTTGGGAACAGTTGTTTTGGTGAGACCAGCGTTTCCAGTGCTACGTATACTGATTTGCGTAAACAAGCGTCAAGTTTGGCAAAACAAGGCAAACACGGGGAAGCAATTTCCAAATTAAGCTCGATAATCAATGATGGTAAAGCGAATGCTTTGGATTATAATGCGATTGGGAACAGCTATCTTTTAACGAAACAATACGGCAAAGCCATAAAATACCTCAAAGAAGGCGAGAAACTGGATGATTCAGAACTGTTGATAAAACTAAATCTGGCACATGCGTATTTGTTGAACGATAACTTCAAATCAGCCAAACCGATTTACAAAGAATACCAATCCCAAAATGTGACGGACAGTTTGAGTTGGACTCAAAAAACAAAACAAGACTTCGAAGCCTTTCAGAAAGCCGGAATTAAAAACGATGATTTTGAGAGAGTTTTAAAGATGATGGAGAAATAGTGTTCAGTGATCAGTCCCGACGCTTCTAGATTAGTATTCAGTTTGCTTGTCTGTAGTCAGTAGTTGTGCTTGGAAGCTTGATTTGGTTATGAAGCCTTGAATGAATTTTTTAAACCAGAGAAAAAAAATCTAAAATCTAAAACGTAAAATCTAAAATTGTTTTGAAAGCGACTTATCACAAATACATTCTGAATTTCAAACGCCCTTCCGGAACGTCACGAGGTGTCATGACCGAAAAAGAAACATGGTTTATCATCTTAGAACAAGACGGTAAAAAAGGAATAGGAGAGTGTGGTATTCTAAGAAGTTTGAGTGTGGATGACCGACCGGATTACGAAGCCAAACTACAGTGGACTTGTGCTAATATTCATCTGGGGAAAGACCAGCTTTGGGAAGCTTTACTTGAGTTTCCTTCGATACAGTTTGGAGTGGAGATGGCGTTCCAGTCTTTAGAGAGTGAAACTCCTTTTTTACTCTTTCCTTCCAACTTTACCGAAGGACAAAAATCAATACCTATAAACGGTTTGGTCTGGATGGGAGAGGAGTCTTTTATGAAGCAACAAATTGAAGAAAAATTAGCGGATGGTTTCCGTTGTATCAAACTCAAAATAGGAGCGATAGATTTCGATAGAGAACTGCAATTATTGCGCTTTATCAGGACGCATTTTACTCCTGAGCAAGTGGAGATTCGGGTAGATGCTAACGGTGCTTTTGATACATCTGAAGCTTTAAATAAATTAATTCAACTATCTGAATTTAAGTTACATAGCATTGAACAGCCGATCAAAAAAAACAATACTGACAGTATGTCAGAATTGTGTAAAATAACACCATTTCCTATTGCTTTGGATGAAGAGTTAATCGGCGTGTTTACACGGACTGAAAAAGAAGAATTACTGCAAAAAATAAAGCCGCAGTACATCATTTTAAAACCTAGTTTTATTGGCGGATTCAGAGGTACACAAGAGTGGATTTCATTGGCAGAAAAGTTTGGTATCGGTTGGTGGATTACCTCTGCTTTGGAAAGTAATATCGGGTTGAATGCGATAGCACAATGGACTTTTTTGCAACACAATTCCATGCCCCAAGGATTGGGAACAGGAGCACTTTATACCAATAATTTTGATTGTCCGCTTGAAGTTTTGGATGGGCAATTATGGTACAAAAATAATCAGGACTGGAAGTTTGATATCAATCAGTTTCAAGGGGAAAATTGAGATGGTTTCCTGAATTTTGTTTGGGAATGTTTTTGAATTCAATTCACTTCCACAAAATATTTTCTGTTAAAGATTAATATACGAAAGAGGTTATATAAATTTAATTGTTTAATTTAGAGAACTTAAATGAGAGCGAAAAGGTTCTTGTGAAGTCTTTTATGTTTTTAATTCGTTTTTAAAACCACTGAATTATCAAAAAGAAAGTCAAAATAGTCAAACAAAATATTCACGCGAGACTGCATCGTGAACCTTACTATATCCATCCTAAATTAAAGTTTATTCCCAATATAATTTTAAACCTCATTTATTTCTTTGTTTCATTTGCCGTGATTGGTACGCTTCTGTATTTCGTCCTAAGATATCTGATTCAAAAATTTTATCATTTAGATTAAAAAATAAGCTTTGGTGATGGCTAGATTATGATAATCGCAAGCCTAATTTCTCCACTTTTTCCAGCCATTTTTTTCGAGCTGCCTCTTTCGAGTTTTTAATGATGCCGATATAAGTTACTTTAACTGGTTTTACGCCACAAAATTCTAAGGTAGATTTTTTGAGTTGGTTGACACTTGGTCTTCCATAAACTAACCGATAATACCATCCCGGTTGATCAAGAGTTGTAATGATATGAGCTGTTTTGCCCTTTAAAAGCTTGTCCCAAAATAGGGAGTTTTCTCGATATTGAAACGCAAAACCCGGTAGAAAAACCCGATCTATAAATCCTTTTGTAATGGCCGGTAAGCCACCCCACCAGACAGGATGAACCCAAACCATGTGGTCTGCCCATTTAATTTTCTCCCAGGCTTCTGTCAAATCCGGTTCAAGCTCCGTTCTTTTTTGGTAACCAAATTGCAGATTCGGATTAAAGTCTAATTCAGCAATTACAATTTCCTTTACTTGGGCTCCAGCTTGCAAAGCGCCTTTTTTATAGGCAGCTACAAGTCCGAAATTAAAACTTTCCTTATTGGGATGTCCATTAATAATGAGAATTTTTTTCATTTTACACGAGTTATTTTTCGATGTAAAGATGTCTCAGATTTCTGTGTTTATGATAGACAAATGTCCTAAAATCAAATTTCTTTTCTGAGTCTGCTCAAATGTCTCGGTGTTATCCCTAAATAGGAAGCTAAATATTTGAGCGGGATGAATTTGATGTATTTCGAATGATTGGATAGCAATTTCTCATAGCGTTGTTTCGCTGTGTCTTTTTGAAACGAAACGATTCTTTTTTCTAAATCGACGTATTGTAATTCCGTTAAAAACCGACCCACATTTTGCCAGGCCGAACTGTTCTCATATAAAAAAAGTAAGTCACTTTTATTTAATACCAGTAATTCGGTATCAGCTATGGCTTGTATATTTTCCTCTGTTGGTTTTTGTGAAATAAAACTCGAAAACGCGGACATCAATTCATTTTCAAACGCGATACAATTGGTCATTTCCTTTCCTTCACTATTGGTATAAAAAGAGCGCAAAATACCTGATTTAATTAAAACAATCTCTTCACACACTTTCCCTTCCTGAATAAGAAAGTTTCCTTTTTTTAATAACCTCATTTTTGGCAAACCATCCAATTTTTGCAATTCGGTATCAGAAAGTAATTGTAAGGATTTGAAGAAAGAGACCATTGAATAGTGTTTTTTGATTGTAGACTGCTATTTATTGAGCGACTAAAATACAGCTTTGTTTAAGCAGGAATAACTATGAGATTAAGAAAATCAAATATAGCGTAAAATTTACAATGTTTAAAACGGAGCATTTGAAAAATTATTAAGGATGTAAAGATAAGATTTACAGGAGTTTGCTTTTGTATGAAAATAATTATGAGAGAACAATTGATACCTAATGGTAAAAACCCATTTAACAATCTATTTACTATAAGCCGCTGTAAAACATTTGATTTGTCCTGTTATTGATTCAAAAGGACAATTTTTCACCTTTAATAATTTCAATATTTGCATATCAATATAAAAAAGAGATAATAATTGTGTTTTAAATAAATTAAACAAACAATTGTTATTAATAAGTCAGTTAATCTAAAACTATGTTGATGAATAAGTAGAATGCTAGCTACAGATCTACTTGTTATGAATTTGTTCTTTTTGCATGTAAATGGAAACGGCAATAGGACAGCAATACTAATTAACGGCATCAGTAAGTGATGTTAACAATAAAAAAATGATTCGTTACCATACCAGTTGTGAATTGCTTTCAAAATTGTATTTTAGCTTATAATTCCCAACACAACTCGGAAGCTTCTAGCAACTTATTAGTTGTGAATTGCTTTCAAAATTGTATTTTAGCTTATAATTCCCAACAAGCACATCGTTAATAGTAGTTAAAGTAGTGTTGTGAATTGCTTTCAAAATTGTATTTTAGCTTATAATTCCCAACAGTGATAAAATGGTTATTAATGTTTGGTCTGTTGTGAATTGGTTTCAAAATTGTATTTTAGCTTATAATTCCCAACTGCATTAGAAAAATTAATAGCTATGCAAAGGTTGTGAATTGCTTTCAAAATTGTATTTTAGCTTATAATTCCCAACTTAAACCGCCTGAAAAACTTTTCTTTGCCAGTTGTGAATTGCTTTCAAAATTGTATTTTAGCTTATAATTCCCAACTATTAATTGGCAAGGTAGTTTGACCGCCTTGTTGTGAATTGCTTTCAAAATTGTATTTTAGCTTATAATTCCCAACTCACCATTTCCGCCACGATTAGCGTAAACGGTTGTGAATTGCTTTCAAAATTGTATTTTAGCTTATAATTCCCAACAATTCTTTTTGTAATTGTCTCATAATATAAGTTGTGAATTGCTTTCAAAATTGTATTTTAGCTTATAATTCCCAACTTTTATCCTCCGTACAATGTAATGTATCTTGTTGTGAATTGCTTTCAAAATTGTATTTTAGCTTATAATTCCCAACCGGAAATAGACAAAATCAAAGATGTTACCAGTTGTGAATTGCTTTCAAAATTGTATTTTAGCTTATAATTCCCAACACTTTATCTATACAAGATATATGTCAAATGGTTGTGAATTGCTTTCAAAATTGTATTTTAGCTTATAATTCCCAACTCACGTCAGTTCTAAATACGTCGCCACTATGTTGTGAAT
>RCUQ01000537.1_pt1 | contig 16881 bp, 19 predicted proteins | sample 2166351 | NCBI WGS metagenome assembly RCUQ01 (sample SAMN09932597, study PRJNA488358) | compost metagenome | feature: garden; material: soil; isolation source: compost soil in acetonitrile-enriched culture | place: Germany: Experimental Botanical Garden Goettingen | collected 2016-01-27
ATCCTGATGGTGGCGTTCGCCTCGGGTGGCCGCCGGCGCAGCGAGATTGCCGGACTGCGTCGCGAGCAGCTGACGGTCGAGCCACCGATCGTTGTCGAAGGCGGCCCTCCCCTCCCCTCGCTTGCAATCCATCTCGGGCGGACGAAAACATCCGGTGCCGATCACGATGAAATTGTCTACCTCACCGGCCGGCCAGTCGAGGCGTTGAATGCCTGGATGGTGGCTGCCGGGATCGAGGCGGGATCCGTCTTCCGCAAGGTGGATCGCTGGGGCAATGTGTCGAAGCGGGTGCTGGATCCGAAATCGGTCAACGATATCGTCAAGCAGCGGGCGGCGATGGCGGGGTTGGAGCCGGGAGAGTTTTCCGCGCACGGACTGCGGTCGGGCTATCTGACTGAGGCAGCCAACCGTGGCATCCCGCTGCCGGAAGCGATGGAACAATCGCGGCATCGATCGGTGCAGCAGGCGTCGAGCTATTACAACAGCGCGACGCGGCGTAGTGGGCGCGCAGCGCGGCTTTTGTAAATTCGATCGCTTCCCAAGCTTTGGTCGCGGCCTCCGGTCGTAGCGCGTTACCTATCTCAAGTTAGCCAAAGCAGACCATCGAGACTAGAGTCGAGCAGTTGTGCTGGGATGCCTGGTTACTAACCTCTTTTTGCCGCTCGTGGCTATTGTTGTTCCCGCCGCGTTGGAGTTATGTGACCTGCCTGATTTGGCACGAAGAAAGGCAGCGATCCGGGCGATCGAGGTGGGCAGGTCGCTGCAGTTTCAGTTTTCCACACGCCTACTCTAACAACGTATCATGATACCGCTTGTTCCAGTCTTCAGAGCGTGAGCATATATTCATGGTGCTCCGCTACGCCGCCGCATAGCGGGCATCTAGAGTGGAGGTTATTCCTACTATTACAGGGCAGTAGCAGTAACCTCCACCATTCTTCTCCGTACGGTTTCGTACAGTTGCTGTCTGACGCTGAGGCGCTACTTCGACTAGGTCGAGTGAGGGAAGATACTCTACAGGTGGAGGTTTGAGCTTCTTAGGGGTAAGTTGTTCGCCTCCACTATCTATCATCTTAATTGCGGCGTAGAATCGTCCTAAAGACTGTCGAGGAAGCTATTACCCCCATAGGCTTTCAAATTGGCGACTGTTCTTTCTTGATGATGGACAGTCGCCTTCGCTCGGTACGATATCGTAGGGCCAATTTGGTATCTTCCTGACCAAACCGGATCATGCTCATATCCTGTAGTCGCGAGGTAGGCACTTTCGACTTCGGTGGGGATCGTGCTCTGGCTTTACAGCGATCTCCACCTAGCTTGATCTGAGGTCCAGACCCAACGGAATCGTAGCTTCCCAAAATCCTTATTCGCTTGAGGATTGAGGGATTAGATAGCTACCTCTCTTACGACTGCCTCCGACGGCAGCCAATGTCATCCGGGGGAACGATCCGCAACCCGTCTCCCCCCTAGCCTATCGCTAACTGATGCTGAACGGGAAATACTTTGCATTGATCCTATCATATGTCCCGTCGGCCTGGATGGTCGCAAGGGCCTGATTCAGACGGAGCAGGAGATCGACATCATCCGGGCGCACAGCGATGCCGGCGCCCTCTCCACAGTAATTTGGGTCTTTCACGTCTTCACCACGGAATTCGCAGCAACTCCCGGCCTTGGTATTCGTCAGCCTATCGTAGACCGCCAGCTTGTCCTCCAGAATGAGGTCGACTTCCTTTGCCTCGAGTGTTTTGTAGAGGTCAGGCGACGAAGGATAGACGACGCGTTCCACGCCACTGTAATGGTCGTTGGCGTAGCTTGCTTGGGAGGTGGACAACGTCACGCCGAGGTGAGGGATGTAGGAGTGCCCCCGCCAAAGCGAGGCCTCTTTTCTGTCCTTTGACGTCCGTCCTTGGATATCCGCGCTTATGAATCCAAGGCTGCTCCTGCTATTAGAGGCCTCCAGCGGCCGCTCGTCAGCAGCGCCGTCACGTTATTCGTGACGTTAAGCATATGCTCGCCATCGCAACGATACACCAACCGGCCCAATCGCAAGCATAGAGGTACGGTCTGCTATGTGGCTCGAAATGGCAGGCTGTTGGTGACGATGGAACCGAAGCCCCGCTTTCGCATTCTCGCTTCCGTTAGCCACGCACATTTCAGAGGAAATGATTATGAACAACATCGTTTGGCTCGTTGGAGCCGTCGTCATCGTACTCGCAATCCTTAGCTTCTTCGGATTGCGGTAAAAGTTACGCCCGCGTTCAGAGGCTGCAAAAACGTGCAGCGCAACGGGGCGTCCAGTAAATTCAGTGTACACGGTTGATATGGGGATCGCGCTTAGCGCGCGCCTCCTTAGACCTTATAGGGGCACCGGTTGCAAGAAAATTCCCCAAATCCTCGGCTGCGTACTCCGCCAACTTTGTAGCTTCATCAGACTTATTGTTTGTCGCACCTACCAGTCGCCTCACCGCGTCGATTGTATGAAGGCCTCATATCCACGAGCTCCACTCAGTTGGCGGAGGCTCCTCGCTGCGACTGCCTCGGCCAGTCCGCTAACCTGCCGATCTGACGTCGCAGCCAGCGCACGACGGAACGTGTCGCGCTTGGCGAGCCTGGTGCAGATGCCCTGCCAAGCCTCGTTGCCGGTCATCCTTCTTTTCCTACCTCCTCCCGATGAAGACTTGGCGTAGGTTGCTTGTGCAGTTTGGCCAACCCTCCCATCACCAGACTGCCTGTGGTCTAGTGTGAGTTTTCGGGAACCTCCACCCATCGACCGGGTTATTTGACGTCGGACTAACGTCTGACACATTGGGTGAAGGAGCATGCCATGCAGAAAATCTTTTGGGATAAGCCAGTAGTCGCCGGCGGAAGATTAATTTTCGGTCCAATGGAGGCGCAGCGGTTCCTTCACGCCAATTGGCCTTATGCAAAGAACCTAGATTATGCCGCTGCCGATCTTTGCATCCTCAAGGCGCTTGACGGTTGAGCTACTCCCGACGAAGCGCGCGAAATGTTCGAGATCGCTGTCCAGTCTGCCGATCCGGCTCGTCACTCCGAAGCGTTGAAACTGGCTGGCTAGCTAGGCTGGATTGCAAATGTCATGACCAGCGTCTCTGTCGGAACATCGCTCCGGTGTGGCCGTTTGAATAAAATGAGGACAGCCCAATGACCACAATGACTTTTGCGCCGATGATTGCGCTCGCGGTCTTTCTGATCGTAGTTATCGGTGTTTTCACTTTCATCATCCTGCGACGCGGAAAGCTGAAGAACCGTAACCCGGTCGATCCAGACAAACCGACCGCCGAATGGCTGAAGCGCGAAGCTGCCAACGGGAAGCGCCCGTTCTGATTCCTTTCAACTTTGTTTTCAGTTCAGAAACGAAAGAGGTTTCATGTCGACATATCTCCCCATGAGTATCCTTGTGGCACTTTTGGCGTTCGCCCTCGCTGCTGCCGCGATTGCGATTTATGGCCGGTGGCTGCGAAGCCGGGCTCCGTCTTCGCAGGTGCCACCCGAAGTGCCGACCCATGAATGGCTGACGCGTGAAACGCATAACGGTGTCGGCCGGCGCGCGTCGAAAAAATAGGCCGGCACTCCGGCAGGTGAACCGTGCATACCTCTCGGATTCACCAGAGGGCTGTCTAAGCAGATGAGTGCCGCTTTCACTCTTTTCTGGTTTAAGCCCGCCTACTATATCGGCTCTACAAGTGCGGGAGAGGCTTGTCTCTCCCATGACCGTGTACACGGGCAGTTGCCAAAACATGCTGCGCTAACTGAAGCGGCAGTGCTTGAATGAGGCGCAACTTGGCCAAGTTTGACCGCCCCCGGTCTTCTTAGTACATCCCCGATTTTCGTAAACCTTGCTACATCCCATCTATCGCTACCAAATTTTGGGGTCGGGGCCAAGAATCTGTCTGAAGATCTCTAACTGACTGTATATAATAAAGAAAACCTCAAAAAAAACGGCTGACAAGTCGACAGTAAGCGCGCCATTAGCTTTGGTTACGAGTAGTCGCCGCGTCCAACTCTAGCCGGCCATTACAGCATGCTCGCCATTCGTCCTCAATAATGCCATTAGCATCGGTCCTAGTGAAAACTCTCCGCGTTCCGAACGCCGAGTGAGATCGCGCAGGTAGCCGCCAGCCGAATTGATCATATTCGACCGCTCCAAGATGCAAGCGATAGCGACCGCCGCATTTTCCGGCCCCATCGCTTCGCAAGCCTCCTCATAAGCTGATGCGCTGACCCCCAGCATCGACCGGACGACCACCGCGGCAGACATAAGGTCACGCCACTGCGAAACACTTCCGCCGGGGCCATAGTCACCAATTTGAGGGCAGGCCCGCATCACGAGGCCAAGTGGAAACGCTTTAATTTCACCCGATTTGGCGTTCGGCTCACTCACAGCCTGCTTCCTACCTGCGGACTTTTCACCCTGCTCTTTTCCAGAGCTAGGTTCAAATTCATAGATGGATTCTGGTTTTGAATTCTGTATGTGACGGTCATTCTGACTGTCATTGCCATTCACATTTTTGGATTTTAGCTGCAAATCCAGCCGGTTGATCACCTCGTCTCGCAGCAGCTGCATTTCGTCGAGCGTCGCTTCGACCTGAAGTCGGCTTGGGTATCGTGGGTGCCTGGCAAGGATGCCAATATAAACGGCCTCGACGACCTCCCAGTCACCACTGGCGCCTTCTTCAAGTGCAGCTGAGATAAGCTTGCGGACATCCCGCCGGCAGATCGTTAGCGCTTCCTTCACCTTGCGGAAACGCATGCGCTCCGCAACGACATCCTGAGCCAATAACGCCAGCTCAGCGGAGCGTACGGCTAGGGGCGTGAGATCAAAGCCATAAGCGATATCAATTTCGCCATCACGGTTACGGCGAGCAAAGCGCTTCCCATTCGGGCTATCGCGCCGTTGTATTAAGCCCGCATTTACAAGAGCCGCGAGTTGGCGGCGGAGCGTTGTCTCGGTAATCCCGTGAGCCCGGAGAGAAAGCTGGGCATTAGATGGAAACACGACTAACCCGTGCTCCGTATCGAGTTCGTTATCCGGATGAAACGTCAGAAGCGCGTCGAGCACTGCAAGCGCCCGGTCTTGCAGGCCCAGGCGTTCTCGCGCCTCGCTGATATCGCGAAACACCTTCCATTTCTCTACCCGCGCATCGCTCTTGGCATCAGCGACCGCAAGCTGTCCTTTCACCAAGGCAAGCGTCATCGACCGCCGCCCAAAAGGCGTCGTGACATGTCCCGTCTGCATTTTTCTCTCACCTTTCGTTAGGCAAAAGAAATCCGCTCACCAAATCGGTGCCAAGACTCTTGACTGTGATTCCGGGAAATGCGATTCTCAATCCTGCGAAAGATAACGAGAGAGGCTTCCACGGTTTACCGTTTGGGGGCCTTTTTCTTTTGCGGTTTAGTCTCCGTTGTTGTTGGACCTTGATCCCCTGTACTCGTCGTACAAGCGATCCATATGGGTGGAGAGCCAATCGCCGAACGGCTTCGCCTCGGCTTTCGAAAGCTCGATGGCGACCTTTTTCGACTTGGCATTCATGGAGACACTCAGCGAATTGTCGCTAGACGTCCAGTCACGCGTCGCGGCTTGGGCCTTGGGGGTTTTCGCCTCAGACTTGACCTTGTAGCGCTTGAGGTAATCGTGGAGAGCATCAAACCGCTTCTCCTCATCCAACTCCAAGAATTCGCTGCTCCCAGCATGCTCGACGGCGACCTTCGACAGGGCAGGGGCCAACACCAGTTGTCGCAGGCTCAGCCATTTATCGCGCCCAATGCCTTTCGACGCTCCAAGCATCTTGATGACAGGAGTAGGGACAACCTCAATGACCCCGAGCATTTTTGAAAGCATCGCTTCATCGACAGCGAGCGAAGAGCGAACGACGTCCTTTGTCAGACCCGACGAGAGCAGGTTCTGGGCAAAGAACGCGCGCTCGATGAAAGACAGGTTTGACCGGGCGGAGTTCTCCTGGCCTTGGGCAATCGCCGACGCTGTGTCATCCAGCTTCTTTATGACAGCCTTGACCCTGATCCCAAGGTCCTTGGCTACTTTCAGTCGACGATGTCCGAAGACAACCATGTAGCGCTTGCTATCGGCAGAGCTCGGTCGAACGAGAATTGGCGACGTCTGCCCAGAGGTCTGGATGGCGCTTTTGAGCTCCTGGTACTCGGCGCCGTCGTCTGAAAGGCGATCGGCGACGAATGAGACGTCAACGAGTTGCGGATCCAGCTCGACGATCACCTCGCCTTCCATCAGCTTCTTGGTGTTTTCGGCCATGTCCTCGATTGAGCGGACAACGGTCTTTGCCGCACCGGTCATGCCATAGCCTGGCTTCGGGGGAGCGTTTTCCGACAGGGACGAGAGGTCGAGTTTAGCGAAGGGATTTTCACGCGACATTGTGCATCTCCACACGCAGCATCAACTTGGATAAGGTGTTAGGATTGCTCACGAACACGGTTCTAAAAACGGCTGACAAGGACGTCATTTCCGCCCCCATGCGCCGTGGATCAACTCAACGACTTCGCTATTTGCTGCGTTGAGGCTTTCAATTGCCCGGTCATAGGTTTGACGGACGAAATCCGAGCGCTCGACCTCGTACAGTGTTTGCTTGCGGATCGACGCATCGGATATGGCGGTCGACTTCAGCACGTGATTTCGCAGCATCTGCTGGGCAAACATGGACTGCATGAAACCGACCATCTGCGCTTGTGGGATGTCGGTTGGTTCGAACCGGGTCACCAGATATCGGAACCATTCCACGCGGATTTCTGCACCTGCTTCCGCGACCGGCGTCATGATGCCGCCAAGCATCTGCAAAAACTGGCTCATCGACATGATGTCCAGCATTTGAGGGTGTATGGTGATAAGGATGCCAGTGGACGCCATCAATGCGGTGATCGTCAGGTATCCGAGCTGGGGAGGGCAGTCGATGACGACCACATCGTAGCGGTCATCCACTTCCTTCAGCGCATTGACGATACGCATGTGAAAGAGACGCCCCTCGTCCCCCTTCTTCGAAGATATCGCCAGCGGCACATCGTATTCGAACTCCTGGAGAACCAGGTTTGCCGGGACAACATCCAGTCCCGGGATATTTGTCGATTGGATGACTTCCGAGATAGGTCTGCGTTCGTCGTCAAAACGGAGCGCTTCATATAGGGATGCCGTGTCGTCCAATTCCGGCTGTATCCCGAACAGCGATGTCAGCGACGCTTGCGGGTCGAGGTCGACGGCTAGCACTCGATGACCAGTGAGGGCAAGATACTGTGCGAGGTGTGCCGCTGTCGTCGTCTTGCCGCTACCACCTTTAAAATTCACCACCGAAACGACCTGCATCGCTTCGCCGTCGCGCCGCTTCGGAACGTAATAACGTTTGTCTGATTTCTTGTTAGCTTCCAGGTATTCTCGAAGAGCCAACATTTGGTCAGCCGTGTACGTGCGTCGACCGCCAACCGCCTCGATCTCCGGGCCTTTCCCTTCCGCGTGGATCTGCCTCAGATGGCTTTGAGTGACGCCCATGAAGTCGGCGACTTCCGGAAGCTGAAACTTGCGCAGTCCCTTACGCGCATCCGGAGGATATTGCTGGCTCCGCAGCATATGCAGCGCACTTGAGATCTTAGCGCCCTGCTGAGCGATCTCGACATCAAATCTATTAGGCTGCTGGCTCATTTGGCAAACTATATCCTGAGAGGCGACACTTTCGAAAAAATGGCTGAGGGGCCATAATTTGCGCAACTATCATCTGATTCCGCGTGAGCGACAAGGATTTTAAAGTTAACAAAGGGTTAACCCGATTAGGGGCAGATAGCCGCTTTCAGATCATTCGTTATTGTTTTCAGCATATTAGGCGTCGAACGAGCAACTGGCGCCTTCCATCTTTCCTGTGACTCATTTTCGCAATTGAAGGCTTTCCGAGCTCAATCGCGAAAGAATCTCGAAGATCCTGCCGGAATCACCTGGAGCCCGCGAGGTGCAAATTTGCACCTCGACATCACCGCAAGGTCGCGGTCTGTCTCTTCGTACACCCGAACGAGGGACGACCCAATCCATGCTTCGATCGCATTCCCGCCTTGTCCGTAAACTGCAGGACGCACTCGGTGAGCCCTTATGCATCGCCCTGGACGACCCAACCGTTGTCGAAATCATGCTCAACCCTGATGGCAGGGTTTTCATCGAACGGCTGGGCCATGGCGTTGAGCCGGCAGGTGAGATGCAGCCAGCCGCTGCAGAGACGGTGATCGGGTCGGTTGCCCATTCCTTGCACAGTGAAGCCGACACCGAACGCCCGATCATTTCTGGCGAACTCCCGATCGGCGGTCATCGCTTCGAGGGCTTGCTTCCGCCAGTAGTCAGCTCGCCAACGTTTACAATCCGGCGGCGCGCCTCGGCGCTGATCCCTCTGGATGACTATGTAACGACGAAGATCATGACAAAGACGCAGGCATCGATCATCCGCGGTGCCATTGCCAATCGACTTAATATTGTCATTGCGGGCGGCACGGGATCCGGCAAGACGACGCTCGCGAATGCGGTCATCGCCGAGGTCGTCAGGACGGCGCCGGAAGATCGCATGGTCATTCTTGAGGACACATCCGAGATCCGGTGCGCCGCAGAAAATGCCGTAAGCCTTCACACCAGCGATTCTGTGGATATGGCAAGGCTTCTAAAGAGCACAATGCGTTTGCGTCCTGACCGAATTATCGTCGGCGAGGTCCGCGACGGGGCTGCACTGACGCTGCTCAAGGCCTGGAATACGGGCCATCCCGGCGGCGTGACGACGATCCATTCCAACACAGCGACTTCGGCGCTTCGCCGCCTGGAGCAACTGACTGCTGAGGCGAGCCATCAGCCAATGCAGGCCGTAATCGGCGAAGCGGTGGATCTCGTGATCGCAATCGAACGCGCCGGGCGAGGGCGCAGGGTACGGGAGGTGCTCCATGTCGAGGGCTTCAACGGATCTCGTTACCGAACTGAACACTACCCCCAAATTGATGAGGATAGCCATGCTGCATAAACGTTTGCTCCGTCTGGGAGTTCTTGCCGCCATTCTGGGTGTGTCTATCGCCGCCCCAGCGCTTGCCAGCTCGGGAGGTAGCCTGCCGTGGGAAGGACCACTGAAGCAGATTCAGGAATCGATCACCGGGCCTGTTGCCGGCGCAGTGGCGCTCGTGAGCGTAGCGGCCGCCGGCATGACGTTGGCGTTTGGCGGCGAGATGAATGACTTCACTCGTGTCGCATTGAAAGTGACGCTTGTCTTAGGTCTCCTTCTCGGGATCACGAGCATCGTCGGCCTGTTCGGCGCCACCGGTGCCTCGATAGGCATAGATGGCGTGGCTCAGGAACGAACCCCGCATCAGGCCTTCCATATCGCGGAAGGGGAGGGCCAACATGGCTGAGGCCGGGTATGCACTCCATCGGAACCAGATCCATCGCGCGCTTTCGCGCCCAAGCCTTCTGATGGGCGCTGACCGTGAGTTGGTCCTGATGACGGGGCTTGCCGCCGTGATCCTGATTTTCGTGGTGCTGACCACATACTCCATCTTGTTCGGGGTCGTAGCGTGGGCGGTGGTCTTCAGCATCCTCCGCGCCATGGCGAAATCCGACCCACTCATGCGGCAGGTCTATTTACGGCACATGCGCTACCGGGCGCACTATCGTCCGACGTCGTCGCCTTGGCGCAGCTTCTGAGGTTCGAAGATGGTCGCCTTACGCATGTTTCGATCGACGGCTCCATCCTTTGCCGATCTCGTTCCATATGCCGGCTTGGTCGAAAACGGGATCCTGCTTCTCAAGGACGGAAGCCTGATGGCCGGATGGTATTTCGCCGGTCCCGATGCAGAAAGCGCGACGGATTATGAGCGAAATGAATTGTCCCGGCAGATCAACGCCATTCTCTCTCGCCTCGGGTCCGGCTGGATGATCCAGGTTGAAGCAGTCAGAGTCCCAACCACCGAATACCCTTCGGCGGATCAAAGCCATTTTCCCGACCCTGTCACAGCAATGATCGACGACGAAAGACGCAAGCATTTCGGACGCGAGCAGGGCCATTTCGAGAGCCGCCAAGCTCTGGTAATGACCTATCGGCCGCCAGAGCCTCGCCGCAACGGCCTCACCCGATACATTTACGCCGACATCGATAGCCGGACAGCCAACTACGCCGATACGGTCCTGGAGACCTTTCGGCGCTCGATCCGTGAGATCGAACAGTATCTGGGCAACATCATCTCGGTACAGCGAATGCGGACCCGTGAAGCAGTCGAGCGAGGCGGTCAGCGCGTAGCGCGCTATGACGAACTCTTCCAGTTCATCCGCTTCGCGATAAGCGGTGAAAACCACCCAGTCCGGCTTCCGGAAATTCCCATGTATCTGGATTGGCTGGCCACGGCTGAATTAGATCACGGCCTGACGCCGCGCGTCGAAGCCCGGTTCCTCGGGGTAATCGCGATCGACGGCCTCCCGGCTGAGAGCTGGCCGGGCATCCTGAATAGTCTCAATCTCATGCCACTGACATATCGCTGGTCGTCACGCTTCATCTTCCTCGATCCCGAGGAGGCCAAACAGCGCCTCGAGCGCACGCGCAGGAAATGGCAGCAAAAAGTTCGGCCGTTCATCGACCAGCTCTTTCAAACGCAATCCCGTTCTATCGACCAGGATGCCCTGTCGATGGTGGCGGAAACTGAGGATGCCATCGCAGAAGCATCGTCGCAGCTTGTCGCCTACGGCTACTATACACCTGTCATCATCCTGTTCGATGCAGATCGCGAGGTCCTGCAAGAGAAAGCCGAATCCGTTCGTCGGCTAATCCAGGCCGAAGGGTTTGGCGCTCGTATCGAGACCTTGAATGCGACTGATGCGTTTCTCGGCAGTCTTCCTGGCAACTGGTACTGCAACATCCGGGAGCCATTGATTAATACACGCAACCTCGCTGATCTCGTACCCCTCAACTCCGTATGGTCCGGCAGTCCGACCGCCACTTGCCCGTTCTATCCGCCTGATGCGCCACCACTGATGCAGGTGGCGTCCGCCTCGACGCCGTTCAGGATGAACCTCCATGTCGACGACGTGGGCCACACCCTGGTTTTCGGTCCGACAGGTTCCGGTAAATCCACCTTGCTGGCCCTGATCGCTGCCCAATTCTGCCGCTACGAAAACGCCCAGATCTTCGCGTTCGACAAAGGCAACTCAATGCTGCCACTGACGCTTGCGGCCGGCGGCGCTCACTACGACATTGGCGGCCAGACAGGGGAGAGGGCCGACCTCGCGTTCTGCCCTCTATCGGAACTCTCGACCGATGGCGATCGTGCCTGGGCGTGCGAGTGGATTGAAACGCTCATCGCCCTTCAGGGCGTCCCGATCGCACCGGACATCCGCAATGCCATCTCCAGGCAGATTGCCTTAATGGCTTCCGCGCCCGGCCGCTCGTTGTCTGACTTCGTCAGCGGGGTCCAGATGCGTGAAATCAAGGATGCCCTCCATCACTACACAGTCGACGGACCGATGGGACAGCTTCTGGATGCCGAAGCCGATGGCCTTGCGCTTGGACGCCTCCAGTGCTTTGAGATTGAAGAGCTGATGAACATGGGCGAGCGAAACCTGGTTCCCGTCTTGACCTACCTGTTTCGCCGCATCGAGAAGCGCCTGGACGGACGTCCTAGCCTCATCATTCTCGACGAGGCCTGGCTGATGCTCGGGCACCCGGTCTTCCGGGACAAAATCCGGGAATGGTTGAAGGTCCTGCGCAAGGCCAACTGTGCGGTCATTCTTGCGACGCAGTCGATCTCAGATGCGGAGCGTTCCGGGATCATCGACGTTCTCAAGGAATCCTGCCCCACGAAAATCTGCCTTCCCAATGGCGCTGCGCGCGAGAGCGGAACACGCGAATTCTACGAACGGATCGGCTTCAATGATCGGCAGATCGAGATCGTTGCGAACGCCATACCCAAGCGCGAGTATTACGTAGCCTCCCCGGACGGGCGTCGGCTGTTCGACATGGCGCTTGGCCCGGTCACCCTGTCTTTCGTTGGGGCATCCGGAAAATCCGACCTCGCCCGCATCCGGGCACTGAAATCCACTCATGGACCAGATTGGCCAACGCGATGGCTCACCGAAAGGGGGATCGATCACCATGAATAACGGGAATCTTTCACACTCGTCAGGAAGGACGGTCATTTGGATCGCGATAGCTTTCGGCCTGGTTACATCGCCAACGGCTTCATTCGCCGGTGCTGCCACCGGAGCTGCGACTGAGTGGACGCAGCTTCTCAACAATGGCGAGCTCATCTCACTGGTCGGCCAGTCCGGCACACAAATCGAAAACCAGATCACTCAGATCACGCAGCTTGCCGAGCAAATTCAGAACCAGCTCAACATCTACAAGAACATGCTGCAAAACACCGCGCAGTTGCCGAACCATATCTGGGGTGAGATTGAAGGTGATTTGAACCAGCTACGAGACCTCGTCCATCAAGGGCAGGGCATCGCGTTTTCAATGGGCAATGCGGATGACCTCCTGAAGCAGCGCTTCAAGAGCTATCAGGATCTCAAAACCAACCTACCGAATGCCGACACGTTCTCAGCCACCTACCAAACGTGGTCGAGCACCAATCGCGACACGATCGCTGGCACTCTCAAAGCAGCGAGCCTGACGGCTGAGCAGTTCGACAGCGAAGAAGAAACGATGAGCGAACTGCGCTCGATGTCTCAGTCGGCCGATGGTCAGATGAAAGCGCTCCAGGTCGGGCACCAGATAGCGGCCCAGCAAGTCGCCCAGATGCAGAAGCTTCGGGGCATTGTCTCACAGCAGACAACGCTGATGGGAACCTGGCTGCAGAGCGAGCAGACCGACAAGGATCTTGCACAGGCACGCCGTGAGAAATTCTTCAATGCCGAGATCCGATCGGTACCGAATGGCCAGAAGATGGAGCCGCGCTGGTGACCCGTAATGCGAAGATCACATCCCTTCTCATCGTGGCCGCCGCAATGGCGGCAATCCTGACGGTGGTGGTAGCCAAAACCCAAACATCGTCTGCGTCCCCGATGAATGATGAGCAGCGCTCCGCACGAGAAAAGTTCTTCGGGGCAGCGGATAAGCTCGGTCCTATCCCGAAAGGCCAGGAGATGCGTCCGAGATGGTAAAATATCGTCTGATCTGCATCTCGTTGACTTTCGGTATAGCCTGCGTGCTGTTTGCGGCTCCAGCCTTTGCCAATCAGGGTCAAGTGCTCACGGAACTGGAAAACCAGGTCTCGGCAGCAGCCAGGGGATGGCAAACCACCGTCATGGATGCGGCAAGATCCCTGTTCTGGATCCTCGCCGGCATCGAAGTCGGTATTGCTGCCGTATGGTTGGCGATCCAGGCGGCGTCACTCGATAGCTGGGTTGCCGAGCTGATCCGGCGGATCATGTATGTCGGCTTTTTCCTCTTTGTTCTCACCCAAGGGCCAAGTTTCGCAAGGGCGGTCGTCGACAGCCTTTTCCAGATAGGTGCCGGCGGTGGCTCGGCTTCGCCGGCCGAGGTGTTCGATGCAGGCATTCGCGTCGCATCGAAAATGTCGGAGCAAGCCAAGTTCGGCGTATTTGAGGACAACGCGCTGGCGATTGCCGCGGTGCTTGCGATGTGCGTTGTCGTCATTTGCTTCTCACTTGTCGCTGCCATTTTCGTCTCCGTCATGGTCGAGATGTATGTCGGCTTGCTGGCTGGCATGATCATGCTGGGGCTTGGTGGATCTTCCTTCACGAAGGATTTTGCGATCCGCTACCTCATCTACGCGTTTGGCGTAGGCATGAAGCTGATGGCACTGGTGATGATCGCCAAGATTGGGTCAGAGGTCCTGCTTGGGCTTGCTGATGCTCCGACAGCGGAATCCGATGAATTCATCACCACGCTTGCGATTGCGGGCGTTTCGGTCGTCGTTTTCATAATCGCCATGTATGTCCCGAATATCATGCAGGGGGTCGTGCAAGGTGCCTCGATTTCGTCCGGCATGGAAACTATCCGGCACGGCGGGCAGACCGCATCGTTTGCGGCCGGTGGCGCTTTTTTGGCGGCGGGTGCAGTTGGCGCGGGTTTCGCAGCAGCTCAATCTGCGCGGGCAGGTGGGGCATCCGTTGCCGGGGCCGCAATGCGGGGTATGGGAGCGAGCTTCGGATCCGGAGCTGCTGCCGCTGCATCGGCAACAAAGGAAAAGGCAATCGGCTCTCCTGGAGCCTACGCTGGCTCCATCCTCGGGCTCGCCAATGCCAAGCTCGATCAGGCTCGTGGAAAGACGGCCTCATCTCCGAAGCCACCACATCGCTCGGACAATTGAACCCTCAAAGACAGGATGATTTCGATGGCAGCGCTACGCGCACCGGATAACCCATATCTTGCTGCACGACAGGAGTGGTCCGAACGATACGGCTCCTATGTGAAGGCAGCCTCTGCCTGGCGTGCTGTCGGGATATTGAGCCTTGTGCTCGCCGTTATCGGCTTCAGCTATGCGCTATATCTAAGCACACAGGTCAAGCTCGTCCCGTACATCGTGGAAGTAGACAAGCTCGGCAACACCGTGTCGGCTGGCTTTCCTCAGCAGATCGAGTACGCCGATGCGCGAGTGGTCCGTGCCACGCTTGGCAATTTCATATCGAGCTTCCGGTCGGTAACGCCCGATGCTGTCGTGCAAAAGCAGTATATCGACCGGACTTACGCGCTGCTTCGAACATCTGACCCGTCAACCCAGAAGGTTAATGGCTGGTTTCGAGGGAACTCGCCTTTTGAGAAGGCGATCACTGCGACAGTGTCGGTTGAAGTCAGCAACATCGTGGCTCTGTCCAATCAGACCTACCAGATTGACTGGACGGAGTATGAGAGGGACCGGAAGGGCAAGGAAACGGCGACGCGTCGCTTCCGCGGAATCGCAACCGTGTCGATCACCTCACCGCAAGATGAAGCAACAATCAGGCTCAACCCGATTGGCCTTTACGTCACCGATTTCGATTGGACCGCGCAACTTTGAGGGTAGGGACCATCATGAAGACCAGGAACGGGAAAGCGCTCGTCGGCTTGCTGCTGCTGACCGCTGTAATAAGCACAACAACATCTGCCGTAGCTCAAGACCTCAACATGAATGAAGCAAAGGGTACGGCCCTGTCAGGAAAATGGCGCGGACAATCTGGGCTCGTCACGCGTGGTCCAGACGGCAAGGTGATCTTTCTCTTCGGGGAGACGCAGCCGTCGGTTGTCTGCTCTCCCCTGCAGGTCTGTGATATCGAATTGCAGGGCGGCGAGATCGTCCGAGATGTCCTGGTGGGAGATACGGTTCGCTGGAAGGTTGAACCGGCGACTTCGGGAGCCGTGGGCGGACAGGCGATCCATCTGATCGTAAAGCCATCCGAGCCGGGCCTTGTCACCTCGATAGTGGTTACGACGTCTCGTCGGACCTATCACATTCAGCTCAAGTCCCACTCGAGCCAATACATGGCCCGGGTCGGGTTTGAATATCCCGAAGATGCTGCGACGAAGCTATCGGACATTAATGCGCGCATCCAGGCTATGACAGGTCCGGGAGGCGGTGTTCGTCCTGAACAGCTCGCCTTCTCATACTCGCTCAGCGGGCGCGCGCCGTGGCGCCCGAGTCGCGTCTATTCGGACGGTCAAAAAACCTACATCCAGTTTCCGCGCGCGATCGCCGGTCAGGACGCGCCGGTTCTTTTCGTCGTTTCCGGTGGCGAGAACCGGGTCGTAAACTACCGCATGAAGAACGATATGATGATCGTCGATTACAATATCGACAAGGCTGTGCTCATATCCGGGGTAGGCTGGAAGCAGCAAAAGATCACCATCCGGCGGGGAGGGTGAACGATGCGGCAGCACCTCTTTCCCTCCCTTGCGGTCGTCATCGGACTGACCGGCTGTCAGACGGCTACCGATGGACTGACGAGCAGTGCCGCGCCGCCGGAAATCACTGGGGCAGCGGCAAGCGCGATTGCTGGCGACATGGCCGGCCGCTTCGCCGAGCAATCAGGGTCTCCCACGACGCCTATCAGACTTCATAGAGACAGGTCCGAATTTGCTGTCGCCCTGGAGGCCGCTTTGAAAGGCTGGGGCTATTCGATCGTCGCGGACGAGAAGTCGACAACGACGGATGACACCGCCAAGCCCACGAAGCTCGCCTACTCGCTTGCGAGCTTGGACGGCCAGGTCCTTGCGCGACTTTCCACGGATAGTCTTGAGCTCGGCCGAGCCTATTCGATCTCGAATGGCGTCGCAGCCCCTGCGAGCCCACTCTCCTTGATGAAGCGCAACTGACGACGGAGGAGGCTCATGGTCCAATCGCTGCAACTCGGAACGTCAGGCCCCCCCGGCGATGATAAAGGCATGAAGCGTTTAAACCGCCTTCCTCTGTTCGTTGGGATCGCCATATCGGCCCTGTTTCTCGCAGTTCTCGTTTACGGCATTTCCTCGCGCGGGATACGATTTGGCCAGCAAGGGCCACAGGAGGCTGGAGGTAACGCTCCCGCTTCGAGTTTCGCCGAACAGATGAAGCGCGGCGTCCGGGATGGGATCATTGGCGATCGCGACGAACCTCCGACCTTCCTACCCAGCCCGGTTGCGCCGGCACCTCCCACAATGCAGCCTACTCCAGCAGAGATCATGCCCGAACCGCGCGAGACACGCCGCACGCAGTTGGAACCCGATGACGAATGGAATGCACGTATGCTGCGCGACCAGCGGGAACAGATCGCGCGTGAACAGCAAAGACAACGCATGGCCAGCCTTCAGGCGAAAAGTGCCGCACTCGACTCCCCCCTGAAGGTCGACATCTCCGACGTCGAGAGCGAGGTTGCGGCAACGGCCGCGTCGACGGCTCGAACACAATCGATGCAGCCTCTCGGAGGTG
>RCUQ01000541.1_pt1 | contig 16819 bp, 8 predicted proteins | sample 2166351 | NCBI WGS metagenome assembly RCUQ01 (sample SAMN09932597, study PRJNA488358) | compost metagenome | feature: garden; material: soil; isolation source: compost soil in acetonitrile-enriched culture | place: Germany: Experimental Botanical Garden Goettingen | collected 2016-01-27
CGTTGAAAATAGATGCGATTCCTGCAATCACATTCGATACAATCGAAACTAACTTAACTTGTAACGGAAGCGGTAACGGTTCAATTAAAGTTAATGTTACTGGCGGAGTGGGACCTTTCAAATTCACATTGACAGATGGTACAACTACATGGGGTCCTCAAGATGATAGTGAATTTAGAGATTTAGCTGCAGGAACAAACTATACAGTTACAGTGCAAGATGGCACTTCATGTCAATTACAAGAAAACAATATTGTAATTACAGAACCTCTAGCTTTACTTGCATCTGCTTCAGTTGCACCTTTCAACTGTGATCCAGTAAATAATGCTGTTCGTAAGGCAATTGTAACAGTTAATGTTACAGCTGGTACAGGTACAGGACCATACAAATATAAGTTTGGTACAGCTACGACTTATGATGATAATAATACATTAAGTGTTGATAGTAATTTTACAGGTGTAAAAACAATTAATTACTCTGTTCAAGATGCTAACCTATGTGTATTCAACGGTACAGTAGATGTTGATGCATACAAAATGCTAACTGGATTAACAATTTCAGGAACTGATGTTACTTGTATAGCTACACAATCAGATGTAACAGTTGCTGCAAATGGTGGTTATCCAGGCTATACTTATGAGATCGTTTCTCCTGCATCAGCAACTGGAAATACAACTGGTGTAACATCAGGTATTTTCACAGGTCTTGATCCAGATACTTATAGATTCAAAGCAACAGACAGCAATGGATGTTCAATTGAAGGGGAGCATACAGTTGAGCGTGTAGTAAATATTACAGCTTCTGGTGCAAACGTGAAAAATGTAGATTGTAATGAAACGCCAGCACAATCTAATGGTTCGGTTGCATTTACGATTGCAAACTTTACAGGTGCATATACATACACTGTAAGCGGACCTGCAACAGGTACAGATACAAAAGTGAGTTACGCAGGTTACGATGTAATTACTGTAACAGGACTTCCGATAGGAAAATATAAAATAGATATTTTAGATTCAGTAACAGGTTGTACGGCTTCAGCAGAAGCAGATGTGGCTCAGCCAGCAAACCCAGTTGCAATTTCAATAGTGAGCAATACACATGCGAACTGTAAGTTTGGTGCAAAAGTTACTGTAAAAGGTGAAGGTGGTACTATTGGCACAGGATACAAATATGCATTTGCAGCTGATGGAGCGACTCCAGTGTTTGGTGCTAGCGCAAGCAGCGTTTTAGATCCATCAAAAACTTGGATAGCATACGTTCAAGATGCTAATAATTGTACAGCAGAAATTCCAATCCCAATTGTAGTAGATCCAAACCCTACTATAGATAGTGTTAGCAATGTATGTTATACAGGTGGTCCAATAACAGTTACTCTTTCAGGTACTGTAGCAGTTGGAACAGGTGCACCTAGGTATAATATAGGTAACGGATGGACATATGATAATACTTTCAAATTAGATGCTCCAGGAGATTATGAATTCTCAATAATGGATGGTAATGGTTGTACTTCGGTAACGAAGTTTAAATACACATTAAACCAAGAATTATTGTTAGCAGCAACTTTACAAAATGATATTACTTGTAAACCAGGTGCTGCAGGAGACGCTGTTATCGATTTAGTAGCAACTCAAGGTGCATATAAATTACCGTATAATACTATTCAGTATTCTACAGACGGTATTACATTTAATGATGTTCCTTCTGTACCGTTTACAACAAGCGCATCAGGAACTTATACTTTTAGAGTAGAAGATGCAGCAGGTTGTGTGGCAGTTTCTAAAGAAGTAATTGTTTCTCCTAAAACAACTCCTGAGTTTATATATACGAAGAAGGATATTAGCTGTTTTGGAGATAACAACGGAAGCTTTGCAATTACGCCAAGCGGCGGTCTTGAGCCATATCAATATAGTATTGATGGTGGAGTAACTTATGATCCTCTAACAAGCGAATATATTGGTTTAGCTAAAGGAATATATCATGTTTATGTTAAAGACGCTAAAGAATGTTTTGTAACACATGATATTGAAATTATTGAGCCTGCTCAATTGGTTGTAACTCCTGTGGTAACTCCATTTGGATGTAGTACAACTAATAACATTGTAGATGCTGTAGTAACACTTAACGCAACATTTGGTACAGGTTCATACAGTTATAGTTTTGATAACGGAGTGAATTTCTCAGATATTATTAATAGTATCTCGGTTAATACTGCGAAAACAATTAAGTATGTTGTAGTAGATAAAAACGGATGTAGAGTTTCTGGTACTGTGGATGTTAATCCATACAACCCACCAAAAGGAATTACTCTAGAGGCAACACCTATCTATTGTAATACACCTCTAGGTGTAACAACGGTAACGGTTACAAGTGTTACTGGACCACCAGCAGGAACAGCATATACTTATGAGATTACGAGCCCAGCTGCTTATGTAGCTTCTAATAATACAGGAGTATTCCCTAATTTAGTAGCAGGTAACGTATATCAATTTAAAGTAACAGACGATGCTTCTCATTGTTACACGACAGGTTCTATTGAAGTTAAGAAAGCGTCAGAAATCACTGTAACAGAACAATCATCAAATGATGTTTTCTGTAACGGAGACAGTACAGGAGCTATTACATTTGAAATTGGCAACTATATAACACCAGCAAATTACAGTTTTAACCTAACTCCTAATCCGTTAGCGATAGTGCCAGTTCAAACAGGTGACGTAGTTACATATTCAGGGTTAGGTACAGGAACTTATACGTTCACGGTAACAGATAATACATCAGGATGTACAGCTCAGGTGGCTAATTTCTTAATTGATCAGCCAGCTAATCCTCTTGATTTCATATCAGTTGCTACAGATATTAACTGTATCAAGAAAACGTCATTAATAACAGTAACAGTTGCGAACGGTACAGGAACGCCAGGTTACAAATATGCAGTATTAGAGTCAGGTGATACATCTGCTCCAGTTTATGGAGACAGTAACATACTTGAAGTAGATACTGATAACGGAACAAAACTAGCATGGGATGTTTATGTGAAAGATTTTAACGATTGTTCTCTTACAAAAGTTCAAAATATTTCTACAGCACCACTGCCAGGAGGTATTACAATTGACCCTTACAGCCAATGTAGAGATGAAATTACAGGCAAGTATACTTTTACGGTAAGAGTAGCTTCAGGTGTCGGACCATTTACATACAGCTTAAACGGTGTAGATTTCCAAGACAGCGAAACATTTGCAGTAAATAATGCAGGTACATATACAATTACTGTAAAAGACGCCAATGGTTGTACGATTACAGCGCCAACACAGGTAATTATTGGAGAGCCATTAGTATTAAATTATAAATACGATGTATTGCCAAGCTGTGACGAAAATGATGGAGAGATTACAGTTTGGGCAACAGGAGGTTCGTCTAGTGCAAACTATGTTTATACATTAGACAACAACGGTTTCCCACAAACAGGTGCTACTTATACATTTGAAAATATTTCGTCTGGATATCACTTTATCGAAGTATTAGATACAGCGACAGGATGTAAAGACAAAGTAGAATTTACAATTAAGGCAGCAACACCAATTTCAGGATTTGCTGTTAAAGGAACGGGTGTAACTTGTTTTGGCAGCACAAACGGTACTATTACAGCTTCTATTACTGAAGGAACAGTAAATGATGACCCTATTTACAAGTATGAGTTATTTGGTACAACAAAAGGAAGCCCTGTACAAGATGTAAATTTACCAGGACAAGAAAGTGGTACTTTCACAAACCTTAAACCAGGAGATTATACAGTAACTGTTGTTTCTGGAAGAGGTTGTAGAACATCGTTACCGTTTAGAGTAACTGAACCAGATATTATTACAGTTGAACCGCCAGTGGTGAGCCAATATAAATGTACAGCTGATAATACATCTAACTACGCTACAGTTACTGTAGATATGAGTAAGATTCTAGGTGGTTCAGGTAAATATACATATTTCCAGTTCATTAAAAACGGTACAGATATCGTTTATGAAGGTCCTTCTAACGTATTCACAGAAACGGACTTCGCAGGCGGAAATTATAGTGTAAATGTATTTGACAATAAAGGATGTATGGGTACATCTCTAGAAAGTGAAGTATTCCCATTCGTTGCAATGGATAGAATAGATGTAGCAATTACGCCAATAACTTGTGCAGTAAACGAAAGCATAGTAGTTAGTGTTAAAGCTTTTGATGGTAGTACAATAACTCCTTTAGAGTATAAACTTACAGGAGTAAATGGTACTGTATATAATCAAACATATACACATGGTTCATTTACAGGTTTAGCAATCGGACAATATGTAATCTCGGTAAGAAATCCATTAACAGGATGTATTATTAAGAAAGATCATTTTGTTAATGATCCAAATACATTCGATTTAACTGTAGAAAGCTATAGCAACATTAAATGTTATGGAGCTGCAGACGGAAGCGTAGATTTAGTTCTAGTAGATAACTTAAAAGTGCCAACTGATGATGCAGGTGAATTTGATTATACTATTACAGATAATTTAGGAAACCCAATTACAGGAGGAAGAAGTGATGCAGCAGGAAAAGTGACTGTAAGCGGATTATTAGCTGGAAATTATAATGTAAAAGCGGTTCTTGTTGGATCACCATATTGTGAGGTTGAAACAAGCTTTACAATTCAACAGCCAGTAAAAGCACTTGAGATTTCTGAGATACACAATCCAATTTCTTGTTCGCCAGGAAACGATGGAAGAATCGTTATCTCTGCTGACGGAGGATGGCCAGGAGTTTACCAATATGAATTGACTGGACCAGTAACTTCATTATACTCTGATAAATTTGAATTTACAGATTTACCAGCAGGAACTTATACATTAAAAGTAAAAGATCTTGGAGGATGTGAAGCAACAACAACAGTACAATTAGATAATCCGTTGCCTATAACCGCAACTGCTACAGCAACAACAACAATGTTGTCTTGCTATGGAGCTACTGATGGAATAATTACAGTTTCTGGTGTAACAGGAGGTCAAGGAAGTAACTATGCTTACATCTTAAACATGTTATCAGTTACTCCAGTTATCTCTACTGTGTCTCAGGACTCACCAATCTTTACAGGATTAGGAGCAGGAAGATACTCAGTAACTATTGTAGATCAGCTTAATTGCTCAGGAACGACAGTAGAAGTTACCATAAATGAGCCAACTGAGATTGTTCCAACGTTAGAATTGGCTACTGGTATTACTTGTAAAACTGATGCAACGTTAACATTAACAGCAGTTGGAGGAACAGGAACATACGAGTATAGTGCTGATAAAAACTTTACAACAGTATTAGGTACATTGCCTGCAACGTTCCCAGTATCAGTTGGAGATCACCAGTACTTTGTAAGAGATACTAACGGATGTATTTCGTCTATTTCTAATAACGTAACTATAGATCAGTTAGAACCTTTAACATTAGACATAGATTTAAGCAATGCTATTGTTTACTGTAAAGGAGATGCAACTGCGGCAATTGATGCTGTTGCAAAAGGAGGTTTAACAAATTATCAATATACTTTATTTGATGGTAATGGTAATCAATTAAGACCAGCGCAATCTGAAGGATATTTTGATCTGCTTCCTACAGGAACTTACGTTGTACGCGTAGATAGTGGAGATTGTCAATATGATTCTGCTGCAATAGTAATCAATGAACCAAATGAAGGTCTTACAGTTACTTCTTCAGCAACCGATGCGACATGTTTTGCTGCAAACGACGGAAAAATTATAGTTACTGCATCTGGCGGAACAGGCGTAATTAAATATGCAATTTCACCTAACTTAGGCTTATTTGATGACAAATCAGTATTTGATCGTTTAGCGCCAGGTAAGTATACGATTTTAGTACAAGACGAAAATTCTTGTTTCAGAATCCTTGAGCACGAGATCAAAGAACCAAACTTATTAGTAGCAAAAGTTCTTGGTCCAATTGTACAGGAGATTTGTGATGGTGATAAAGATGGAGAATTCAGTATCGAAATTTCTGGAGGAACACCTCCATATACAGTAAGTCTAGATAATGAAAACGGAACTTATGTAGCGGTTAATGGCGCAGGTGGTACACAACATACTTTTAGTGCTCTTAAAGGAGGAATCCATAATGTGTACATTAAAGATGCAAGCTGTATTACTATGTTAGAAGTAGCAATGGATAAAGCTGTTATTCTTAAGCCAGTTGCAGAAGTAACATACGACTGTGTTAACAATGCACAAGCAAATATGGTAATTGTGACAATTGATGCTTCTAATAATAATCCTACAGATGTGGATTACTCTTTAGACAACAGTGGAACATACCAGCCAAGTAACATTTTTACAAATGTTCCTGCTGGTGAGCACTTCATCGTTGCAAGACATACTAACGGATGTGAAGTGCCAACTCCAATCTTTACTGTTAATGCAGTTGCAGAACTTGGTTTAATAGACATCACAAACCAAAGCAAAGACATCAATACAATTGTTGTACAAGCTTCTGGCGGAGTTGCTCCTTACGAGTACAGCTTCAATGGTGAATCATTCTCATCATCTAATAGTTATAGAATCTATAAAACAGGTGATTATGTGGTTATCGTTAGAGACAAAAATGGTTGTGAGGCAACAATAACAGTTCATGGCACATTCTATGACTTCTGTATGCCAAACTACTTCACACCTAACGGTGACGGACAAAATGATACTATTGGTCCAGATTGTGGTGCATTAGCATACAAAGAGTTAACGTTTGACATTTATGACAGATATGGTAGAGTAGTAGCGAAATACCATGTAAACGGAAAATGGGACGGTAGATATCATGGAAATGAATTGCCAACAGGTGATTACTGGTACGTTCTTAAACTAAATGATCCAAAAGATCCAAGAGAGTTTGTTGGACATTTCACATTATACAGATAACAAAATTATAGCCCCAATGATGTTATCTAAAAAAATTATTACAATGAAAAAGTTTATTTTATCCTTAGTACTCATGGCTGTAACAACAAGTTACAGCCAAGAGTTAAACCTACCAGTGTTTACGCAGTATTTAGCTGATAACCCTTTTATTCTTTCTCCTGCGTATGCCGGTATTGGAGATAATCTCCGTATTAGAGCCAACGGCTTAACACAGTGGGTCGGAATTAAAGATGCACCAGATAACCAATCATTGTATGCAGATTTCCGTATTTTGGATCGTTCGGGAGTTGGTATATCATTGTATAATGATAGCAATGGTAATACGAGACAAACAGGAGCAAAAGTTTCATTTGCGCACCATTTGATTTTAGATTATCGTACAGAACAGTATCTTTCATTTGGTATATCGTATAACTTTAATAGTTTCCGAATCGAAACTGGAAACTTTACTGGCGATGTAAATGGTGTTCCAGTAGCATTAGACCCATCAATTACAGACAATCGTTACAACTCAAATAATAACTTTGATGTGAGTGCCTTGTACCGTAACAGAGGATTTTATTTTAGTTTTAACGCCAATAACGTTTTAAAGAAAAACACTGATAAGTATAGAGGAGTAGAACCAGATCTACTCTCTAACTTTCAGGTATATTCAGGATTCACTTTTAGGGACGCAGAAAACAGACGTATCGAATACGAACCATCGGTTTTCTTGCAGTACTTTGCTAGTGACCAGCGTTCTACAACCGATTTTAACTTCAAATACAGACGTTATAATCGATATGAAGATTACTATTGGATTGGAGTTTCTTACCGTTTCTTAAACGACCAGTTCCCTAAACCTTTGGCAATGGGACCAATGGCTGGTTTTATGAAGTCTAAATTCTATTTTGCATACTCTTACCAGCTTATGTTTAATGGTCTTGGATCTTATAACTCAGGAACACACTCCATCACAATCGGATTCGACTTCTTGCAATCAATCAGTAACTGTCCTTGTACACAAAGTCCGGTTCACGATTAGACAAATAATTTTTATCATCTTTAAGAATTATTTTGTTGGTTTTCATAATTTACAACGTTTTCGTTTTTATTAATGGATTATTTTTGCTTTTTTGAAATTTAGACTTCACTAAAAGTCCTATATTTGTTATTCTTTCAAAAAATTAAAAAAATTAGCAGATGAAAACTTTAAACGATTTCGATTTTAAAAATAAAAAAGCAATTATCCGTGTTGACTTCAACGTGCCGTTGGATGAGAATTTTAATGTAACAGATACAACACGTATAGAAGCAGCAAAGCCAACAATTGATGCTATTTTAGCTCAAGGCGGAAGTGTGATTTTAATGTCGCACTTAGGAAGACCAAAAGGAGCAGAAGAGAAGTATTCTCTAAAACATATTTTAAAAACAGCTTCTGAAATTTTAGGAGTTCAAGTAAAATTTGCTGAAAACTGTGTTGGAGAACCAGCTCAGACTGCAGCAAAAGATTTAAGACCAGGCGAAGTTCTTTTACTAGAAAATTTACGTTTTCATGCTGAAGAAGAAGCTGGAGATGTAGCTTTCGCTAAAGAATTAGCTTCTCTTGGAGATATTTATGTAAACGATGCATTTGGTACTGCTCACAGAGCGCACGCATCGACTACAATTATCGCACAATTTTTTCCAAACGATAAATGCTTCGGAACATTATTGGCAAAAGAAATTGACAGTTTAAATAAAGTTCTTAAAAACAGTGAAAAACCTGTAACTGCTGTTCTTGGAGGTTCTAAAGTTTCTTCTAAAATCACCGTTATCGAAAATATCTTAGATAAAGTAGATCACATGATTATTGGGGGTGGAATGACTTTTACTTTCATTAAAGCTCAAGGCGGAAAAGTCGGTGAATCAATCTGTGAAGATGATAAGTTAGATCTGGCTCTTGAAATTTTGAGATTAGCAAAAGAAAAAAATGTTCAGGTTCATATTCCTGTTGATGTTATTGCTGCAGACGATTTCTCAAACAATGCAAACACTCAGATTGTAGACGTAACTGCAATTCCTGACGGATGGCAAGGTTTAGATGCAGGTCCAAAATCTCTAGAAAACTTCAAAAAAGTAATTTTAGAGTCAAAAACAATTCTTTGGAATGGTCCATTAGGAGTTTTTGAAATGGAAACGTTCTCTAAAGGAACAATCGCATTAGGAGATTATATCGCAGAAGCTACAGAAAATGGAGCATTTTCATTAGTTGGTGGTGGAGATTCTGTTGCAGCAGTAAAACAGTTCGGATTTGAAGATAAAATGAGCTACGTTTCCACTGGTGGTGGGGCTATGCTAGAAATGTTAGAAGGAAGAACTTTGCCGGGAATTGCGGCAATTTTATAACAAAATAGGACATTTAACATTTTTTTAAACACTTTTCTTCGATAAAGGGCTTAGATTTGCAAAAATACAACTCTTGTAATTTGTTGGATTACAGAATTTTAAAATAATGTTATATGATTGTAAAAAAATTATCACTAGTGGTTTCCGCTTTCTTTTCGTTAGCTGTCTGTGCACAGGAAACGGCAAAGACAGACGTAGAATTGAAGCCAGAGGTTAAGCTTTCATATTTAGATTCTATTAAAAGTACATTCAAAAAGAACGATCTTGCTACAAAAGTAGATAGTTTATGGATGAACGAATTAGTAAGTCTAGATATTTATGATGATCTAACCAAAGACATTCAAACCATTAACAAAGATGTTACTGTTGATGAAGAACTTCCAACCGAACTTCTAAAAGAGCGTTTGGCGGCGATGAATCAGAAATCACCTTTTGAGATCGAATACAATCAAGGTCTAGAAAATATAATAAAGTCATTTCTTAAGAACCGTAAAAAATCGTTTTCTCGATTAATGGCTTTATCAGAATATTATTTCCCAATCTTCGAGGATGCTTTTGCAAAACAAAATGTTCCTCTGGAAATAAAATATTTAGCCGTTGTAGAATCTGCTTTAAATCCTAAAGCAGTTTCTAAAATGGGCGCTACGGGTCTTTGGCAGTTTATGTATGGAACCGGAAAACAATACGCTTTAAAAATCGATTCTTATATCGACGAAAGAAGTGATCCTCTTAAAGCTACAGCCGCAGCATCTGAGTACATGACCAAAATGTTCAACATTTTTGGTGACTGGGAACTGGTTTTAGCTTCTTACAACTCAGGTCCAGGAAATGTTACCAAAGCAATTCGTCGTTCTGGCGGAAAAACAAAATACTGGGATATTCGTAATTATCTTCCAAAAGAAACTCAAGGTTACGTACCAGCTTTCTTAGCAACAATGTACCTTTTTGAATACCACAAAGAACACGGAATCAATCCAGAAAGAGCAGTGGTTAAAAACTTTGAAACAGATACGGTAGCAATCAAAAATCAAATGTCTTTCAAACAGATTGCCGATTTGTTAGACATGCCACAATCACAGATTCAGCTTTTAAATCCGTCATACAAAATGGGAGTTGTTCCGTTTTATCAAGGAGAACAGCATTTTATTAGACTTCCAAAAGATAAAGTAGCAACTTTTGTATCAAACGAAGAGCAAATTTATGCTTACGTAAAACACAATACAGAATTTAGATCGACATCTTCGAGATTAGCTGTAAAATATGCTCCAAAAGCAAAACCTGCAACAGTAAAACCTGCCGCGATTGATAATGGAGATTTCGAATTTTATAAAGTTAGAAAAGGAGATAATTTAGGTGCAATCGCTTCTAAATATAATGTGAGCATTGGCGAGATTAAAAAATGGAATAATTTAAAAACAAATGCAGTTGCAATAGGCAGAAGTTTAAAAATTAAACCAGAAGAGCCTTCACCTTCTGCTATTAAGGCAAATGCAATTGTAGATAAAAAAGAAGAAGCAATCGCAGCTGCTGAAAATAAAGAGAAAACAGCCGTAGATATGGACTATGCTGTAATGGCTGGAGATAATTTAGGCAGTATTGCAAAGAAATTCGGTACGACTATTGCGGAGTTAAAAGAACTTAATAATTTAACTTCAAATAACATTGGTTTAGGAAAAACATTGATTATTTCTAAAGCAGCAATAGTTATAGAAGAGCCTGCTACAACAGCAATCGCATCAAACTCTATTGATACATTCAAGAAAAAAGCGATTTCTAAAAATGTAAGTGAAGATTATTACGTTAAAAAAGGAGACTCTTTATACAGTATTTCTAAAAAATATCCTGGAGTAACAATTTCAGATATCAAAAAATGGAATGGTATTAAAGATGAAGATATTAAACCGGGAATGAAACTTAAAATAAACGGATAATAGAATAATCTTATTAAATTTGGGTTTTATTTCATAAATTAAAAAAATGAATAAAACCCATTTTTTATTGCTATTAGTCCCATTTTTTCTGACTTCTTGTTTCAAGACCGAAAAACAAAGCGAAACAGTTTCTGGAAAAACCAATACCATTTCGGTCATTATAGATGATCAGTTATGGTATGGTGAAGTAGGCGATAGTATCAGAAATAAATTCGCTTCACCAGTTCTTGGTCTTACCCAAGAAGAACCGCTTTTTACTATAAATCAATATCCTGCCAGATTGCTAGAAGGTTTTGTTACTGATAGCCGAAGCATCATTGTGGTAAAAAAAACCGCAGGCGAAAAATTCGAAATCATTCGAAGCAAAACATTACCTCACAACACTTTTCGCATTTACGGAAAATCGGTAGATGATATTATTTGCAGTCTCGAATTGAACGCGCCGCAAATAATCAAAATTATTCACGATGCCGAAATTCAGAAAATTCAAGAAGACAACAGCAGTTCATTGCTAAATAAAGCAATAATTAAAAACAAATTTCACATCAATATTCAAATTCCGACAGGATATGAATACATGCTGCACAAAAAGAAGTTCATCTGGCTCAAAAAAGAAATCATAAGCGGTAATACTAGTTTATTGATTTACCAGATTCCACTTAATAGTTTCAAGAAGAAAAGAGATGTTGTAAACGCTATTGTTAAAATGCGTGATTCAATTGGTAAATACATTCAGGGGCGCGAACCCAATACACAAATGATTACCAGTGAAGCTTATGCGCCGTATTTTTCAAAAATAATGTTGGACAATAAAGATGCTTTTGAAACAAAAGGAACTTGGGAATTGAAAAATGATTTCATGACCGGACCATTTATCAATTATGCTATTATAGATCCAACCTTTAATCGAGTTTTGGTTATCGAAGGATTTTCTTATTCACCCTCACATCAAGAACGCGATCTAATGCTAGAACTTGAAGCCATTATAAAAACAGTAAGAATAGACAAACGATAAGGAGTTTTGTTTCAAGTTTCAAGTTTGAGATTTCAAAATCTCACGATTAAATGTGTGCATTTCTTAGAGAACTTGATCTTCTCAATATAACTTAACATCCTCTGCGAAAATCTTTTGTGAACTTTGCGGTTAAATTGCCAAAGTATATCAACATGAAGCCTCAAACTTGAAACTTGAAAAAAAAAATTTTGTACTTTTATTCATAACAAACATAAAAACAATTAGTTATGAAAAAATTAACCGCAACCTTAGCAATAATAACCTTATGTTTTATTTCTTGTAAAAAAGAAGTGAAGGAAGAAACTGCAACTCCAGTAACGACAGATTCTATTAAAACTGAAGAACCTGTCGCAGAAGTGCCATTAGATTCTGCAGCGCAGATGAAAGCTTGGCAAGAATATGCAGCACCAGGAAATCCCCATAAAATATTGGCAGACGAAGTGGGAACATGGAATTGTGATATGACATTTTGGTCTGATGCAAATGCAAAACCTGAAAAAGAAACCTCAGTAGCCGAAATCAAAATGATTTTAGGCGGACGCTTTCAAGAGGCAACTTATAAGGGCACTATGATGGGACAGCCTTTTGAAGGTAAAGCCACCGTGGGTTATAATAATGCTACTAAAGAGTACATCTCCACATTTATTGATAATATGGGAACCGGAATGATGATTAGCAAAGGTAAATATAATGAAAGCACTAAGAGTATTGATTTTAATGGAGAAATGGCCGATCCTGTAACAGCAAAGAATACAAAGTATAGAGAAGTTTATACTATCGTAGATGCTAAAACTAGAAAAATGGAAATGTACGATACAAAAAACGGCACAGAATATAAAAGCATGGAAATAGTGATGACGAAAAAGTAGTTTTCTATTCTAGGCACAAAGAAACAAAGACGCAAAGGCACAAAGGTTTATTTCTACAAGATATAACTTTTGTGCCTTTATGATTTCTATTAGAAACTCTAGCGCTGCTAAAAAATTATATAACTTAGCGCCTTCGTGCCTTTGTGGCAAAAAACAAGTAAGAATGGAATTAAAATGGAAAATAAAGCCTTTTGAGGCATTAACTGCTCACGAGTTATATGATTTGCTCAGATTGAGAAGTGAAATCTTTGTAGTGGAGCAAAATTGCGTTTATTTAGACCTTGATGGCAAAGACAAGAAAGCATTGCACCTAATAGGAGAGTTTGAAGGCAAAATAGTTGCCTATTCGCGCTTATTTGATGCTGGGATTAGTTTTGACAACGCTTCAATCGGAAGAGTTACTGTAGATGCCAATTACAGAGGTAGAAAATGGGGACATGAACTAATGCGACAAGCAATCACTGAAATAAAATCTAATTTTGGAAAAGACAAAATAACCATCGGAGCGCAATTGTATCTGAAAAAATTCTACGAAAGCCACGGTTTTGTTCAAACAAGCGAAATGTATTTAGAAGATGATATTCCGCATATCGAGATGATTAGAGAATGATTAAAATGAAGTAAAATCCGCAAGGATTTTTAGCACGTTCCAATAAGTGAAAACCTTAGAATCTTAGTAGCTTTAAAAAAACTAAATTTTAGTAATTACAAATTCCACCCGCCGATCATAATTATCACCTTTTCCTAAAGGATATTGATTGCCGCATCCAACATAGGTCATGCGGCTCTTGGATACTTTTTTGGACATTAAATAATGAAAAACAGTTTTGGCGCGGTTCCAAGAAAGTCTCCTCTCTTTAGTTGCCCTGTCAATTCCGTCACTGTAAATTTCGGGTGTACAGCAGACGTGTCCACGTATTTCAAAATTGAGATTTCTATGCTTTTGTAGTGTTATGGCAATTTTGTCGAGCTCCTTTTTAGAATTGGGCGTTAGTTTGGCGCTTCCAATATCAAATAGGATAGATTCTAAATAAACTTTATCGCCCACTTTTAAATTGTCTTTGAATGAAGTATGAACCCCTTTTCCAAAACTATTTTTCTTAACCACAATTAAATCAACCCGCCGATTTCGCAAACGCGTTTCAGACAAATTTTCTACCGTATCTGCTTTTATAATAACACGCCCTTTACCTTCCAAAATAACAATTTTACTTTGCTTGAAGCCATTCTTAGTCAATAGATTCTGAATCGTATTGGCCCGATTGTTAGACAATCTAAAGTTATACTCATCGTTTCCGCGATCATCACAATAGCCATAAATCTGTATAGACTCAACTTTAGCTGTGTCTATTTTTTTTATAAAGTTTGAAACAACAGTAATTTGTTTATCTGTCAGATCATACCTGTCAAATTCAAAATAAATAGTTTCAACAGGTTTTTGCTGTGCTTTTACTGTATAAAATGAAAAAAGAATCAGGGCTAGAGTTATCTTCATTCACTACATTTTTAAAATCGTCTTATATTCTGTCTGGTTATTTAATACGCTAACTGCTCTTTTAATTTCTGAATTGTTTTTTAGATAATACTGATATAAACCTTCCTGATACTGATATCTTTTGATCAGTTCTTCCAAAATCATGTTTTTAATTTCTTTTTGGTTTTTGTCTAATAAAGTAGTTTCGCTTTTTTCTAAAGCATTCAACAATTGCTGATATTCGGCAGTAATGGTCTCGTCTATTTTTTCTTTTTTAGCTGCAGCTAAAGTATTTTTCAAAGCCACTTCGGTTTCTGTATCAAAAGTGATTTTGTTAGCTTTCAGGTATTGTTTGAAAGCAGTATAATCTGCATCAGTCAAAGTCGGTATCTTGTCTCCTAAATTTGGATTTTTGTAATAATACGTTGTTGCATAATCAAAAACACCATCGTTTTTAATTAAAGCCGTTGCAATGGCACTTGTTTTGGTTTCTTCCAATTCGATATCTGGCAAAACCCCGCCGCCATCATAAACCGTTCTTCCTTTTCTGGTTTTAAAAGCATTGAAATTTTTAGCATCAGTTTTCTGAGCCACGCCATTTTTATCTTTATGCGCATAATCCAAAGCCTGAATACATCTTCCAGAAGGCGTATAATATCTAGAAATAGTTACCTTCAATTGAGTTCCATAAGTAAGATCAACAGAACGCTGTACCAAACCTTTTCCGAAACTTCTGCTCCCTAAAACAACAGCACGATCCAAATCTTGCAATGCACCCGAAACAATTTCAGAAGCCGAAGCACTTCTTCCGTTCACTAAAATTGCTAGCGGAATTTCAGTATCAACAGGTTCTTTCTGTGTTTTATAAGTATTGTTGTGTTTTTCAATTCTAGATTTAGTCGTAACAATTACTTCATTCTTCGGAACAAACAAATTACAGATATCAATGGCTTCGTTTAACAAACCTCCAGGATTTCCTCTTAAATCCAAAACAATCTGTTTAGCACCATCAGCTTTTAGTTTTTCAAGAGCGTCTTTAACTTCTGAAGAAGCTTTTCTGCTAAAATGCGCCAAGACAATATAACCTGTTTTATCATCAATTTTTCCGTAAAAAGGAACCGATTTAATATCAACTTCATCCAAAACTAAAACCGTAGTACTTGGTTTTCCCTGACGAAGATATTTAATGTTGATTTTAGTATTTTTTGTTCCTTTTAATAATTGTGAAGCATCATCTTTAAAATCAGCAATTAGAACATCGCCAATCTGAATAATTTCGTCACCTGCTTTTAGCCCAGCTTTATCAGCAGGATAATTTTTATAAGGTTCGCGAACCACCAAACGATCTTTTTTTCTAGAAATCAAAGCACCAATCCCTGTATATTCTCCCGTATTATTGATTTTGAAGTTGACAACATCCTGTTCGTTAAAATAAACCGTGTAAGGATCCAGACTTCCCAACATACTCTTGATGGCTTTATCCATCAAATCGCCAGGATTGGTTTCGTCAACATAATTGGTATTTACGGCTTTAAACAAAGTCGTAAAAATTTCGATCTGTTTGGCAATTTCAAAAAAATCTTCTCTAAAACTGGTTCCAACAAACAACATTCCCGCCGCAGCGACTGGTATAATAAATTTCTTTTTGAAATACGGATACATGATTATTCTTTTTTTCTTCTTTTAAATCTTCTTCTAATAAAATAGGCTAATACAAAAAATATAATGATAAACGGCCAAACACTAATTAACGAAATTAAAAAATCGGATAAACTGAAAAATCCAGATTTAACAGCCGTCCATAGTTTTGAACCATATGATATTTTGACACCTTCTTTTTCGGCTACAGTTTTATAAAATACAATAGTAATTGTACTTTGAGAAACGCGACTTTCCAGATATTTTAGTTGGCCTTCTTTGGCTTCGATTTCTTCTCGAATGGCTGAAATTTGTTGTTCAATTTCTAAAATCTCACTTACTTTGTTCGCTTTCTTCAAAATTTCAAGATAGCGTTCTTCGAGTTTTTTCTTCGTTTTTAGTCTTGAAGTTAAATCAATAAATTGTTCTGTAACGTCTTTTGCAGATATTTGCTTTTCATCAAAATAAGAAACACCTTTTGAAACTTCATCAATAAAACGGTCAAAATTTTGGCTCGGAACTTTAATAACTAAAACTCTGCTGATATCATCATAATTTTTCCCTTCATTATCATTAAAAACAGTTCCATTATTAGC
>RCUQ01000544.1_pt1 | contig 16740 bp, 11 predicted proteins | sample 2166351 | NCBI WGS metagenome assembly RCUQ01 (sample SAMN09932597, study PRJNA488358) | compost metagenome | feature: garden; material: soil; isolation source: compost soil in acetonitrile-enriched culture | place: Germany: Experimental Botanical Garden Goettingen | collected 2016-01-27
TCACACAGGCGACCGCCTGTCGACGGCCGCCTGCTCAGACCACCTGAACGGGTACGATCTGGTAAGGCGTGGCCGACCAGCTCATCCCACCATCTGAAGAGATGAGCACTTCATCCAGTTGAGGGCGAGTTGCCATCAAGAGCGAGGGTTCGTCAGCCGAGTTGCTGATGAATTCCAGCGTCTTCTGGAATACGTCGGTCACGCCGCCGTTTTTGTAACGAACGGTTATGCGATCGTTGAAGACGTTTCCCTGGGTCGTGAACGCGCCCCCCCCAGCAACGCCCGTTAATGAGAGGAAGCCTCCCAGGAGGGCGCCTTGTGCTACTCGGTACCACGTCTGGCCACCGTTGGATGTGGAGTATAGCCCCCCATTGAACTGCTCAGCAGCGGTATAGAGCCCATTCGATTCGTCAGTGAAGAAAAGGCCGGTCACCCCTCTGCTATCGCCGTAAGCACTGCCTTGATCAAGCCGGGGTAGAGCCGTCCAAGTGGAACCACCATCACTCGTCTTGAAGATCGTGGCGCGACTTCCAACCCATCCAATCGTTGAGTTTAGGAAGAAGACCGAGAAAAGCTCGCCGGCCCCGGGAATGTCTTGGGATATCCACGTGATTCCGCCATCAGTTGTCTTGCGGACCCTTCCGCCCGTAGAACCAACCACCCAGCCGGTCTTGAAGTCGACGAAGTAGCAATCGCTGAAACTGATCCCTGGGGACACAAGAGCCCAACTCAAGGGAGCTGGCGAGGGCGTAGGAGTCGGCGTGGCCGCTGGTGAAGGCGAAGGACTCGGGGTCGGTGTGGAAGACGGCTCGACAGATGGGAGCGGTGATGCCGGTTCGGGGTTAGGATGAATGGCCAGCGTGATAACCACCCTCTGAGGGGCTTGACCTTCCACGACGCTGAAACTCCTGGCTCCACTCGCGACGACAGGGCTGGCGTCGTTTGGCGAATCAGTCGCGTAGGCCCGTACCCTGACGGTGTAGTCCCCCGGATAGAGCGGGACGGAGCGAGATGCGGTCTCACTTCCCGGAGCCCGGATGAGGGTGAATACTTGAACAGGGACGTCATCGCTGCTGATATGGAAGGTGACGGATTGAGTCTCGGCGGGCATCGCCTGGATGCTGCGGTCGCCGGTCTCCGGCCACCTGACTCCGAAGGAATGGTCGATCGTCTCTGAGTGCTCTCCTCCTCGCTGGGACGAATCTGTCCTGAGCGAGGGCCCCCCGTTTGGGGGCCCTGGAGCGATCGAGTGAGGACATCCACTCAGGATCAAGACGCAGGCACAAAGGATGAGAGACGCATGCCTCTGGGAACTCATTGGGCCACCAGTTCGACGTTGGTTGCGGTGTTACCCCGCACCTTGATAGTCACCGAGGCGCTCTTGCTCGGGTCGTAATTGGACGTCCCCGTGATGACGACATCACCGGGCGTGGCATCCGCCAAGGGAGTCACCTTACCGTTGGCATCAACTTGAGCGATGCCTAGATTCGACGAGCTCCAGCTAATCTCGCGACCATTTGGATCGGTGAAGATAACCCGGCCCCGGTCCATGGGATTGCTGTATTTGACGGTGGCCCCCAAGGTCACCGAGTTTGGCGAGCCCTGCCCGTTCAGGTAGATGGTGGTCGTGGGATAAGCCAAGGTGATGTCCGTATCCAGATACTGAACGGATACCTGGGAGTTTGCCATACTCGACGAATTCGTCTTCGAGGACGCCGTCACGTTGGTCATTCCAATGCCCGAGCCATCGGCTGGGCGGATGAAACCGTTGTCATCGACCGTCACGATGGACGAGTCCCCCGAGGTCCACTTGAGCTCCGCGAAATCCCCCGAACGTTTGACCTTGGAGTTGGTCGTCGCGTCATAGATGTAAGTGGTCGCCGTGAGTTGGGACTTCGTCTTCACCCCGAGGCCTGCGAGCGTGTCGGCGCTAAGTGAGAGACTGCTAGGCAAAGGCCTGAAGAGGACGACGGATTGGGGGGCCACGGTGATCTCAGGAGCTATCTCGGTGGCGTTGATCTTGCCGTCGACTACGGGGATCAAGAAGTAGGCGACATCCGGATCATCCGTCTTGAGACTCCCCGCGACCGTGACTTTGATCGTCATGGTATACGAGCCCTCGCGATTTGCGGTCCACTGGACGTTGGCCCCGCGGGTCGTGTTGAAGGTGCCGAACTCCTTGTCCTGCTCCCACTCGATCTTGAGTTGACCACCATCGGGATCGGTAGCCTCGAGCGATAAGGTGATGCTGCGCCGGTCTTCGCTCAGATTCGAGGTTTTCTTCCCATGGATGAAGAACTTCAGGCGATCACTCGCTTTGGTTTCCTTATCGCTATCCGAAGTCTTGGTCAATGTCGCATTGAAATCGCAGGCCGTCGTAAGCATCAAGCCGGCAATAACGGCTGGGAATAGACGAAGCCGCATCGTGTTCCTCCTTGTCATATCGTGTTCTTGCTGCGTCAACTGCTGTTGAAACACCGGAAGCGAGGGTTGTTTGAGTCTCTATACCCATGTGAACGAGTAATTCAAAACATATTCTGTAAAAACAGAACACCTCTCTCGTCTATCCTTCATCTCAGCGAAGCTTGGATGGTGGGAGATGCGTGTGGACGAGTTGGGACGCTACTTGAAGTCGTTGCGCACGGCTAAAAGCCTCACGGTCAGGAGTGCCGCGAGTCTGATTGGAGTTTCGGCAAGCCGCTTGGCCGAGATCGAGCGAGGCAAGACCTACCACCGGGACCAACCTACGCGTCCCAGCCGCGAGCTCATCGAGCAAATGGCCAATGCCTATGAGATGCCGCGTGAGATCTTGCTAACCGCAGCAGGCTATCCGCAAGAGAACCATGTCAATCTTTCCGACGACACTCGCATCGTCGTCAGCCTTTACGAGAGCCTTTCGCCCGAGCAGAAGGCCCTTGCCGTCGGGATCCTCCGCCTGATGACCAACCCAGGGCAGGCCTAACTTATCAGGCTCGCGAATCCTGGGGATCACATTCTTCATACGTATGAAGAAACTCTCAAGCCTCAGCTAATGCGAGATCCCAGCCAACCCCTGCTGTGAGAGCATCGAAGGCGGCCGCGTCTCGACAGATTTCGATGTCCAAGCACGACGACTGAGGAGGAATCGGCGTCGAATCGAGTTGGGTGAGGGCCGTGTAGATGGCGTGCACGGCTCCGGAAGTCAAAGCGAAGTTTCGCTGTTCCACTACTACCCGGATTCTCAGTCCTCGTTGTCCCGTAAAGCGATTGACCTCATCCGGTCGGGTGTACACGGCCCTCACCCCGGAGACCTGCTGTATCAGCGGAACCAGTTCGCTCAAGATAAAGCCAGTAACCGTATTGAAATCCATTCCTCCTCCGTGTAACTCGTCCTCCAAGACATCTGCGATGTTCGGCGGAAACGCCTGTCTTACCTTTGGGCTATCCGTTATTCGATTGATACCCGCCCGAACACAATAGCAAACTTTTATCTGTATGGTGCGAACGGATTTAGTCGCTATCCTGACCATAGCTTGGTTTGAGGACAGGGGGCGACGTGAAAGACTTTGGTGACTATCTGAAGGACCAGCGGGAGCGACGCAAGTGGACCCTACGCCACGCCGCGGAGCAGATTGGGACTTCAGCGAGCCGGTTGTCTGAAATCGAGCGTGGCCAGTCGTACCACACCGGACATGCGACGAGACCGAGTAGAGAACTGGTCGAGCGTATCGCTCGTGCCTACGACCTCCCGCTTCAAGTGCTTCTCGCCAGTGCCGGTTATCCAGAGGTCAATACACCGGAACTCTCGGCCGAAGCGAGAATCGCCGCCGCCCTCTTCGAGAACCTAAGTCCTGAACGAAAGGATCTTGCCCTCGGCATGCTCCATCTACTCGCTGAATCCAAGGGGACTCGTTCCTGAATCCGAAGCTAGCTCCGTTGGCATGTAAAAAAGTTGGTTAGGCTCCCTGGGTGGCAAGAGCCACCCAGGGAGCCTAACCATTGCTAATCTTGGTTTGAGGCCAAGCCGAGAGAACCTAACAAGGAGAACCACCATGGCTCTTCTTCGGGATAAGCCAACCCGTTGATCTCGAAGTAGTTTCGGAGGTACGTTTCGACAGACGCATGGAACGGACGCATGGGAGCATCTTTCGAGAAGCGCAGATGCTCGATGCCATCGATCGTCATGACCGTATGCGCAACTTCTCCTTCGACCCTGACGATCGTGAAGAGCACTTCCGGAAGTTGCTCTCTCTGGGGCTCGGTGTTCGCTTCATTACTCATGATTTTTACCTCACTCTGTTCTTAGGAATGCTCTCTCGAATGGGGCCTACCTCTCCGTCCGCTTCTCCCTGTAGCTCAGCGAGCTTTCGCCGGCGATAGGACATGTACGCGGTTTCCGCGACTTCGTGGATGAAGTAGGCATTGAACGACGCACCGATCAGCGATCCGACGAACGGCAGGAATTGCAAGGCCTTGCGCCTCAATAGCTGCATGCTGACGGCCCCGGCGACCTCACGAGTGACCGTGGAGGCGACGCTCGTGACTCCCAGCCGGCGGATCCCCTCGGCGATAAGCGCATGCTCGAGCTTCTTGAGTTCGAGCATGCTCTCGAACCTACTCGTCATATTTGCCGCGCTTCCGGCCTTGAGCAAGCTCATGCTGTAGCGTTGCTCCTTTTCGGAGGCCAGATCGTAACCGTAGCAGACGGCGATTTGCTGGGTCGTACGGAGCGCGATCGTATAGAGGGCCGGCACGTCGAGCAGGAAACCGCCCCATCCCGCAGCGCCGGTGAGCCCGCCCTCGATGCCTGCCCAAGTGAGCCCCCAGGCCCAGTAAGAGCGGGCAAGCCCATCGGAAGCTTGGAATGGCGAACCAAGGATTTCAGTCTTCACTCCGAGCTGCTGTCGGATTTTATCCGGCTCGACGAGCCGGTGGCCGACCTGATGCAAGCCTTTCATCGCATGCTCGAGGCGATGTGCGACCTCATCGTGGAGCTCATCGGGAATGAAGGCCTCGGCGGCCTGTTGGAGTGGCGTCAGCAAGAGCCCTTCGATGCGGTTGAGGAAAGTAGGACCGCGCGATTCCCATTCGCGCACTTGCTCCTGTACCTGGAGAAGATAGGGATCGGTCATGGCATACCTTTCATGAAGGTATCCGTTCACGGGGTAGCCAGCTGAGTTAATGGCATTCCGAACAGAGAAGGCAGCGGCAGGTGGTTGAGATGAGCGAACGAGAGGTCGAAAAGGAAGCCGAAGAGGCGAACTCCGGTCTTTCGAGCCGTCGCACCCACGGTGAGGATGCGTTCGACGAAGCGTTGCCCGTTGTCACTCTGGGTGCCGAGGCTGACCTTTCTCCAGAGCACGGCGGGACGAATCGCGCGCTCGGCCTCGTTATTGGTGGGCTCGACTCCTTCTCGAACGGCGAACGTCCACAAGCTCTTCCAGAGGCGGCACAACTCCTGAGCCAGCGTCTTGGTCTTCGCGTCCTCGCACTCCTGGGCATCGTTGAGCAGCCGAGAGTAGCGGGCCTTCACCATCCGGATCCTCAGCCGGTAGGCCGATTCGCTGAGAACGCCGTGCCGGTAGTCGCGGTGCATACCGAGCATCCGCTCCGTCTCGGCAACCCCACGGTCTCCCAACCGCTTGGCAATGGGATCTTTCCGCTCGGAGATCGCTCGCCAGTTCCTCAGAAGATGCGCATGGCAGAGCGCCCGATTCTCGAACGGCTCATACACGTGCCAGCGGTCGGAAACCACCACGCCGGGATAATCGTCGGGCAGCAGTTGCCTCCGAGCTTCATGGCCGCGCCCCTTCGCCAGCTTGAAGACCGCCCCGCGTCGGTTGGCCACCACCCAGACCCAGTGTCGTCTCCCCCGGTGACGCCAACTGGTTTCGTCCGCATGCGCCACGCCCTCGGCCAATACCGCTCTCTTTATCTCTTCGTACGGCCCCTCCAGCATTCTTCCGGTGGCCTCGCAGAGGGTTTGCACCGATCCCAGCCCCAGACGAAGCCCGAACGCATCGGCCAGGAACTCGGTCACGCCCCGCCGGCTGACTCGATGACGACCGCTGAGCAGGGCGACCATGGCCACCACCCAAGGGCCGAAGGCACCCGGCGGAACACCCACCGGAACCGGAGCCAGAACGGGACGGCGGCAAGAGCGGCAACGAAGACGATGGCGGCGGTGCTCGGTGACGACCGGGCGTACCGGGGGAATCTCGGTGACCTGGTGGCAGACAGGGAATCCGACCTCGGTCTCGTCACCCGTAAAGGCGGTCTCGCAGTGGGGGCAACAGGCGGGACGGTGATCCTTCACCACGTCAGGCACCATGACCGCACGATGATGGCCCCGATGGCCGTGCTGGCCACCGGGTTTCTTACCCGTCGGTTTCTTGAGGGTGGGCTTCGGCGCGCTGGGCGGATTGGCGGAAGGCGGGACGTCGGAGTTGTCCGAGTTCCGGTTGAGCCGAGCCTCCAGATCCTCTACGCGGGCCAGCAAGATCTTCACCGTCTCCTGCAAGACGGCGATCGTCGCGTCGCGGTCTGCGACGGCGCGCTCAAGCTCGGCAATACGCTGATCTTCGGCACTCTTCACACCCCCAGTAGATCACACAGGCGACCGCCTGTCGACGGCCGCCTGCTCAGACCACCTGAACGGGTACCCATCAGTTTGAGAGTTTGAGTAGACACCCGGAACATCTATAAGGGATACCTAGCAATCGATGGTTCTCGTACTCATTTTGCTTCCTTCTTCGAGCGTTATTCCTGGAAGTAGATGTCTTGCTGACCAGTTTTACGGGAGCAGGTTATATCCCTGCCAGTTACTTACTGGATGGCTACCGCTCGGGCCATGCCTAAACATTTGGCAATCTGATCGAAAATCGATTGAAACTGGGTGAAATCCATCTCATCGAAGGGGGGATTCTCCGATTGAATGCATTTCGCAAAGTCGTTTTTTGATAATGCCAGGGGAGTGTCTGGGTCCAACTCCCACGAATCACCTAGATGCTGATCGAATGCCTTGAGGTTGTCGAGCACCTTTGGTGAGCGATCAGGCCTAGCTAGCAGTCTAACCTTGTATGATGTTTCCGCCTTTCCATGGCCGCGAGTTATCAAGAGTTTGGTTTCCTCAATCTGATTGGAGAGGTAGAGACGCTTGGTGGGTGGGCCTGGATATTGCCGAGCCAGATCTTGGTCGGAATAGTACATTTCGATCGCAATGCCCTTGTGACTGGGGCGGTGGTTTGGTACCGGGATACAGAAGGAGTAGACGTTATTGCCGTGATGGATGGGGTCGCCCTCCCTAGACTCCATTCGATTCACAATAGCAGGTATGTCACGGTCAAATATTGCGATCACCATACGGTCTAGGAAAGGGAACCGCTTGAAGGCATCGACCAACTTGGATAGTTGGTCACATCCCATATCTGTTGGGGGCGTTTCGAATTCCCAGAACTCAATTTCCAAGTCCTGGTATTGAGGCAAACGCTTTAAGGCGGCTTTCAAGTGCATCCAATCGGTCTTTCCTTCGGTGATTATCAGCGCATTCTTTTGGTTTCGCTGAGTATCTGCTACGAGATTAATCACCGGCAATTCGGGAACTGCTTCGGGCTCCTGCGGACCATGCTGTCCAGCCAAATCGCCTCGGAGGGCGTCTGCTTGCATGTGTTTGCCAGTGGCGTCCAAGGCCGATACGACGCTAGCGCCGATCCTCTCGTCTAGTAGAAGTTCTCGGGGAAGCTGGTTGGCCCTATCAAGAATCTCCCTCCAGCGGCGAGAAGATTTCCATAAGCCAAGCGTCGTCTGCTCCCAGACCTTTTGAGTACGCGTAACGTCACTGGCAAGGTAGTCTAGCTTGACGACTTCGCCAAACCGTACGGCCTCCTCTATTTCATTCACCTCATCAGGAGAAGGCTCGCGGCCTTCGATATCTATGATCACTTTTTGGGCCTTGACTACATAGGCATACAGGGCAAATTCGATGCGACGGCGGTTCGTTTGTCGCAGCCAATCCAAAGTCTGAAACGCCTGATCATAGTCCCCTTGCTTTTGCATCGCGACGGCCTGATAGAAGCGAAGATCTTGTTCAGCCTCAGGCGAGTCGGCCAAGGCGGCGGGAACCTGTAATTCCATGAGGTGGCGGGGATCTTCGCTCGCATCGGCAATCGCAAGGCGGGCGCCGAACGCCCATCGTCTCCATTCGACCGACATCGTCATAGCGTGATCGTAGACGGTCTCTAGCAAGGCCTCTGCCAATTCAATGGCGTTGATGGCCAGCAGTTCGTGGATCGTCTGCTGCTTCTCACCCATGCCAATAAGTTCCCAGTCTGTGACCGGCGGTAAGGCTTCAAGGCCACAATGCAATATGGCTCGATCTTCGTTACCAGTCAGGTAGCGTGCCAACGACGCTAGGCGAAGAGGTTCTGCATGGGCCTCGCAGAACACCTCAAGAAACACGTGACGTTGAGGGCGGGTGTACTTGAGTAAGGCCTGGGCTATGCGCTCGGATAGGCTGGTTTCAAGGTGTTTCTCGCTACCGATTGGCCAAGCCATTATCTTGGCCTGGAAGGGATCAAGGCGCAGGGTACGGTCGGCCTGAGCATGTGTACCTCGCCGAGGGACGAATCGGTAGGCGGTTACCATGGCTTGTAGCGATTCCAACAGGCGTTCGGAGGGCTGCGGTTCAGGCCAATCAACGGCCGCCATCGCCAGTAGGCGAATATGGGCACGGATAGCATATACGTTGTGATGGCCTTGTGCCGTTGGCTGCCCATCCGCAGTCGCCAACAGGTTCAGGATTACATCAAAACGGTCAGTGCCTTGGGTATGGGCCCAATGAAGTGCAAGCGTCCATCCGCGCTTGTCTTTAAGTGGTTGGTACTGCCAATCCTGAGCTGCACGCATGGATCTGATATATGCATCGAGGATGAGAGATGGAGCTTCCCTACGCGGAGGTAGATGCCGCTCGACCATTAGTTGCAAAAGCAGATCGGTCTCGGACGAGGCGGCAGGGTGAGGCTGCGACTCGATTCGCTCGCGCAGAACACCGATGAGCGATTCATAGTTTCCAATAAACCAACTTCCAGGCGCATCGCCGTTTTCGGACCGCAAGGAAAAGAGAGCATCACGGAAGCTTGATAGGAGCTCTATGGCCACAGGGCTAGGCTTGCCAGTATTAAATACGATGGCGTTAGCTCGCTTAGCGAGCCAGTCGTTTAGCGTAAGGATCGACGAGGCCGCCTCACGTGGATCTTGCGCACGACCAGGTGAGAGCCAAGAAAAAAAGGCGAACTCCAACAGATTTAACCAAAGATCCCTCAAAAGTATAACGCTGCTGGGTTCTGCGTCTCTGGTATGCAGTGGCTGGCGAGCGTAAGGTGTGAAATCGGCAAACAGAACTAAGGCAAGGACCTCGTTGCCTGGAATGGTGACTATTTCAGCAAGTGGAGTGGGATCTTGCTGGCAGTACTCTTGGAGCCACTTGAATAAGTAAGGCCTGTCGTCAGCCGCTTGGAGGTACTCGGGTAGCTGGGATTCAGGGCTATGCCTTCCAAACGACCAGCCTTTCAACAACCAATGGGCCAGCAATCTCAACTTACGATATGGATCAAGCACCTCGTGGAAGTCGATCAGCGAGGGTTGAGACCACCAGATTAGTTTGTCAAAGCGCGAGTCTGCGGGAAGTGGCAGAGTCGAGCCATTGAGCGAAAGTGAGGCACCATGTTCGACTGCGGATGTCGCACTGATCCCATTGATTGTCAGCTGCCAGCCAACAATCGAGGGATCAGTAACCAATCTGTGGAGAGCTGCCTCCCTGAATCGGCGCGCCGATGCTTCAAGAAGGAATTCATCAAACTCCCAACCGGCGTTGAATAATTCGAATCGTTCCATCCATGCATCGAGCCGCAAGTTGTCGTCATCTGGCATGTGGGGGCTTTCCCAAAGCCATGCCATCAGGCGGTCGGCCAATTGCTGAGCCCATTTTGCGCGGACATTGAGGAAAATTCTCTCGTCCTGTCCGCTCACCAAACCCAGGGTTTCAAGGTCGGCGAGTGTTGGTGTGATTGGGTAGGCTGTTTTGTGTACTTCGAGTAAGCGCTGGCAATCGCGGATCTCAAGTTGTCGAGCCTCAGGCCACGGAGTCTGAGAAAGCTCGACCAAAAATTCTTCGAACAACTCGGTTGCAGTATGTTGGCCGATGCGTACCGACAAATGCCACTGGCCCCAGACTACCTTGATCAAGCCGGCATTGACTAACTCGTCCCAGGTGAAATCTACCCCCGGGTGTGTGGCTGCAAAATCAGCCAATTTGGCACGGCCAGCTTCCTCGCTGCGTGGATCGTTAGAAAGAACGGAGTGCTCTAGGAAGTTGAAGAGCAATGAATCAACTGACCAGCCGGAGACGGCGCGATCTAACTCAGCGCTGAGTTCAGGATCGTCATAACGGGGCTGCCGCCGAATAGCAGCACTTCGAAGGCGTTCGGTGAGGCGCGCAATAGCGCCGTAGCGTGCGTACGTCAGATCGGGGTATTGTCGAGTGAGCATTGATACGATCTCCTACTAGCCACAAGCTACAAGACAGGCATGGTTAGAACCATGTGCTAATCATTTTTATATTATGCAGCGACAAATGGAAGGTATTAAATAGCTGTTACCGAATACTGGAGATCGTCGCTTTACCAGGACAAAGCGCAGAGGCCTTGAAACGGGAAGCCTAGATGAGGCGCGTGAAAATAATGACACTGGCGAATACGTCTAAGTTGCCACTATCTGATTTTGCAGTCTAGGTATGACCTTAAAAGGTCACATTTGCGCGGTAGATTGACGGCGTTTCATCGTAGCGCCTTCCTTGACTGAAGGGCTGAAATGATAGCGGTACGTTTCCTCTCGATACTAAATGTGAGCTCGTTAACAGGCATTCGTACGAAACCCGAACCGATGCTCGTCGAGCCATCTTCGAATACATTGAGGTCTTCTACAACTGACGAGTCCCTTCGGCAAATGCTTACCGCAGTCCCGTGCAAACGCCAAGCGCTTGCTGAGCCACGCTGCCCACCAATTCGAGGGAAGCTCAGTCGGCGGGTTATGCGATCGTGCATGGCAAGGGTATAATCCTTGCGGCACCCGAACCCATCACGGTAAAAAAAACGAGGCCTGGCATCAGTGTGAGAGCTCGCATGTCAATAAACAAGTCTCCCGGCGGAGGAAGTGCCGGAAGTGGCGGATATGATTTTCAATCCCGGGTCATTGCTTATGTTGCAGTGTTTATGCTGGCCGCGCGTCAGCTTGATTGGACGCCCAACGCCGACGTCCCTCTTGCTGTTTCCGCAGAAACGGAAGGCCCAGGCGATGATCTTCGCATTGAACTATCGAGTGGGGAAACGATAGAGATCCAATGTAAAAAAGGGTTCACTGCAGGTGCTGAGTTCTTTGAGATAATGAATGGTTTCGTGAAAGCATCAAAAGCAGACCCTTTGCTTTGGTGCATTCTTGCAGTCGATCCAACAGCTAGCAAAACACTCCGAGTAATTCGTGACGATCTCGACCGTATGCGAGATGGACGGGAGGACGGATTATCGGATGCAACAAAGCGGTTAATTGCTGAGGTCGATAAATACGAGTCGAACGCCGTTTCTGCTCTTTCTAAGGTAGGAATCATCGATCTTGCTATTCTGAACGACCATGAATCGGGTGTTCATTTGGCAAAAGAGATGCTCGGTCATCGTCTATCATCACCGGAGAAAGCCTCAGCTGCTTGGTCGTATCTTGTCACGCTCGGTTTGCGCCTTTGTCGAATGCGTGGAAGGCTTAGCATCCAATCGCTTCTTGATGCGCTTCAAAGCAATGACTTTTATTTTAAACCTGAAGATGTGCCAAGCGTGCCATTTTATATGGCTTGGTTGTCGGAAATCACTTCTACATTCCGAGTTCCTGGCGTCACGTTGCCAATGCCGATTGACTCTGCATCAGCAGACGTTGGGTTGATTGCCGAGTCCGAGATGCTTCCTGTAGGGGGGATCCGTACCCTTCAAGAAGCAATTACGAAGTATCGAGAAGGGGATCGTTTGTCCCCTTCATCAAGTAGATTTGACCAGCGTGATTTAACGTCATTAGACGGGAATGCGGTAATTCTAGCGAGTGCGGGCAGTGGCAAGACTACACTTTGTGCCTACCTCGCGCATCATCTAATCAAGTCCCATTCAGTAGCGAAGGTTAGACTTCCCTTTGTTGCAAAGCAGATTGCCGCAGGTGTGGGCATCGATGATGCTATATTTCACGCGGCTACGTCAGGGTTTGCTGGGGCTGATTCGGCTTTACGATCTTGGCTCGCTGCGCCGGCATATTTGCTAGCAGACGGATTTGATGAATGTGGACCTCATCGTAAGCTTCTGGCTGAATCGATCCATTCGTGGGCATTGAGTCGTCCAGGAACTACAGTAATTCTCACATCACGGCCTGTAGGCTATGACCCCGCGTTATTTGCTGATTGGTACCATTTGGAACTCCTTCCGCTAGAAGAAGACACAAGCGAGGCGTTTCAGAAGAAAGTTATGCGAGCGCTCTGTAAGTCGGATGAAGAAGCCAACATTAAGCTTGAGCGGCTTAGTCATCAGTTTAAGAGTAATAAGGTAGCAGAGAAGGCAAAGAAGAACCCGCTGCTTTTGGGGCTGATGGTTTGGCTTTCAGCAAACAATTTAGAAATTGAGAGTCGACGAGGACCCCTGTTTCAACAAATGCTAGCAAAACTGCCAAAGATTCACCATCGTGAGCCTGATGTTGGCGTCGAACAAATTGTACTTGATTCGGGGTTAGATATTGCTGGCGCCATTCTGCAAGGAATAGAGTGCCTGGAGTTAGAGCCTAACTATGATGCGGTCCGAGACAGTATGGGGGATATCCTCGCCAAGATGCTTGGGAAGCCTCCCTTTGAGGGCCGCCGAATAGCCGAGCGGTGCATTACTTACTGGGTGGAATTGGGCGTTTTAGATCGCTTTAATGGCGGATTGAATGAGTTTATCTTGTTCGCACTCCCTAGTTTTCAAGAGTTCGCCGCGGCGCGCAGGCTCGTTGCCCTCGGTGACGACGCAATTAAGTCGTTTGTATCTTTACATTGGCGATCTGTGCGTCACCGAGAGGTCTTGCTACTTGCATCCAGTCTTGGAAAGGGCGAGAAGATAGCAAGTATCATTCTAGAGGACCAAGAACTAACCGATTCTTTATCCTCTGCCCCGGCTATCGCTGCAAATATGTTATCTGAATCGGACTCCTCTCAGATTTACTTGCATTTGACGATCGCAGACATCTTGTGCAGGCGCTTAAATAGCCCCATTCCCAGGATTTGTTACGAGTCTGCCACCGCGCTGCTCGGACTGCCTTTCATAATGCCTGGCAACTTGGTTAGCGTGGTAAATAGTCTGCTTGATAGCGACCAACCGTGGACTCGGATTGCTGCAAATCGAATAAATCTTGCCTTCAGTCAGGAAGACGTTGATGTTAACGCACTGTGCGGATTTATCAATGAATATAAGCAGATTGGTCACCGGCGGATTCGTTCGGGATTTCTTCTTGGTGATCCTCAGCGCAAACTAAAACAGGAAATCCTTTACATGGGGGCTGAGATCTTGGCTGATCGAGGCCTTATCGGATTAATTGCAAAAAATCTTGAGGAAATATTGACGGATGGGGAAGTGATCTGGAAATCGCATCGTTTGCTTACGAAATTACTTCCTGAAGATGCAAGGGAGCGTATTAATGCCAATATGGCGTCTAATATTTCCAGCGGTATTTCCACCCAATCGTTGGCTGGGTTGGTGGATTTCAATCCAGATAGCTTTTGGAATGAAGAATTTAAGGGTTTAATTAGGCTTATTTGCGATTCATTTCCTTCTTCGTCGCATGGCCCTACTCCATCCTTCCTTGAGATACGTAAGTTGCTTAGTGTGATCGGATACTGGGAATCATCGGCAGCATCTGGCAGGGTTGTTTCTAGGGGGCATGAAAAGGAAGCAATTTACCTAATTTTTCGAGGTCTTGCGGCAAGGTTCGGTATTCAGGTTGATGTGATTGCTCGCGAAGCTGCATATGCTCTCGAAAGGCTGGATAATTCTACTATTAGTCAATTCGATCGCGAATTCGACAATCTTCCTACTCCTAAGTCAAAGCAGATAGATAGCTTAAACCTCGATCCTGAACAATTGGCTAGAGGGCTGTCTCATCCATCGGAGTTGATTGCCATAGGTGCAGCAAGGTTAATTTCTTTTGGTGATTCTGCTCCTGGTATCGAGCATGCCTGCGAGCCACTGCTGTTATCTAAGTATAGTCATACCCTCCGTTTAATCTCTTTGTTAGCGCCAACGATCTGGCCTGATAGGGCTCTAGAGCTGGTAGTGAGAAGGTTGGTTCACGGAGACCTCAATTCGGGGTGTGCATGGTTTTACGAAGCATTGCCCAATTTGGCGGGAGTCGAGCTACTTGAAAATCTGAACGAAGTCATAAGTTGCGCTCTAATGTCCGGGAATAGCGAAATAGCTGTTTCCATTGTTGAATCTATTAATAGCTATCCCGCTTTAGCAAGGGAGCGGCTAAAACAGACTTTCCTGAGTGCTTTTGGGTTCTGGATCTCACGCCGCCTAACCTGCTCTGATTGCGGTTGCGAACTTGATTATTCCTGCGGCAGATGCAATTTAGTTAAGCGTTCGCCGTTAGTTGAGCTAGTATCGTACCTGTCAAAGCAGGGTGAATTGTCGAACGGTGCTCTATTAGACTTAATTGAGCATCCGCACAAGGATGTTGCCGATGAGGCCGGCAAATGCTTGATAATGCAACTTAGTCAACGGCCTAACTCCCTCTCCTTGATCTTTTCAGGAGGGCCTTTAACCCTTCGATTGCTTGATACGGTCCTCAAAATAGGAGGGAGGGCTTTGTTCCCTTACCGGCAGCATCTCTTGGGGATGCTAGATGATCCAAACCCTGCGGTTCGTGAGCGACTCGTTGAGGCTATCGCGATCGCTGATTGGATTGGTGTAGAACAGGGGATTTCAGTAGCCAGAGATTGCCTTTTTGATGAAGAGCCATCGGTCAGAGATCGGGCTCTAAATACGCTTAGAATGCTCAGCGCCTCTACTCAAGTTGCGAGTGCCTAATGGCTTTTTTGCCACGTCTTACGAATGTGACGTTTGTTATTCCCGTGACCATCAAGGGGGGGGGATGGCAAGAATAGAAAGCTATCAACCACCCTACAGGATTACCCCTGAAATCCTGAACCTGGTTGCCGAGATCAGCGAGGCTATCGGGCGCTATGCCATCCTGGTGGAACAGGACCTGACTCCGCGTCTACGCCGGGAGAATCGAATCCGTACCATCCAGGCCTCACTAGCCATTGAGAGCAACACCCTGACGCTTGAGCAGGTCACGGCGGTGATCGAGGGAAAGCGGGTGCTCGGACACCCCCGTGAGATTCAGGAGGTCCGCAACGCCTTTGCCGCTTACGAGGCGATGGGGGATTGGGTGCCGACATCAGAAGCGGATCTTCTGAGCGCTCATGCTCTGCTGATGACCTCGCTGGTGGAGGAGGTCGGCAAGTACCGTTCCGGCGGTGTCGGCATCTTCCAAGGGGAAAAGCTAGTCCACATGGCACCGCCTGCCGCTCGAGTCCCGCAATTGATGGATGACTTGATCGGATGGTTGAAGGAAACGAAGGATCACCCGTTGGTAGCCAGCTGCGTCTTTCATTACGAGTTCGAGTTCATTCATCCCTTTGCCGACGGCAACGGGCGCATGGGGCGGCTTTGGCAAACTTTGATCCTGCGAAACTGGAAGCCCTTGTTGGCTTATCTTCCGGTGGAAACCGTCATCCGTGAGCGACAAGCGGCTTACTACCAGGTCTTGGCGGAAGCCGATAAACTGGGCGAAGCCACGCCTTTCATCGCTTTCATTTTGCAGGCCTTGCGCGACGCTCTCCAGGAGGCTGCCACCACCGATCAAGTGATCGACTATGTATCCGACCAAGTAAGTTCTTTGCTTCATGCGCTTGGTGAGAAGGAGCTGAGCGGTGCAGCTCTGATCAAGACGTTGGGCTTGTCCCATCGTCCTACCTTTCGGGAGAACTACCTCAATCCGGCGTTGGAAGGTGGATGGATTGAGCGAACTCAGCCCGATTCGCCTCGCAGCCCGACCCAGCGTTATCGCTTGACTCGAAAAGCTCAAGAATGGCTGAGGCGATCGTGAGCTAGCTCGTCCAAGGTCAGGGCGACACGACCATCTTAGGGCGGCTCTGTGGCGCATTTTCTGCTCAACTCCTGCTCAACAACTCGGAAAAATGCTCCGAAACTGAGCCGACGTCAGGCAAACTCGGATCTGTCGGAAACCCAGAATCCACGTGCCTCTTGACCACTCTGGGCAACTCAGCTAATCTGGTTGAAAGTGGCCTAAACGTCCGTCCTAAGGAGAGGGTCGGGGGTTCGAATCCCTCCGGGGGCGCTAGGAATGAAGCGGGTTTCGGCCATTTGGTCGAGCCCGCTTTTTCTTGTTGGCATAGGATTGGCATAGGATCAAGGTACAGACCACTCCCATTTGGTCCTCTGGCTTCCCCTGCCTCGGAGCACGATCCCGTGGATCACTGGATCAAGTGAAGCTCGCTCATGAAATCGATACCCTCTAAATCATCTTGATTGTCTGGGTGTTGATTTCAAGGAGCGCATGAATTAGGTAACGTTCGCGAACGGCTGGTGGCTCGCTGAACAGGGGAGCGTCAATTAGCCG
>RCUQ01000549.1_pt1 | contig 16662 bp, 8 predicted proteins | sample 2166351 | NCBI WGS metagenome assembly RCUQ01 (sample SAMN09932597, study PRJNA488358) | compost metagenome | feature: garden; material: soil; isolation source: compost soil in acetonitrile-enriched culture | place: Germany: Experimental Botanical Garden Goettingen | collected 2016-01-27
CGTTTAGCTCTTTAACGGTTTCTTTTTCTGGAGCAGCAGCTACAGTTTCTTGTTTTGGTAACTCTGTTCCGGCAACAACTGTTTCAGGAACAACTTTCACGGTTTCTTTTTCTACGACTGCAGGAGCAGGAACGAAACCTTCTTTTACAGGAATACTTATTTTTTGCCCTATTTTAAGCGATTCCGTTTCTAATATCGGATTTGCTTTATCTAAATCGGGAACCGAAATACCGTATTTTTTTGCAATAGAATACTTGGTCTCGTTTTGCAAAACTTCGTAAACAACAGTTTCTTTCTTCTCTTCCGTAATTTCTTTTATCGGAGCAACGACAACCGTTTTCTGTTTTGGGGTTTCATTTACAGGAGCAGCTATTTCAGCAACGTCCTTTTCTGCCTCAACTTCTATTACTGGACTTGGTTTATATCCTTCTTTTACAGGAACATTAATTTTTTGCCCTACTTTTAAACCTGAAGTTTCCAATTTCGGATTGGCTTTATTCAAATCTGTAAGTGTGATTCCGTATTGTTTGGCAATACCAAAAAGCGTTTCTTTGGCTTGTACTTCATGTATAATTTCTTCCGTCTTTGTCTCTTTTTCAGTGACAGCAGTATCTTTTTGGGAATTTTTAGATGGAATCAATAAAACGGATTTAAGTTTCAAAACCCCTCTACAGTCAGGATTCAATTCGTAAATCGCACTTGGTTTAACTTTGTATTTTTGCGCAATACTAGATATGGTTTCGCCTCTTGTAATGGTATGTTTGGTGTATTTTTCTTGCGAAAAGGCACTGACACCACACAAGAATACCATCACTAAAATTAATTTGAAATACTTCATTCTATTTTTTTAAATTTTATCCCAATTTTAGTAATAGTAGCGATTTTGGGACACAAAAATCAAAAATCATCATTTATTCGCCTATAAATGCCATTTTTTTCAGGATTTACAAATATACCGATTTTAATAAGTTTGAAAGTTAAAGAGATACTAAAATTAAAAAAAAAGTTCAATTTTATTTTCCTCTCAAACAAAAAAATGTCGTACATGAACAACTATAACTCTAAAAATCGAATAAAAATTGTATCAGAACAGAAATAAACTATGCTTTTTTTATTTAGTCAAATGGGAATAGCCCTGATCGAAGTGAAAAGCCTTTTGAAATGATCTTGTCTTTTTTCTTGATAAAAAAGAGCGACCGGAGGAAGCTCCTTTTTTATCTTAGAAAAAGCAAGAACATGAAAAAGCTTGTAGCGCAGAGCAGGATTAGCTTCTGAAATAAATTCGGAATGAATTCAAAAAAAAGTGTTCAGTAATCAGTCGCAGCCTCTAATTACTGCAAACTAAATTACTAAACACTTTCTATTTTAAACTGACCACTGTTGGCCAATGAATACTTCTTAATTAAGCTTTTCCAGCAGCAGCAATCAAATTTAATGCTGAACCAGCAACGAACCAACCAATTTGTCCTTCGTTATACGTATGGTTTGCCAAGATAGTATCTTTGCTTCCGTCAGCATGAACGAATTCTAATGTTAATGGTTTTCCTGGGGCAAAATCAACTAAATCTGTAAAGTTGATCGTATCATCTTCCTGGATTTTTTCGTAATCTGCTTCGTTAGCGAAAGTTAACGCTAACATACCTTGTTTTTTCAAGTTAGTTTCGTGGATACGAGCAAATGATTTTACCAATACCGCTTTCACACCTAAGAAACGAGGCTCCATAGCAGCGTGCTCACGAGAAGAACCTTCACCATAATTATGATCTCCAACAACAATAGATGGAACTCCGGCTGCTTTGTATGCACGAGCAACTGCAGGAACTGCATCATACTGACCCGTTAATTGGTTTTTAACTGAATTTGTTTTTTCAGTATAAGCATTTACCGCTCCAATCAACATATTGTTTGAAATATTATCTAAGTGACCACGGAAACGTAACCATGGACCAGCCATAGAGATATGGTCTGTAGTACATTTTCCAAAAGCTTTGATCAATAATTTAGCTCCTGAGATATTTTTACCGTCCCAAGCTTGGAATGGCGCCAATAATTGTAAACGATCTGATGTTTCACTAACCACAATCTGAACGCCTGATCCATCAGCAGCCGGTGCTTGGAAACCTGCATCTTCTACTGCGAAACCTTTAGTTGGTAATTCATCACCATAAGGAGCGCTCAATTTTACTTCCTCTCCATTATCGTTAATCAATGTATCAGTCAAAGGATTAAAATCCAAACGTCCTGAAATTGCCAATGCGGCAACCATCTCCGGTGAAGTTACAAAAGCGTGTGTATTTGGGTTACCATCAGCCCTTTTAGAAAAGTTTCTGTTGAAAGAGTGAACGATAGTATTTTTTTCTCCTTTTTCAGCACCTTCTCTATCCCATTGTCCGATACATGGCCCGCAAGCATTTGTAAATACTTTGGTTCCCATTTTTTCGAAAGTAGCGATGATTCCGTCTCTTTCGATAGTATATCTAATTTGCTCAGAACCTGGATTGATACCAAATTCTGCTTTTGGACTGATTCCTAATTCAACAGCTTGATTCACGATTGACGCTGCACGAGCCATATCTTCATAAGAAGAGTTCGTACAAGAACCTATTAATCCCCATTCTACTTTTAAAGGCCATCCGTTTGCTGCAGCTTCTTCTTTCATTTTAGAAACTGGAGTTCCACGGTCAGGGGTAAAAGGACCATTAATATGTGGTTCTAATTCAGAAAGGTTAATTTCGATGACCTGATCAAAATAAGTTTCTGGATTAGCATATACTTCTGGATCGGCAGTTAAGTAAGAAGCTACCTTATCAGCAGCATCAACTACATCCTGACGGCCAGTTGCAGAAAGGTATCTTCTCATTGACTCGTCATAACCAAATGTAGAAGTAGTCGCTCCAATTTCAGCTCCCATATTACAAATAGTTCCTTTTCCTGTACAAGACATTGAAGTAGCTCCCTCTCCAAAATATTCAACAATAGCTCCTGTTCCACCTTTTACAGTCAGAATATCAGCTACTTTAAGGATAACATCTTTTGGTGCAGTCCAACCAGAAAGTTTTCCAGTCAATTTCACACCAATCAGTTTTGGAAATTTCAACTCCCAAGACATTCCTGACATTACATCTACTGCATCAGCTCCACCAACACCAATAGCTAACATTCCTAATCCACCTGCATTTACAGTATGTGAATCTGTACCAATCATAAGACCTCCAGGAAATGCATAGTTCTCTAATACGATTTGGTGAATAATTCCTGAACCTGGTTTCCAAAAACCAATTCCGTATTTATTAGAAACTGAAGAAAGAAAATCAAAAACTTCCTTTGATTGTGTATTTGCTACAGCTAAATCACTAGAAGCACCAACTTTTGCCTGAATCAAGTGGTCACAGTGCACTGTTGTAGGAACTGCAACTTTTGATTTACCGGCATGCATAAATTGTAACAATGCCATTTGAGCTGTTGCATCTTGACAAGCCACTCTGTCTGGAGCAAAATCAACATAATCAGCACCTCTTGTAAAAGCCTGAGATGGAGCTCCATCCCAAAGGTGGTTATATAAAATTTTCTCTGTTAAAGTAAGCGGGCGGCCAACTATTTCACGTGCTTTATCAACACGAGTAGTCATGTTGTCATACACTTTCTTAATCATTTCAATATCAAAAGCCATAAGATTTTAAGTTTTTTGTTATTTCATTTTGAACACCACAAGATACAAAAAAATTGAGTAGTTATAAGAAAAAAAGCCTGAGTTTATGACTCAGGCTTCTTAATATATTTGATAGACAATCTGTAATTATCCAACTAATTGCTTATGAGGAGGTGCAAACTTAGTTAAGTTGATACCTTTTACAGCAACTTTGTATTCTTCTATAGTAGGAGTTCTACCTAAGATTGTAGATAAAACTACAACCGGTGTAGACGAAAGCAAAGACTCTCCTTTTTTACCTTCAGTATCCTCAACAACTCTTCCTTGGAAAAGACGTGTAGAAGTTGCCATTACGGTATCTCCTTTGGCTGCTTTTTCCTGATTACCCATACATAAGTTACATCCTGGACGCTCTAAATACAACATTTTTTCGTATGATGTACGTGCTACCGCTTTAGGTACATTATCATCAAATTCAAAACCAGAGTATTTTTGTAAAATTTCCCAGTCACCTTCAGCCTTAAGTTCATCAACGATATTATAAGTAGGAGGAGCCACAACTAGTGGTGCTTTGAATTCTACTTTACCTTGTTGAGCATCTATGTTTTTAAGCATTTGAGCAAGGATTTTCATATCACCTTTGTGAACCATACATGATCCGATGAAACCAAGATCTACTTTTTTATCTCCACCATAGTAAGAAAGAGGTCTGATGGTATCGTGAGTATATCTTTTAGAAACATCAACGTTGTTTACATCTGGATCTGCAATCATTGGCTCTGCAATCACATCAAGATCAACAACGACTTCAGCATAATACTTAGCATCTGCATCTGGAGCCAATGCCGGTTTCACACCTGTTCTAATCTCTGTTATTCTCTTATCTGCTATTGCAATCAGTCCTTTAAGAACTTGTTTTGCATTATCCATTCCCTTATCAATCATGATCTGGATTCTGCTTTTTGCAATCTCTAATGATTCAATCAAAGTATCATCTTCAGAAATACAGATAGAAGCTTTCGCTTTCATCTCTGCAGTCCAGTCAGTAAACGTAAATGATTGGTCAGCAGTAAGTGTTCCAATGTGTACCTCAATAACTCTACCTTGGAATACATTTTCTCCTTTAAACTGATGAAGCATCTGAGCTTGAGTAGCATGAACCACATCACGGAAATCCATGTAAGATTTCATTTCCCCTTTGAAAGTAACTTTCACTGATTGAGGGATTGGCATTGTAGCTTCACCGGTAGCCAATGCTAGAGCAACAGTTCCTGAGTCAGCACCAAAAGCAACGCCTTTAGACATTCTTGTATGAGAGTCACCACCAATGATGATTGCCCAGTCGTCAACAGTTATATCGTTAAGTACCTTGTGAATTACATCCGTCATTGAGTGATAAACACCTTTAGGGTCACGAGCAGTGATTAAACCAAAGTCATTCATAAACTTCATTAATCTAGGAATGTTTGCCTTAGACTTATTATCCCATACTGAAGCGGTGTGACAACCTGATTGGTAAGCACCATCAACGATTGGCGAAATCACAGTAGCAGCCATAGACTCCAATTCCTGAGATGTCATAAGACCAGTCGTATCCTGAGATCCCACAATGTTTACTTCCACACGTACATCTGAACCTGCATGTAACACTTTGCCTGGAGTAGTTCCAACAGCATTTGCATTGAATATTTTTTCAACAGCTGTAAGACCTTGTCCATCGATAGAAATTTCTTTTGATGGAGCATACACCTGAGGAATGGCAATATTTAAAGTTTTACAGGCAAATGTCTGTAGCTTTTTACCGAATACAATAGCATACGATCCACCAGCTTTTATAAATTCAACTTTTTGAGGAGTTAAAGAAGATGATATATCAATCAATTCCTTATCTCCATTGTAAAGTTTCTTAGTCTTTGTGTTGATTGTAAAAACAGATCCAGTAGCAACAGAGTACACTTCTTCAAGAACAGGTTCTCCTGCTTCATCAAATACAACATTACCTTGTGCATCTACCTTTTTTACCCAGTTTTTAAGATCAATTCCAATTCCACCCGTAACTCCTACAGTTGTTAGGAAAATTGGTGAAATACCGTTTGTACCGGCAATGATTGGAGCAATATTGATAAATGGAACATATGGACTTGCTTGTTTACCTGTCCATAATGCCACGTTGTTTACACCTGACATTCTTGATGATCCTACTCCCATAGTACCTCTCTCAGCGATCAACATAACACTCTTATCAGGATGCGCTTCTCTTAATGCTTTAATTTCATCTTGCGCCTGAGCAGAAATTAAACATTTACCATGAAGTTCACGGTCAGATCTTGAGTGTGCCTGGTTACCCGGAGAAAGTAAATCAGTTGAGATATCTCCTTCACCAGCAATATAAGTAACTACCTTAATTTCTTCTGGTATGTATGATAATTTAGTAAAGAACTCAGCCTTAGCATAGCTCTCTAAAATTGCTGCAGCTATAGCGTTACCGTTTTTGAATGCTGCTTCTAAACGATCTGTATCCGCCTCATAAAGATAAACTTGTGTTTTCAAAACCTCCGCAGCTTCTTTGGCAATAGCAGCATCAGCTCCTAAGGCTAAATCTAGTAACACCTCAATAGAAGTCCCACCCTTCATGTGAGACAATAATTCTAAAGCAAAAGCAGGCGTAATTTCAGCAACAACTGATTCCCCAAGTATGATTTGCTTTAAAAATTTAGCTTTCTCACCAGCTGCAGGAGTAGTACCTGGTACAACATTATAAATAAAAAAGTTAAGAGAATCCGCTCTGTACTCATTATTCAAATCTTTAATTTGTTCAATGATTTCGCTTAGTAATTCGGCTCCATCAATTGGCTTTGGGTTAAGCCCCTGCCCTTTTCGTTCTTCAATCTCTTGAATATAATCCTTATAAGTGTTCATAATAGAAGTCTTTTCTAGGTATTTTAATTTTTTTGTAGCGCAAATCTAGGAATTAAAGATGAGAATTAAAAAAAATTTAATAGAAGTCGCCTTTTTAAAAATTATTATTTAAAAAAACCCACTAAAACTACATTTAACTGAGAAAAAATCAATTTAAGGTTGCGATATTGCACAATTGATAATATAAAATCTGTTTTTTAATAAAGTCGAAATTACACTTTAATAAAAAACGATTTTTTATAGCTTTCTGAAGAAAGAATCTTTCTAAATAAGAGAGAGATTCCTATTAAATCAATTTTTGGATAATCATTTCTTCTGTAATCCCCTCAGCATCTGCTTTATAATTCTTGATAATTCTGTGACGCAAAATACCAGTCGCAACTGCTTTTACATCCTCAATATCAGGAGAAAACTTTCCATTAAAAGCAGCGTTGGCTTTGGCAGCCAAAATTAGATTTTGAGAAGCACGGGGTCCTGCACCCCAATCCAAATAATTTTTTACAAATTCATTTGACAAAGGATTATCCGGACGCGTTTTGCTTACCAGAGTCACGGCATATTCTATTACATTATCTGCAACGGGAATTCTGCGGATCAAATGTTGAAAATCGATAATTTCCTGAGCCGTAAATAAAGGATTTATAACACTCTTTGAATCTGAAGTAGTTTGTTTAACCACCTGAACTTCCTCTAAAAAAGAAGGATATTCAAGTTTAACAGCAAACATGAAACGATCCAACTGCGCTTCAGGCAAAGGATAAGTACCTTCCTGCTCGATAGGATTCTGGGTTGCCAAAACAAAGTAAGGCAAGTCCAATTTATAATTTTCACCTGCTATAGTAACCGAACGTTCTTGCATTGCTTCCAATAAAGCGGCTTGCGTTTTAGGTGGGGTTCTGTTTATTTCATCAGCCAAAATGATATTTGAAAAAACAGGTCCTTTAATAAATTTGAATTGTCTGTTTTCATCTAATATTTCACTTCCTAAAATATCCGAAGGCATCAAATCCGGAGTAAATTGTATTCTTTTAAAATTCAATCCCAAAGCTTGCGCAAGTGTATTTACCATCAGTGTTTTTGCTAATCCGGGAACTCCAACCAATAACGCATGCCCTCCCGAAAAAACACAAAGTAAAATCTGATCAATAACCGCATCCTGGCCAACAATAATTTTGGAGATTTCTTTTTTTAGTTCGTTTCTTTTTTGAACTAAACTATGTATTGCTGTTACATCAGACATTTTAAAAGTATTTTAAATTAAAAAGAGTTAGCATTATGAATTCATAAAACTAACTCTTTTTATTTATTTAATAAAAATTATTTTTTCAACCAGTTGTTTGTAAAATTACAATCTCTGTACTCACCAATGATTTTAATGTAAGTCTCTTTAATCTTTTCGTCAAACCATTTCCCAACAGTTGCGAATTGCTTTTCTTTTAAAGCCAAGTCTTTAATTTTAATATAATCTTTAGCATAATCAGCGGTATGCTCATTTATTCTATTCGTTACCGTAATTAATTTGTATTTTTTCTTACCTTGTTGTTCTTCCTCTAACAATGGTGCAGAAACTTCTTTATCTTTCAAATTGGAAACCTGTGTATACAAACTAGGATCCATTTTTGTTAATTCAAAACGGGTATCTTGTGTTTTAGGATTAATTAATGCCCCTCCATTTGCTCTGGTTTCTTTTTCATCAGACATCGTTCTTGCCGCTTCCGCAAAAGTTATTTCCTTATCTTCAATCCTTTTTTTGATTAAGGTAATTTTTTCCTTAGCCTCTTTCAATGCCTCTTCCGTCACCGTTGGCGCCAGCAATATATGACGCAATTCTATTTCCTGACCTTTGATTTTTTCTACATAAATAATATGAAACCCAAAAATAGTTTCAAAAGGAGCTGAAATTTCCCCTTCTTCAAGACTAAAAGCTACATCTTTAAATTCTTTCACAAATGGCGTCTTTCTATTCATTTTATAATAACCTCCACTTGATCGCGAAGCCGGATCCTGTGAATACAAAACCGCTTTAGTAGCAAAACTTGATCCTTCCTCAATATCTTTCTTAAAACCATTCAATCGATCGATTACCTTTTGCTTATCGGCATCTGAAATTTTAGGTTCCACCACAATTTGAGCTACCTCCATCTCCGCACCAAAAACCGGTAGATCGGCAGCAGGAATTTTTTTGAAAAAATTTCGAACTTCCTCTGGTGTAATTTCTACATCCTCAACAATCTTCTTCATCATTTCAGAAGTCAACTTATTTTCCTTTAAAATATCAAACAAATAAGTTCTAAACTCTTCCTCAGAATCCTTTTGGTAATATTGAACTACCTTATCTATAGAACCTAATTGCTCTACCATGTAGTTCACTCTATCCTCCATCATACTTTTCACTTCCGCATCAGTTACCTGAATACTATCTTGAATTGCCTGATGCGCATATAATTTGTCTTCCAATAATTTTCCTAGCATTTGACATCTGCTAACGTCTTTTATAGAACCACCTTGGCTTGTAATTTCCAAATAACCTTTATCAATATCTGAATCCAATATGATGTAATCTCCAACGGTAGCAATAACACCATCTATTTTTAACTTTTTATTAGATGAAGTTTTATTAACTGCCACAACTGCACTGTCTTTAATAATTTCTTGTGCACTAATCATAGTGCCAGAAAAAAGTACAAGAAAAAGAGCAAGTACAATTCTGTTTTTCATGAATTTCATCGGTATTGATTTTAATAACATTTCTCGAATTTTAATTTTATTTAGTATCGTAAAATAACATTGATTTTTCATCCAATTCTATTTTACGAAGATTCTGATAATTTTGGTCAAATATACGTTTAAAGAATCAAGAAATCGAATTGTTGTTAAAAACTCAATTCCCTTGTATTCTTTGTAGTTATAGCGAACAAAAATAACAATTCAATTACATAATACAAGTTTACTTACTAGTATTAACAAAAAATTATAAAGCCCTTATTCATTATTCCTTTTGTTGTATAAATCTCAAAGAAATGGAGCTATTAGATATAAAATGATTTAAATCTTCTTCAACGTTTTTTCAATAAGCAATTATCAAAACAAGTCTTCCATTTATCTTGTTCAAGCTTGCTTTTTTCAATTAAATACTTCCCCACACACTATCATTTTCTTTGATAATTAAAAAACAACACCACAGAATCTCCGTAAAAAATTATGTAAAATTCTGATTTTAAATACCGCTATTAAAAAAGTTCTCAACACTACAACGTTTTCGAAATCAAATAAAAAAGCGTTCATGTAAGACACTTGAAAATTTATATAAATTAGCAATAAATTATCATTTTTATTAAAATACACACATAAAAATAAACATGCAGCACAAAAACAATCAATATTATTTTATTTTAATAAAATTAAAATTTCAATACTGAACATGAATCAACGAAAACAAAAGAGCCTATTTCATATAATTTAATTATTCTAATATTCTCTTATTGCTATTAACCAAATATACCACTTAACCAAAAACCATTTAACTTATGAAAAAACCAAATTTTAAAATCTACCTACTTTCAGCCCTATTGGTTGGATTTTACTCGTGTAACTCAAACGACGATTTAACATCGGACACCTCTCCATCAGCTTCTACATTCAAAGTAATTAATGTAACAAATCATGATGGACACCCTTTTAGTACAGGAAGCACTTCTTCTTCAAAAACAGGAAAATACGTGGCCAATCCTGGCGGAGGCGTGATGATGCAAGCATTTTATTGGGACGTTCCTTCCGGAGGAAACTGGTGGAACACTATCAACGCCAAAATAACCGAATGGTCTAATGCAGGAATAGGATCTATCTGGTTACCCCCAGCATCAAAAGCTCAGAATGGCGCATTTTCTATGGGTTATGATCCGTGTGATTATTTCGATTTTGGGGAATACAATCAAAATGGTTCTGTAGAAACCCGATTTGGATCTCGTGCCGAATTAGAAAGTTTAATAACCACGGCGCATACCGAAAATATGCAGGTTTATGCCGACATCGTTCTTAATCACAATAGCGGAGGACAACTGGAAAACAATCCTTTCACAGGAACCCAAACTTGGACAAATTTTACGGGTGTTGCGTCCGGAAAATTCCCAAGAACAAGTGCTGATTTTTATAAAAATTCCTTTGGTAACAACGACGAAGGTGCCTTTGGAGGATTTCCTGATTTATGCCATGCCGCTCCAAATGTTCAAGACTGGCTTTGGAAAAGAGCAGATGGAGTTGGAAAATACTATAAAAATACCATGCATTTTGATGGTTGGAGATTTGACTACGTAAAAGGCTTTGGTCCATGGGTTGTAAAAGACTGGAATACAAATGTAGGCGGATTCTCTGTTGGAGAATTATGGGATGCTAATGTTAACACCCTAGAATGGTGGGCCAATAATGCCAACAGTTCTGTTTTTGATTTTGCTTGCTATTACAAAATGAACGATGCCTTTGACGGAAACAATCTTAATCTTTTAAATGACGACATGATGTGGAAAAGAAATCCGTTTAAAGCGGTAACTTTTGTCAGCAACCACGATACGGATGAAATATGGAATAAAAACCTGGCCTATGCCTATATTTTAACGCATGAAGGATATCCTACTATTTTCTACAGAGACTATGAAGAATGGTTAAATAAAGCCAAACTAAATAATCTTATTTGGATTCATAACAACAAAGCAACAGGAACCACTTCTGTTTTATATACTGATAACGATGAATATATCGCCAGAAGAAATGGTTACAACGGAAATCCCGGATTAGTCGTTTACATCAATAATTCTTCGTCATGGCAAGAAAGATGGATACAAACAAACTGGAGCAATGCCCAAATCAAAGATTTTACAGGTAATTCAGGTTGGTACCCTACAACTCAAGGAGATAAATGGGTCAAAATTCAATGTCCACCAAATGGTTACACTGTTTGGTCAATAAACATGTAATAATTTGTTTGTTTGTTTTTTTAAGTTTCGAGGCTGTCTTATTAAAGACAGCCTCTTTTTTTTTTATCAAAACCAAAACAGAATGCAGGCTTCAATTCCGGAATAAAAAATACTGTACGTCAGTCAAAGAAATAGTTAACGTATTTTAGGCGATACATTTTTTTTAATTGGCATTTATAAATAGTACTTTTGCAAACTATTTTACATTAAATATGAGCTTTTTAAAAGAAATACAACGCAGAAGAACTTTCGGTATTATCTCACATCCCGATGCCGGTAAAACAACACTAACAGAAAAACTACTACTTTTTGGTGGTGCAATTCAAGAAGCTGGTGCGGTAAAGAATAATAAAATCAAAAAAGGAGCAACCAGTGACTTTATGGAAATTGAACGTCAAAGAGGGATTTCGGTATCGACATCGGTTTTGGCATTTAATTATAAAGACAAAAAGATAAATATTCTCGACACTCCAGGTCACAAGGATTTTGCTGAAGATACTTTCAGAACCTTAACTGCAGTAGACAGTGTTATCGTTGTAATTGACGTTGCCAAAGGGGTTGAGGAACAAACTGAAAAATTGGTTGCTGTATGTCGAATGCGAAAAATCCCCATCATTGTATTCATCAATAAATTAGACCGTGAAGGAAAAGACGCTTTCGATCTAATGGATGAAGTAGAACAAAAACTGGGCTTAACCGTTACTCCTTTAAGTTTCCCAATCGGAATGGGATACGACTTTCAGGGAATCTACAACTTATGGGAAGAAAACATCAATTTATTTAGTGGTGACAGCCGCAAAAACATCGAAGAAACTATCGCTTTTTCTGATGTTAAAAATCCAGAGTTAGAAAAAATTATTGGAGAAAAACCAGCCTATAAATTACGTGAAGAACTGGAACTAATAGATGAAGTCTACCCAAAATTTGATCGTCAGGATTATTTAGACGGAAAATTGCAACCGGTATTTTTTGGTTCTGCTTTAAATAATTTTGGAGTTAGAGAATTATTGGATTGTTTTGTTGAAATCGCGCCATCGCCAAGACCTAAGGAATCAGAAACTAGATTAGTTGATCCTAAAGAAGAAAAAATGACTGGATTTGTTTTTAAAATCCACGCTAATATGGATCCAAAACACAGAGATCGTCTGGCCTTTATAAAAATTGTTTCCGGAACTTTTGAAAGAAACAAACCTTATTATCATGTTCGTCAGAAAAAGAATTTAAAATTCTCCAGCCCAAATGCATTCTTTGCCGAGAAAAAAGAAATTGTGGATATCTCCTACCCTGGTGACATTGTAGGTTTGCACGATACCGGCAACTTCAAAATTGGAGATACTTTAACCGAAGGAGAAATCATGAGCTTTAAAGGAATTCCAAGCTTCTCGCCTGAGCATTTCAGATACATCAATAATGCTGATCCGATGAAAGCCAAACAACTTGACAAAGGAATTGACCAGTTGATGGATGAAGGTGTGGCACAGTTATTTACACTAGAAATGAATAACAGAAAAATTATTGGAACTGTAGGTGCTCTTCAATATGAGGTAATTCAATATCGTCTGGAGCATGAATACGGTGCAAAATGTACCTATGAAAATTTCCCGGTTCACAAAGCATGTTGGGTAAAACCTACTGATCCAAAAAGTGAAGAGTTTAAAGAATTCAGAAGGATCAAACAAAAATTCTTAGCTCATGATAAATACGGGCAATTAGTATTTCTAGCCGATTCTGATTTTACAATTCAGATGACACAAAGTAAATTTCCGAATGTTAAATTATTTTTCACATCGGAATTTGAATAATCTTCAAAGGTTTTCCAAAATAAAAAAAACGCTAATTCAAAAAATTAGCGTTTTTTTATGGAATTAATTATTGCCCTTATAAACTAGGTCAGCGTACTTTCAGCATTAACGGCTTTCTGTAAAAATGCTTTAATCAACACTCTATTGGGAGCCATTCCTGAAGTCATAATTTGTATTTTCGCATCTGTTTCTTCATTTGAAATAACAGAATTAGGATCTTGTTTGGATCCCATAAACCAAAGAAGAAAATTTATATTGTTAGTCGAGATTGTTGAAGCATTTACCTGATTTTTCGTATTAGCTTCTTCTTTCTGATTCATACTAAAACTATTTTCGGCAGCTTGTCCATAAACAGAAACATTAGATAATAGAACCACAACCAACAACATGATAATGTTGACAATCTGTTTATTAAAATTATGTTTTGAAAAAAAATTCATCTCTCTTTACCTTTACTGAATTAAACAGAACTTCTTCATATTCAAGAGCGAAGCTAGAGCAATAAACTTCAAATAAAAAATATTTTCGATGAATCGTATTAATAATCGTCTAATTGACAACATCTTACTATTAAGCAGTTTTAATCCTTATTAGTAGAGCTAAGATTCAAATCAACTTTCTACTTTATAGAGAACTTTGTCAGAACGAAACATAACAAAAAAAAGGCTCCATTTCTGGAGCCTTTTTTTACTATTGTAATTATGCTTGTCCTGCAGGACCAAAATTTAAAGGAATTGGAGCTTGTTCAGTGTCTTTTATTTCGCCATGAGCGACTTCAAAACGGTGAATATTCTCTCCAATAGCTTTCAACAATCTTTTGGCATGCTGCGGTGTCAAGACAATTCTTGATTTAACCTTGGCTTTTGGTATACCTGGCATAATACTTACAAAATCTAAAACGAATTCTGACGATGAGTGATTAATGATAGCCAAATTGGAATAAATTCCTTCAGCTGTTTTTTCATCTAACTCAATGTTGATTTGCTCTTGTTGGTCTTTCATATTTAAAGATTAAAGCTTTAAAGTATTCAAAGACTATATTGCTACAATCTTTGAATCTTTAAATCTTAAATTTTTTAATTAGTATATATACTCTTCTTTGTTAGCCATCATTTCATTGTAATCTTCTTTAGAACCTACAATTGTATGATCGTATTCTCTCATACCGGTACCGGCAGGAATTCTATGACCTACAATTACATTTTCTTTCAATCCTTCTAAGTAATCCACTTTACCTGCAACTGCAGCTTCGTTTAATACTTTAGTAGTTTCTTGGAAAGAAGCCGCTGAGATGAATGATTTCGTTTGAAGAGATGCTCTTGTAATACCTTGTAAAACTGGTGTTGCAGTTGCTGTGATTACATCACGGGCTACAACAAGATTTTTATCTGTACGTTTTAATAAAGAGTTTTCATCACGTAATTGACGAGGTGTAATGATTTGACCTGGTTTTAAATTAGCAGAATCACCAGCATCCTCAACTACTTTCATACCATATAAATTATCGTTTTGAACGATAAAATCTTTAGTATGGATTAATTGATCTTCAAGGAACAATGTATCCCCTGGATCCTGTACTCTAACTTTACGCATCATTTGACGTATTACTACCTCAAAGTGTTTGTCATTAATTTTTACCCCTTGTAAACGGTATACCTCTTGAATTTCATTAACCAAATACTGTTGTACAGCAGCCGGACCTTGAATTCTCAAGATATCATCAGGAGTAATCGCTCCGTCAGACAATGGAACACCCGCTCTTACGAAGTCATTTTCCTGAACAAGGATTTGACTTGAAAGTTTCACTAGGTATTTCTTAACCTCACCAAATTTAGATTCGATAACAATCTCTCTGTTTCCTCTTTTGATTTTTCCAAAAGAAACAACACCGTCAATCTCTGAAACTACAGCTGGGTTTGAAGGATTACGAGCCTCTAACAACTCTGTAATTCTTGGTAAACCTCCTGTAATATCCCCAGATTTAGAAGAACGACGTGGGATTTTCACCAATACTTTACCTGCTTTAATTTTCTCCCCGTTTTCAACCATCAAGTGAGCTCCAACCGGTAAGTTATAAGAACGGATTAGTTCACCTTCTTTACCGTAAACCAATAAAGTAGGAATTAATTTTTTGTTTCTCGCCTCTGAAATTACTTTTTCCTGGAATCCGGTTTGCTCATCAATTTCAACCATGAATGATTGACCTTGCTCTAAATCTTCGTAAGCAATTTTACCCGTAAATTCCGAAACAATAACTCCATTATATGGATCCCATTTACAGATTACATCTCCTTTTACAACAGACTGACCGTCTTTTACAAAAATACTTGAACCGTAAGGAATGTTATTAGTACTTAATAAAATACCTGTTTTTTCGTCAATTAATTTTAATTCAGTAGAACGAGATACAACAATATCAACTGCATTTCCTTCACTGTCTTCACCTTTAACAGTTTTTAAATCTTCGATTTCAAGTTTACCATTAAATCTTGTAATGATGCTTGATTCTTCAGAAATACCACCCGCAACCCCACCAACGTGGAATGTACGTAATGTCAACTGTGTACCTGGCTCACCAATAGACTGTGCAGCAATAACACCAACAGCTTCACCTCTTTGTGTCATTTTTCCGGTAGCTAAGTTTCTACCGTAACATTTAGCACAAATTCCTTTTAAAGCTTCACATGTCAATGGAGAACGTACTTCAACTTTCTCTATTGGAGAAGCCTCAATAGTTTTCATTATCGCTTCAGTGATTTGTTGTCCTGATGCTACTAACACTTCATTATTCAAAGGATTGATAACATCTTGCAACGCAACACGTCCTAAGATTCTTTCTCCTAATGATTCAACGATTTCCTCGTTTTTCTTCAAAGCAGAAACTTCAACACCTCTTAATGTTCCACAATCCTCGATGTTCACAATAACGTCTTGAGAAACGTCATGTAACCTTCTTGTCAAGTATCCAGCATCCGCTGTTTTAAGAGCCGTATCCGCAAGACCTTTACGAGCACCGTGAGTAGAGATAAAGTACTCAAGGATAGAAAGACCTTCTTTAAAGTTCGAAAGAATCGGGTTTTCAATAATCTCACCACCACCAGCATTGGATTTTTTAGGCTTAGCCATCAAACCACGCATACCGGTTAACTGACGAATTTGTTCTTTGGAACCCCTCGCTCCAGAATCAAGCATCATATACACCGAGTTGAAACCTTGTTGGTCTTCTCTAATGTTTTTCATTGCCAACTCTGTCAATTGAGCATTGGTTGAAGTCCATACGTCAATAACTTGGTTGTAACGTTCGTTATTGGTAATAAGACCC
>RCUQ01000552.1_pt1 | contig 16598 bp, 15 predicted proteins | sample 2166351 | NCBI WGS metagenome assembly RCUQ01 (sample SAMN09932597, study PRJNA488358) | compost metagenome | feature: garden; material: soil; isolation source: compost soil in acetonitrile-enriched culture | place: Germany: Experimental Botanical Garden Goettingen | collected 2016-01-27
TGTCCCAACTTCCTTCATAGGTAGATGTAGGGTTAAACAAAGAAGTCCATTGTTCGTAAGTTGATTTACTGTTAATGCCAAGCATAAAATCATATATCTTGGTTACAGGTGCATTGATGCTTACTTTGAATTGTAACTTTTTCATACTATTAAATATTTGTTTGGATTAATCTTTCAAATTGTTATTACTCTGTTATACTAGCTGTCTTTTTACATAACGTTCTGGTACTAGAGTGGGTTTGGGACTAAATTAAGCCCTATTTTCGGATTTGCCACCCGAGCGATAGCGAACAGGCGAAGCAATCCCGACGCTTCGGGACCTGAACACAAAACCAACTTTCCTCCCGATACTTCGGAAAAGCCTATTGCTCAAATCCGTTGTAGCTGTTATGTCGGGTTCCTTATAGTTTGCTCTTTAAATCCATCATTCCATGAAGAATTCTTGCGATTTCTATTTCGTTTTTTGATATAATTGAGTAGAAGAGAATATGCTCACCTGATTTAAAACCTAATATTCCTTTCATTACTATATCATAATTTCTACCAAGTTCTGGATTATTTGCTAAATCATCACATGATGCCAAAAGTAAATCATAATACTTTTCAGCTTGCATTTCAGACCAAGTTTCGATTGTATAATCCCAAATTTCAGATAAGTCATCAACAGCTTTATTTGTTAAATAATATTTAGCCATTTGATTTTTTTCTTGCTTTTAAAACGTCAAGATATTTTTTAGCATCAAAATCTACTGCACGTCCACTTTCAATTCCATCATTGATCGCTTTTCTTAAAGCTACAATTTTATTTTCCTCTTCTTCTAAAAGACGAAGACCGGCTCTGATAACTTCACTTGCGTTATTGAATCTTCCATCATTTATACTGTGTTCGATAAAACTTTCGAAATGATTACCAAGCGATATAGAAGTATTTCGTCCCATAATTTTTTTTATAGCTAAGTTACCAAAAAATGGTAACTTTTCAAATTATTACCGATTTTTTTGGAATCTCACATCACTTGTACATAGGTCTGATGAGTACCCTTTCTTTTGATAGTGCTAAAGCAGAGAATAATTCTTATAAATCATCAAAAGGACTTTTTATTTGTTGCAAACTTTGTGTGCTTACAGGAGTTTACATGTCATTTGTTTTACCACTGCTATCGGGCAATAATTGGATGCGGATATTTCCTGTTCGAGTCACAATGCGGTTTTTATTCGGGGATTCGCGTGAGGGATAGAAGCTAGCTACCGAAGTAGCGCGGATAGCCCGACAGCAGACAGGAAAAAGGGCCCTGACCGGACTGTTGCTAGCCCTTTTTTCTGGCTGGTGGCACGCCCAAAATCTAAAAAAAAGGAGTCGAAAAAAAATCCGCCACTCTCAATGGACGTTGAAAGCAGCGGATTAACAAATAAAAAATTCTAAAAAAAATTAGCTGAAATCTTTATCGGGATTGTACCCTAAATACGACATGCTTTGCTCTTTGAAAACAACTCCGTATTCTTCTAACTCCTTCAAAATAGGCAAATACACTTCCTTACGAATAGGAAGCTGTACACCCGGAGTCGTTATTTTTCCGTTTAAAATCAATAAGGTCGCCATCGCCACCGGTAAACCAACTGTTTTGGCCATAGCCGTATAGGTTTGATCCTCGCCAATACAAACCATTTTGGAATCAATCTGTTCTTTTTTACCGTTTAATTCGTAACCAAATTTATGGTACATCACAATCATATCTTTATCATCTGGTTGCAATGTCCAGCTGTCGCTAAGGATTTTCTCCAGAATTTGCGCAGGCGTGGCATTTTTTAAGCCTACTTTTTTCTCTCGGCTAAACAGATCTAATTCCAAAAGCTTATCCCACATGATATCATCCTGATCAATTTTTAGAATCAATCGCATCTTAATTTCAACAGAATCTGTTGGATGGTATGGCAAAAAGGAATTAACAAACTGTCGGTAACTCATGTTTTCCGAGCCTTCCATGGTGTAACTGTCATCGGTCATACCTAATTGCACGAACATATTCCATGCTTTAGAAAAACCAACTTTACGAATGGTTCCCCGGTATAAAGTCAATACATCATCGAGACCGTAAACACTTCTGTATTTAAGGGAATCGCGATTCGAATAGGCTTCAAATCGGCCATAATCTTCTACATCGAGAAATTCGGTTCTGCGGAATAAATTACAATACGGAATGTACTTATACGCCCCTTCCTGAATGAATTTAGCCGCTCCGCCCTGCCCTGCCAAAACCACATTTCGCGGTGCCCAGGTAAATTTATAATTCCAAAGATTATTGTCGGATTCCGGAGCTACCAATCCGCCACAAAAAGATTCAAACAAAAGCATTTTTCCGCCTTTGTCTTTGATTTCATCAATAACTTTCATGGCACTCATGTGGTCAATCCCGGGATCAAGACCAATTTCATTCATGAAAATCAGATTATTTTCTTTGGCAGCAGCGTCCAGTTCTTGCATCGCATCACTTACATAAGATGCTGTAACCAAATGTTTTTTATAAAGAATGCAGTCTTTGGCCACTTCAATATGAAGATGAGCCGGCAGCATGGAAATAACAATATCAGCTTTTTGGATGGCGTTTCGTCTTTGATTTTCATCAAAAATATCTAACGCAATGGGGGTGGCATTGGGATGATTATTGGTCTTTTTTTGTGCCAACTCTAATGACAAATCACCAATAATGAGATGTAAATCCTCTTTTTGCGATTTATTCAAGAGATATTGTATCAACGATGAAGCTGATCTTCCGGCACCAATTATTAAAATAGTTCTCATAAATTAGTTAAATATAACACAAACATACAATATTGTTATATTTATAACAAATAAGTTTTGTTAAAAAGAAAAAAAAATCAAAATCATAAAAAAAATGACAAAAAAAGTTTTTCACTCAAAGGAACAAAAATCAGTTAAAGTATCCTGAAAAATTTTTCTCTTAATCCTATATGGAATACTTTTGCAAGAAATAAAATCGGACATGGATAAAAAGATACTTTCTACTGGAGCTGTTTTTGGAATGATTGCAATAATTTTAGGGGCTTTTGGAGCACATGCCCTCAAAAAAGTACTGACAATTGAGCAACTTACCACTTTTGAAACCGGGGTACGCTATCAAATGTACCATGCCCTGTTTTTATTATTCATTGGACTGCTCCCAAACCTTTCTCAAAAAGCGAAAAACAGCATCTATTATTTGGTTGTTTTTGGAGTACTTTTCTTCTCTGGTTCGATCTATTTATTGGCCACAAACAGCCTTACTCCTTTTGACTTCAGAGTGATCGGTTTTATAACTCCTATCGGTGGTTTCTTATTAATAAGCGCTTGGGGAATGTTAATATTTGACTTTTTAAGAGCTTCAAAAAAGAAAATATAAAATACAAAACGGTTTTTTGAAATTAATTTATACTTTTGCGGTCTGATAAACAAATCACAACTATAAATTTATGGAGAATTACGCCTTATTTACGCAATCGATTTCGTTACAAAATTTAGGAATTCAAAACTCAACTATTCATTATCAATTACCTGCGGAAGAATTACACCGCATTACGATAGAATCCGGACAAGGAATTGAAAACTCTACCGGAGCATTAGCCATTAACACCGGCGAATTTACAGGTCGCTCTCCTCAAGACCGATTTATTGTTAAAGACAGCATTACAGAAAATGACGTTTGGTGGGGAAATGTAAACATTCCGTTCGAACCGAAAGCTTTTGACGCTTTATTAAACAAGGTGGCCGCTTATCTTTCAAACAAAGAAGTTTTCGTGAGAGACACTTATGTTTGTGCTGATCCTAATTATAGATTGAATGTTCGCGTGGTGACAGAAACAGCTTGGTCAAATTTATTTTGCTTCAATATGTTTTTGAGACCGGAAGAGAAAGAACTGGAAAATTTCACTCCTGAATGGACTGTTATCTGCGCTCCGGACTTTATTGCTGATCCGGCAGTAGACGGTACGCGTCAAGGTAATTTTGCTATTTTGGATTTTACCAAAAAAATTGCCCTTATCGGAGGAACAGGATATACAGGGGAAATGAAAAAAGGAATTTTTTCTGCCTTGAATTTTATTCTGCCGGTTTTCAAAAATACTTTACCAATGCATTGCAGTGCCAATGTTGGAAAAGATGGTGATACTGCTATATTCTTCGGATTATCAGGAACAGGTAAAACCACTTTATCAGCCGATCCTAATCGTAAATTAATTGGTGATGACGAGCACGGATGGACCAATGAAAACACCGTATTCAATTTTGAAGGAGGTTGCTACGCCAAAGTAATTAACCTTACCGAAGAAAACGAACCGGACATTTTTAGAGCCATCAAAAAAGGCGCTATCTTAGAAAATGTGATTTTCAAAGAAGGAACAAATGAAGTTGATTTTCAAGATGTTTCGATCACTCCAAACACAAGAGTAAGCTATCCTATTTATCATATTGACAACATTCAACCAGGTTCAATAGGACACAATCCAAAAAATATATTTTTCTTGACGGCGGATTCTTTCGGAATTTTGCCTCCTATTTCAAAATTGACACCAGGACAGGCAGCCTACCATTTTATCTCTGGTTACACGGCTAAAGTTGCAGGAACAGAAGCTGGGGTTACTGAACCTCAACCCAATTTCTCTGCTTGTTTTGGAGCGCCATTTATGCCTTTACATCCAACAAAATATGCTGAGATGTTAAGTACAAAAATGAAAGAGGCCAATGTAACCGTATGGCTTATCAATACCGGTTGGACTGGTGGTGCTTACGGAACAGGAAGTCGTATGAAACTGAAATACACGCGTGAGATGATCACTGCTGCACTAAACGGAGAATTAGATGGGGTAGATTATGTAAATCATGATGTTTTCGGAATTGCAATACCGCAATCTTGTCCAAACGTACCTAATGAAATATTAAATCCAAGAAACACTTGGGAAGACCCTGAATTGTACGATAAAAAAGCAGTTGAATTGGGTCAAAAATTCAAAGCTAATTTTGATAAATTTGCAGCTTTCGCAAATCCAGAAATTTTGGCGGGAGCCCCATTAGCATAAGTTAATTATAAATTCAAAAAAGGAAAGGAGCTGTTCGTTGTGAACAGCTCCTTTTTGTTTATAAAAATATCCCTTGCTGAAATAACGCTACAGGATTTATATAACTAATTACTTTTTAGCTAAATCGATACGTTTTTGCAGGTCTTCCCAATTATAAAAATGAAAAGTCATTCCATTACTCATTGCCACAAACAATCCTTTTTGAAATGGCCCGCCTAGATTTAATGAGGTTACATCTGCTCCGTCACACTCTACGGTTGATGTTGGAATTTCTGCGATTAACGAATATTCATTTGAATTTCCGTTGTTTCCCTCACGTGGATAGACCATAAAAGTGTTGGCTTGTTGGTTTGAAACCAAAATATAACCAGTTGTTCCAGTCTTTTTGAAAATGGCAATTCCTTCATTATCGGCCTTAAAATCGCCTTTGCCAAAGATGGCTAACTCCCGATTATTATTTTCAGCTGGGTTTGCGGCATATTTTCTAATTCCAAATTGTTCATCACAATAATAAACTACTCCTAATTCATTATCAACAGCAATGGCTTCAATTTCTTTCTTACCGCTGTATTGACCAAACTTTCGAACAATAGTAGCACCTACTCTGCCATTTCCCGCATCAGTCAATTGATACTGCCACAAATAAGTTTCCGAAGGCCCCGTTTTTCTGCCTACAATTGCAAAAATGGCATGATCACTGGCACGTGTATACAATGCTATTCCCATAGGGTCACGATCTAATTCACCATCAAAAACAACTATTCCGCCATTATCAATCGGTTTTAAATCAGGTAGACTAAAAATTCTGATCCTATTACTTTCCCGTTCTGTTGTTACGGCAATATCTATTTTTTTTCCATCAATGACCAAACCATACGCGATATCAACATTATTAGGTCTCTTTAAGGGTTCTGATTTATTGACAATTTTACCATTCAAATCAAAAACATACAAACCTCCGTCAGAATCCTTATCTGTTCCAATAATCAAACTTTTGGTAGCATCATTTGGATCTATCCAAATAGCGGGGTCATCTGTGTCATGTGGCAAAGCTTCCGTTACTATGATTGGTTTAATCGCGTCTTTACGAATGGGAGCTAATGCAGTACTACAAGACGTAAACAGCAGACTTATCAGTGCTAATACAATTATAATTTTATTTCTCATCTTATTTCTTTTTTTCTATTGTTGTAGTATAAATTACGACACCTTTGCTGTCAATGACTTGGGCTAATAGCTTTGAATCGCTTAGCGAAAAAGTCATAAATCCAGCTGACTGTGCCGAAAACAAAGTTCCTTCTCTGTTTCCTGTTGGACGAACTTCACAGGCTGATCCTGACAAAAATTGTGTTGTATAACGCCCTTTTGGTTTTATTATCTGCAAATCATGTTCATGACCACAGAAATAAGCATCTACCTTATATGTATCAAAAATAGTCGCAAATTTATTTTCGAAATTCTTAGTGTCTGAATTCTCTTTTCTTTTTCCGCCGCTATATAGAGGATGATGACCCACCACAATTTTCCATTTGATGGTTTCATCTTTTGTTTCTAATTCTTTAATCAACCATTTTTTTTGAGCCGTGGTATCCTGTGCCATTATGTTGTCATACATATCCGTTCCCTCTTTGTAGTAACTATCAATAAAAGGGGAAGTGTCCATAACCAAAACCAATACTTTATTTCCGTCCTCTAAACTAAATGTCTTTTTATAGTATGTTGCGGGCATATGCCAACGACGACTAATACCAGAATAATCAATTTCTGCCTGAATATTTCCTCTATAATCATGATTCCCTAATGCTACATACCAGTCATTTTGCAAGCTGTAAGCAGTATAAATATTTTCGTAGGAAGCGATCCAGGAATAATCGCCTGTGCTTCTCACCCCATTTGGATAGAAATTATCCCCAGTCGAAATTACAAAATCTGATCCAATGGTGGCTGCCGCTTTTCCCATTTGAGCTGCTACTTCTTTTTGATAAAATTGTCCGTAGCGCCCAAAATCACCCATGAGCAAAAAATTCAAACTTTTATCGACTTTCCGCAAATCTGGAATATACCCTTCTTGGTAGCCTGACAATTCTCTGCCTTCTGTACTTTGAGCCATCATACACTGACTCAGAACCATCAAAAATGTACTGAAAATTATTTTCTTCATATCTCTATTGTAAAAAAAAAGGAACAGGATCGTTATGTCCTGCCCGCTTTTTTAAAAACTATTTTTTTTATTAAAAGTCAAACTTTAACCCAAAATTGTAACGCGCCTGATAATATTCCACTTGTTTAGAATGGGACGCAACACCTTGATAATAGCGCAATGGCTGGTTTGTTAAGTTATTTGCCTCTGCAAAAATCCTGATATTTGGTGTGATTTTGAAGGCAGCATTGGCATCCAGAAATAACTGTTCATCATAATAACTGTCATTATATGATTCTGACCCTAATTCATCTAAATAATCCGATGTATAATTAGTAGATACTCGAGCCGAAAAACGTTTATTTTCCCATGACAATGATCCGTTAAACATGTGTGGAGCCGTTCCCGGAAGACTTACATCTTTTCTCTCATTTCCGTCCTCATCAGCTATTCCCTTTGCCTCTGATTGGGTATATGTATAGTTTAAATAGATTCCGAATCCTTTTAAAAATTTACTTTCAAAGAAATCTAACTGACGTTGAAAAGCTACTTCAAACCCATATACATCAACTTCCTCTCCGTTTTTTGGCTGAACAAATGTCCAATTTTCACCAGCTGGTATCGGATTTTCCTGCTCTGGAAAATCAGCAGCAAACTTATCTGAAGTATATTGACTATCGCTGTAATTATAAATGAAATCGTGTAGTTTTTTATAGAAAACACCCCCAGATATTAATCCAACCGACTTGAAATAATTCTCCGCCATAAAATCATAATTATACGAATACGTTACGTCAAGATCAGGATTTCCCGCTGTGATTTCCATATCAGATGCAATATTATTTACATAAGGCGCCAAGGCATAATAATCAGGTCTTGCCAAAGCTGTAGTAGCTGCAGCCCTTAAAATCAAGTCTTTGGTAGCATTGTACTGAAAAGAAAGACTTGGCAATACATTGGTATAGGAATTCGTATTATTAATTTCAGCTTCTAATTCTTCTTCATCCAACACACGATTCCCTGTATAATCAATATGGGTATTCTCAATACGAAACCCTAAAACCATCGATAACTTATCATTAAAATCTTGGTCCCATCTTATATAAGTCGCATAAATATTTTCTTTCGCATTATAATTCACCGCTAAATACTCTGACGGATCAGCTTCTTTATCAAACAACGCTGAATTATTCAAATCAAGACCTCCCAAAAAAGCAGCCGATGCAAAAGTTCCTGCAACATACTTGCTCCCCGGGTTGAATCCTTTCCCGTCAAAATAGCTGGTAGAAACATCAGACAATAATTCCATGTCATCATTGATAGGCTCATAAGAATAAAAATTATTGTTTCTTGATTTTTCTTTCATTCGAAGACGAAGACCTGTCCTGATTCTACCTTTTTCTGCTGGCACAATTGTAAATGGAAAACGAATATTTACTTTTGCTCCAAACTCACTTTCGCTGGTATCGTCCGTGTTTTCAGAAACAGAATCAAATTCGAATTCATCCAATGCCTCACCTGTTGTTGTTACCAAAGGAAATTTTGGATCCGATAAATCCTGAGTCATATCCAAACCTTTCTGACGGTATTCAATATAACGCTCTCCCGGACGATATTCTCGTGCTTTAGCATAATTGGTTGACCAATCCAAATCTAATTTTGAATTGATTAAATGTTCCCCACGCAACGAATAATTTTGAACCCTTTGATCTTCCAGTCTTCTGCTTTTATTTCTGTCGTTATCCACTCCCCCTTTGGTTTCGCGTTTTACACGACCTTCAAAGCCAATGATTTTTTCTTCATCAACGTCATCATAAATAGCTTCAATATCATCATAGGTAGTTCTGAAACGGTTTTCTCTATCGTCTCTCCAATTGTAAATCGCATTGGCAAAAATGGTATTGTTTTCGTTAAATTTATAATCTAAAGCCACCGAAGCACTTCTACGGATACGTTGTACATCATACCTTCTAATTTCTGAAGCTTGCAAAAATTCATTGCCAAAATCATCTTTTACCCATTCATTTTCGATATTATCTGAGCCATAATCAACATTATTGTACGAACCACTTACTACTGCTCCTAACTTGCTGTTAAAAAACCTATTCCCGTAAACTAATCCCGCGGTATAAGTAGCTTTATCTCGTATTGGAGCATAGCCTCCTGCAACAGTAGCTGAAATCCTTTCCCCATTTGGCGTTGGTCTGGTAACCAAATTTACTGATCCTCCAATAGCATCGGCATCCATATCAGAAGTTAGTGTTTTGTTCACCTCAATAGTCGAAATCATATCTGATGGAATCAAATCCATCTGTACATTACGGTTGTCTCCTTCAGCCGACGGAATTCTATCCCCATTTAAACTAACCGAGTTTAATGAAGGAGCCAATCCTCTAATAATAATATTTCTAGCCTCTCCTTGATCATTTTGCATAGTAACACCCGGAACCCTTTTTAATGCATCTCCAATATTTGCATCGGGAAAGCGTCCTACCTGATCGGAAGAAATCACATTACTGATGTTTTTGCTGTGTTTTTGTTGACTTAAAGCTTTTGCTTGTCCTTTCAAAATATCACCGACAATAACCTCATTCAGTTCAGTACCCGAAGCTACTAATTCAAAATTGTAAACAGCATTTGCACCTGCTGTCACTACCAGCTCTCCTTTTGCGGAAGCATACCCCATGTATTTCACCTGAACGGTATAGGAACCTACAACAACATTTAGAAACTCATACCTCCCATTATAATCAGAAATGGTGTATTTATTCATTCCTACAATTTCAAGCATTGCACCAGGTAAGGGCATATTATCCCCTGCATCCAGCACCTTTCCAGAGATTACTCCTTTTTGGGCATAACCAACTAAGCCAAAACAGAAGAGTATCACAACTAAGTATTTTCTTTTCATTTTTTTAGTTTAAATAAATTTTACGCAAAACTAGACGCCAAACATTAACTTAATTTTCAATAAAATTTATCTAATTGTTATGAATACTACTACAAAAAAAGGTTTGATTACATTAAAATAACACTTAGATGAAACCGCCGCTACACTATTTGTTAAAAAAAGAACCGTTAATTAAATATCTATCAAGTATTTACACCAATATTCATTTTTTGGTACTAAATTTGCAATCTCCAGACGCCCTTGAAAGGCGAACTGGTGAAACAATCAATCAATCAAAAATCAATCACCCGATAGTAGTTATCGGGACAAATCAAATCAATCATGTTAAAACAATTTTTTATCCTCTGTTCAGGAGCGGATAAAAACCTGCTCGAAGGTTGCTCCGAAGGTGAACAAACCAAATTTGTTGGTATTGGCGCCACCGTTTTCTTTACCGCTGTTATGGCTTTTATCGCCAGTGCGTATGCCCTCTTCACCGTTTTCGATGATGTTTATCCCGCCATCCTTTTTGGGATAGTTTGGAGTTTACTTATTTTCAACCTTGACCGTTTTATTGTTTCCACCATCAGGAAAAGAGATTCTTTTTGGGGCGAATTTCTTCAGGCAACGCCCAGGATTATCTTAGCCATCATTATTGCCATCGTTATTTCGAAGCCTTTGGAGATTAAAATTTTCGAAAAGGAAATCAATACGGTGCTGCTAAAAGAGAAAAATGCCATGGCTTTGAATAACAAAAAAGAAGTGGCGAATTATTTCAAATCGGATTTAGATAAAAACAAAGCCGAAATCGCGAGTTTAAAATCGGAAATCACTAAGAAAGAAAAAGAAGTAAACACCTTATACGAAACCTACATCTCCGAAGCGGAAGGAACTGCAGGAACCAAAAAATTAGGCAAAGGACCCGTTTTTAAAGAAAAAATCGCCAAACATGATTTGTCCAAAAAAGAACTGGACACTTTACAGAAAAACAATTTAGCTAAAATTGCGGCATTAGAAAAAACTTCTAAAACATTGCAAACCGATTTAGACAAAAAAGTAACCGATACACAACCTATCATTGAAGGATTTGACGGTTTAATGGCCCGAATCAATGCCTTAAACGAATTGCCTTGGCTGCCTTCGTTCTTCATCATGCTTTTGTTTTTAGCTATTGAAACCTCTCCTATAATTGCAAAATTATTGTCCCCAAAAGGAGAATACGATTATAAACTGGAGGATTTAGAAACTGCCCTAAAAGCAACTCTGGAACAAGACAAATACCAACGTTCGTTATTAGTAAAAACCAGTGCTTCTATGCATGATAAAGTCTACGAAGATATTGCACAGGACAAAAAACTATATGATTTGCAAAGAAAAAATGCAACCGAATTACTGGAAAAGCAATCTCATAATTTTGTCGAAAAGCAGGTAAAAACATTATAAAAAGCTTTAAACCATAGGCTTTAAACCATATAAGAAATATAAGTTCGTTTAAGGAGGTCACCCAACAGAGATCTGTCTTAAATACTCTTCTATTCCTTATATGGTTCATTACATTAATCTGTAAGCTGTTTTAACAAAACAAGTCACCGTATCTACAATTTTTTTTCTACTGCAACCAGCGATTCAATGTTGCCATAATTTTTTCCTGATCCTCCTTTGGGAAATTTTTCACTCTTGTGGCGTGACTCCCACCCGGAAGAACCATTTTTAAAGCATCAAGATCGGGATTTGGTGTTGGCGCACAAGCTCCCCAAGTATCATAACCTCCATAAATATAGAGTATTTTATCCCCTTTTGTCTCCACATATTTGCGAACCTTCTTTATGTATTTTGGATTGTATTTTAACGCTACCTCCTTTGGTGCAAACCTGGAATTAGACGTATTTTTTACTGTTTTTAATAAATCTTCCACCGGACTAAAATCAAAACCATAATATCCCAATTCGGTCATGTGCTGGTAATACGATGGCAGTAATTCAAAATAAGTTGCATCGTTATACGTACCGATTCCAACGATTTTATTCAAATAATCGAATAATTCTTTAGGTGCGCTTCCTTCAACCGGAATATCTTCACATTTACCGCCCCATTGCCAAAACGAAAAAGGGAACTCTAAAGTACCATATTCTAAGGCTTCCTCTATTGAAACTTCTGTAAAACGCATCTTTTCGCGCTCGGCATAATCTTTAATCTCTTTCAAAAGAGCTTCTCTGTTTTGCAATAAGGCTCTTTGAAATCGGGTTATTTTTTCCCTGCATTCTGGCGTGCCAACAATTTTTACATGTGTTACGGTTCTCGGGTCTTCTTGTGTGTCAATCAATGGCGCAACATACGGCATAGCTACATCCACATCATCAGGGTATTTAGATTTATAGATTAAAGTGGTTTCTCCTCCTTTACTTATTCCGGTTGAAATCCATTTTCCCTTATACAATTCTTTCAACTTAGTTGTGATGGCATGATAATCCGCAATGGCCTGATCATTGGTTAAATACTCCCACTGAACGGGATTGGGTCTTGACTTCCCGTAAAACCGATACTCAACAATCACTTGGTTGGCATTTACCAACTTACTGACTTCATTTTTTACATAACGTGCGGCATACCCTTCCGTTTCAAGGACCATCGGGCTATTAAAATCAACATGAGCGAGATAAATAAAATGTTTGAAGGTTCCTTTTTCCGGATGTTTATGATCTAAAGGCTGCTCTAAAACCAACTGATAGGATTCTGAATAACCCTCCAGATTTTTCATTTCTGTAATGGCAGCTTTAGGAAATAAATCTTCCAATCTTTTCTTCAAATCAGTTGCAACAGTGGTTTCTGTCTGCGCCAAACCGGAATAGGAGCAAAAAACTACGAACAGCAGGAATAAGACACTTTTTATCTTTTTCATTTTTACATTGGTTTAAATTATTTTTTAAAATTACTATCTCAATTCACCAAAAACCAATACTATATTAACCCGATATTGACCTATTTTATCATGTTTACACTAGAAATACGCACAGAAAAAAAAATAGTTTAATTTTATGGAAATCTATTCCAAAAATGAAAACTATTCAACTTATTCCCGATTCGTTTATAGAAAACAATTGTCATTTCAAGCAACTTATTGAAAGTCTAAAAAAGGGTTTTGCAACGCCGTCCATACAAGTCCCGATGCGTCATCATCACGATTACCCTAATCCTCCGGAAGACAAGGAGTCAACATTATTGCTAATGCCTGCTTTTAATCCGGGTGTCGATGCGGGCGTAAAAATTGTAACGGTAAGTCCTAATAATGGCAAATATAATCTTCCGGCAATTCAAGGAACCTACATCTATCTCGATGCTCATAAAGGAAATGTAAAAGCCATTTTAGATGCCAAATCATTAACCACAAAACGAACCGCTTCGACCTCAGCTTTAGCCAGCAGTTATCTTTCTCGAGAAGATTCTTCTTCTTTATTAATGATAGGAACCGGAGCTTTGGCAAAAAACCTGATACAAGCGCATGCCAGCATCAGACCCATTACAAAAGTATATGTCTGGGGAAGAACTTTAGAAAAAGCACAAGCCGTTTGTGATGCACTCGCTGACGAATCGTATAACTGTACCGCAATCGCCAACATAGAAGATAAAATCACCGAAGTTGATATTATATCCTGTGCCACTTTATCACCTACTCCATTGGTTTTTGGAAAATGGCTGAAAGAAGGACAACATCTTGACTTGGTTGGCGCTTATAAAAAAGACATGCGGGAAGCCGATGATGAAGCGATTGCCAAATCATCCGTATTTCTGGACACCTATCAAGGAGGATTAAAAGAAAGTGGCGATATTGTAATTCCACTAAACAACGGCACTTTAACAAAAGAGGCTATCAAAGCAGATTTATTCGAATTGTGTAATGGTTCCAAAAAAGGAAGAACATCCGAAAAAGAAATCACCTACTTTAAATCGGTTGGGCATGCTTTAGAAGATCTGGTTGCAGCCTCCTATTTTTATAATGAATTTATCTCCAAATAACTAATAGAAACATGTCAAGTACGTACCAAAACATTCTTTCACATACAGATTATAGTGCACCTCAACATTGGGTGCAAATTAAAACAATCGATATGCACACCGGCGGAGAACCGCTGCGCGTGATTGTTTCCGGATTTCCTGAATTGAAAGGACAATCAGTATTAGAATACCGTAGGGATATCAAAGAAAACTACGATTATTTACGAACTGCCTTAATGTTTGAACCCCGTGGTCATCCTGATATGTATGGCTGTATTTTGCTTCCGCCAAATGATGAGACGGCCGATTTTGGAATTCTATTCATGCACAATGAAGGATACAGTACCATGTGCGGTCATGCCATTATCGCCATCAGTACATTAGCCGTAAACATGGGCTGGATTACGGTTAAAGAAGGAGAAAACAAACTGGAAATTGATGCTCCCTGTGGACGGATTACCTCTTACACAATGGTAAAATCAGGTAAAGTTACAGGCGTTCGATTTCATTGTGTTCCCAGTTTTGTTGTTGGTCTGGACAGAAAAGTAGAAGTACCGGGAATAGGTAAAGTCATCTATGACCTGGCCTATGGCGGCGCATTCTACGCTTATGTTGATTTAAGAAAAAACGATACTTTAAAATTTGTTTTAACCGATACCGACTATCGTACCATCATTCAAAAAGGCATGGAAATCAAACAGGCGGTGATGGAACAAGACAGTGAAATACTGCATCCTTTTGAAAATGATTTGAGTTTTTTATATGGTACTATCTTTATAGATGATGCCCAGAAAAAAGAAAATCACAGTCGCAATGTGTGCGTTTTTGCCGAAGGAGAAGTAGACCGTTCCCCTACAGGTTCTGGTGTATCTGGGAGAATTGCTATTGAAAAAGCACGTGATACCATAGATTACAACAGTAAAATAGCGATCGAAAGTATTACGGGAAGTGTTTTTAACTGTTCATTGGTTTCCGAAAAAGATTACGGTCCTTTTCACGCCGTTATTCCGCAGGTAGAAGGAACAGCACATATTACGGGGATGAATACTTTTATTATTGACCCGAACGACCCTATGAAAAACGGCTTTATTCTTAGATAAAATAAAAATCCAAAAAATAATTAAACTTCTTTTATATGAATAATGGAATTGGCGGTTCTACTGCACAAATCGAATTAGACAAAATAGCAAACAGAACCCAAGGCGTTCAACCGATACCGTTGGAAGAATATCAAGACCGAATAAAAAAAGCAGCCCAATTAATGCTAAACTTAGACATTAAAGCCGTTTATCTCAATGCCGGAACCAACTTGTATTATTTTACGGGAACCAAATGGAATGCCTCTGAAAGGATGGTCGGTGCTTTGCTATATGCTGATGGAAGTTTAGAATATATCGTTCCTAAATTTGAAGAAGGTACTTTTAAAAAATATCAAAAAGTAGATGCCTCCATTAATTGTTGGGAAGAACATGAATCTCCTTATGCGTTATTGGGGAATTTATTAAAAAGCAAAAATAGTAGCGAAGGAACTATTGCACTAGATGAATCGGCAGCTTACTTTCTGGTAGATGGTGTTTCTAAAGCAAATCCTTCTTACGACTTTATCAATGCACAACCAATAACAACGGGATGCCGAATTCAAAAATCGGTCAATGAAATTGCAATTATTCAAAGAGCAAAAGACATTACCATGGAAGTACACCGTGCTGTGGCTCGTATCTTACGTCCGGGTATTAGTGTAAAAGAAGTAACCGAATTTATAAATAATGCTCACATAAAAGCAGGTATTCCTTCAGGATCTTACTTTTGTATCGTTCTGTTTTCGGACGATTCACAATATCCGCATGGCGTAACTGTTCCTCAGGATTTAAAAGAAAACGACATTGTTTTAGTGGATACCGGCTGCCAATTAGAAGGTTATCTTTCTGATATTACCAGAACCTATGTCTATGGAACACCAACAGAAAGGCAGCGTGAAATTTGGAATCTTGAAAAAGAAACCCAACAGGCGGCATTTGAGGCAGCTCAGATTGGCGCTACCTGTGGCTCTGTGGATGATGCGGCACGCAAAGTACTGGCGGCGGCTGGATTGAGTGGAGATTACCAATTGCCGGGTCTGCCTCATCGTGTAGGACACGGCACTGGTTTAGACATTCACGAACATCCCTATCTGGTCAGAGGAAATACCACCACATTGCAGGAAGGAATGGTGGTTAGTAACGAACCCATGATCTGTATTCCGGGTGAATTTGGAATTCGACATGAAGATCATTTTTACATGACCAAAGACGGTCCAAAATGGTTTACCACCCCAATGCATAGTATAGACAATCCGTTTGGATACGATCAAAATTGATTTCTTCTCCAATTCAAACCTGATTTAAAATTTTAATACGCTATCCGCAACTAATACCAAGCCAATCTTAGGCAAATGTCTAATCCTGAAAAACAGCCACAGATTGCTTCGCCTATTCGCTATTGCTCGGGTCACAGATTGAAATTAGA
>RCUQ01000559.1_pt1 | contig 16518 bp, 15 predicted proteins | sample 2166351 | NCBI WGS metagenome assembly RCUQ01 (sample SAMN09932597, study PRJNA488358) | compost metagenome | feature: garden; material: soil; isolation source: compost soil in acetonitrile-enriched culture | place: Germany: Experimental Botanical Garden Goettingen | collected 2016-01-27
GTCTAATCATTTTTTTTAAATTATTTATTATTCTACAGATGAAAAACTCATCTATCGCTATAAAGCCATAAACTGATTACCTTACAATTCTTTCAATAAAGCGGGCCGCAAGATTATTTCCAGCCTCGCTATATTTATCATCCCATCAATATCCAGAATAGCAGATTTTTTTTATAAATATCCTTTTAAATTGCCTGTAATCAAATTAAGTGGTATTTATCTGTTGATTGATTTTTGCATTGCTGCAGGATAACGGTCACCTACAATTTTAATTTTTTCTGCCGTATCTTCAATCTCTTTAAGGTCAGCTTCTGTCAGATTTACATTTACACCACCGATATTTTCCTCTAAACGATGTAATTTGGTAGTACCCGGAATCGGCACGATCCATGGTTTTTGTGCTAAAACCCATGCAATAGCAATTTGTGCTGGAGTTGCATCTTTTTCTTTTGCAATTTTATTTACAAGATCAATAAGTGCCTGATTCGCTTCAATAGCCTCTTTTTGGAACCTTGGAAAATTGCCACGTACGTCTGATTTAGCGAATACTGTATCTTCTGTTATCTTGCCTGTAAGAAATCCTTTTCCAAGCGGGCTGAATGGCACAAAACCAATACCCAGTTCTTCCAATACCGGAAAAATCAGCTCTTCTGGTTCCCTCCACCAAAGTGAATACTCACTTTGAAGTGCAGATAATGGCTGTACAACATGTGCTTTACGGATAGAATCAACGCCAGCTTCACACATACCAAAATGTTTTACTTTCCCTTCCTGAATAAGATCTTTAATTGTTCCTGCTACATCTTCCATTGGAATGTTCACATCAACCCTGTGCTGGTAATAAAGGTCTATGGAATCTCTTTGAAGACGCTTTAAAGAACCCTCAATACTTTTTCTTATGTTATCAGGATGGCTGTCCATTACCTGTTTTCCATCCTCAATTTTAATTCCAAACTTAGAGGCTATCTTAACTTCATGACCAAAAGGTTTTAAGGCTTCACCTATAAGTTCTTCATTTACAAAAGGTCCATAAACTTCAGCAGTATCAAATAAACTCACCCCTTTTTCAACAGCATCGCGGATCAGTTTAATCATATCTTGTTTATCTGCAGCCGGTCCATAACCAAAACTCATTCCCATACAACCTAATCCCATGGCTGAAACTTCCAGTCCGCCATTTCCTAATTTTCTTGTTTTCATAATTATTATTTTATATTGTCGTTTATTTTTTATTATTACTAATCACACCTATCATCCTCTTTTTAAATCAATTACAAAGATAAGGGTAAAAGAAATCCTGTTTATAAATACATTCAAACCAAAAAGTATACTAATCAATTATTTAAGCCTTGATATAATGCTGATACATCATATTTTTTGATTTTGTTACAATTCTTCATCTTTAAAAATTTAAAATGAGAATGTTTATTTACCATCCTGCTATAATTAATTATCAGTAGGTGCGCATCTAAAAGATCTAAAAACAATCTTTTTAATTAGCCTCCATTTCAGCAAAATGCATCAGATTCTTTATCTGTGAACGGATTAATTCGTTTTTATATTTGTAGTCGCCTTTTACTTCGGCAATCATTTTCCTGAATATATCCCTAATACAATCATTTTGGTCCTTCGAAAGACTAATGATAGGTGAATTGCCCTTTTGAAACAATGAACAGTCTTCAGCGTTCAGTAAAGAATCATTTTTATTTAGAAACCTTTGGGTAAAAACACATGCATATCCACTAAAACCAGCAGCCAGTGTCTGGCATGTATATGGCCTGTGAGGACTTCCAAAAAATAAAATGGCATCGCTGGTAACGGTAACCTGATTGTTATAACTGATAATGAATTGACCATCTGTAATGCATATTTTATAAAAATCCCTGCGAACGTAATCAGGAACATCCTTGCTGTATTCTCCAATTTCATAAACCTTAAATCCTTCAAGTAAAAGACCTTTATCAAAGGAACTGTCTTGTGGGTGTATTCTTTTTTTCATATCCTTAAATTTTCACCTTGCAGCATTTTCAGGTTATCGTCCAAAGGACCTGCTGAAGGACTGCCCGGACTTTACCAGATTCTGAACCACTTTTAATCGTTTCGATTCATATTGCAAAAGCGCTGCAGCTTTATCCAAATTCCTTTCCTTAGAAATGCAGTCAGCCAAAGTTGCAGCATCCTCAAGAGATGCATTGAAACCCATTGCTGTTAATGGTGTTATTACGTGCGCTGCATCTCCTACAAGTACAACCCTGCCTTTAACCAGCGCATCAGGTACATATTCTGTAACGGGTATACCTGTTAGATTCCTGCTGTTGATACTGTGCAGAGTAGCTGCTAACCAAGGCTGAGGCCATCTTACAGATGCCTGCATGGCGAGTTCCGTAAGGGTTCTCTCAGGTATATCAGGCGCATTGAGCGAATGTTTTACCATATTTCCCTCCACACAGCCTGTTTCACGAAGCAGGTCATTGCGTGTATTATCATACCATGCCCAGCTAAGCCTGCGCTCTCCTGCCGCTTTAGAACCATCTGCTACGGCAATGACCGAACCCAGCAGAAAATCACCAATACCATTTGGCATGTCAAACGTTGTATGAAGCCCAGGTCTGTACTGCTCAGCAATATCCTTTTCTTCCAGAATAGCAACCCATATCATGTAGCCTGTAAATACTGAATTGCAATTGCCATTGGAGACATGTTTTCTTACTTTACTTCGATAACCATCCGCTCCTATCAGTATTTCAGCCCTTAAAATTTCACCTTTTTCTATCTCTATCCATGCACAATGTCCGTCCTCACCGATGGAGGTAATCATGGTGCTATAACGTAATTTTATTTTTGGATTTCCCATAGCGGCTTCACGCAAACGAAGCTGAACAGATGACCATGCTTCTACAGATTTTTTTCCGTCGGAGGCCAGTTTTCTCAGATATTGAGCTGTTAGGGTATAATCTGTCTCGCCACTGTCTACCTGAAGTGCTGCTCCATTCCTTGGTTTAGAACCTGTCTTTTCAACAACGGTAACATTCATGCCCGTCTCTGCCAGGGCAATAGCGGTCATCAGTCCGGAAAGTGAAGCTCCTACAATAATAGCGCTTCCTGTACCATTCTCTATTTCAAAATCTTTAAACACCTTTTCTGTCCTTTAAGACTTGTTCGAATATTTCCCGTCCATTATCAGCCTCGTTCACTCCTATTATATTTTCGATTATGGCAAGTAATTCCCAAACCTGATTTTCAGAAATCCCAACATTTAGCGCACCTCCAAAATGTGGACGTACCAACGGCTCTCCCATACTTACCAGCGCTGCTACCGTAGTGAGTTCACGCTCCTTAAAATCCAGCAGATCACTGCCAAAAATATCAGCAAACAAATGTTCTTTAAGGAAAATATCCAGTACAGGATTAAAGGAGAATGCAATTTTTAGTTGCTCTGCGTTCATGCCTGTTACAATTTCCTGAGCAGCTTCTCCTCTTGCATATTTGCTTTTTGTGTCAGTTAAAGGACTTGCCTCTCTTCCCTTCTCTGTTATTAGTCCCTTATCTTCCCTTTCAACGACCAAAGCTTGAAGCACATTAGTACCTCTTACACTTGCAGCAAAGCCGCAATAAGCATATAGATGAGCAAGTTCTTCGTTAATTTCATTTATAGTCAGCCCCGTATCAAAGCTCTCATTAAAGGCCATTTTCATATTTTCCACATCCCCTTTCGCCGTAAAAGCGGAAATCGCTATTATCTTCTGTTGTCTCAAAGACAGCTTGTCATTTATACTTTTCATAAATATTTATTTTATTCGGACATCTCTTTTTATTATATATCAATACGATATTCTCCTAGGAATTTTACCATCTTAGGATCATGGTGATCAAAAATTGTGGTCTTGCCCGTGTCGAGTGTTTTGATGTTTTTGATATCTTCCTGACTAATTTCAAAATCGAAAATATTGAAGTTCTCAATAATCCTGTCTTTTCGCACTGATTTAGGAATTACCGATATACCACGCTGGGTAAGCCATCGAAGAATAAGCTGTGCTACCGATTTTTTATATTTTCCAGCTGTTTCTTTTAACAGTGGATTGTTGAAGATAGCAGTGTCCTGGGCAAATTGGCTCCACGCTTGTAAATGAATTCCCTGCTCCTGCATAAATTCATGCCCCTCATATTGCTGCCAGTACGGATGTGCCTCGACCTGATTTACAGCAGGTACAATTTCGTTATGCACTATAAGATCCATTAATCGGTCAGGATAAAAATTACTCACACCAATGGCCTTTATCTTTCCTTCCTTATAGAGTTCTTCCATAGCTCGCCAAGAGCCGTATACATCGCCAAAAGGCTGATGGATCAGATAAAGATCCAAATAATCCAGCCCTAATTTCTTTAATGACTTTTCAAATGCTTTCTTTGCACTTTCATAACCAAAATCCTGAATCCAAAGTTTAGTAGTAACAAAAAGTTCTTCTCTCGGAACACCGCTTCTTTTTATTGCTTTTCCTACAGCCTCTTCATTCATATACGCAGCTGCTGTATCTATAAGACGGTATCCTGCCGTAATTGCATCATAAACACTTTGCTCACACTCTCTCTGATCAGTAACTTGATAAACACCCAAACCAATAATTGGCATTTTAATTCCATTGTTTAATATTATATTCTGCATAATTTCTTATTTTATGGTTGCTATTAAATCTGTTATTTATTATCTAATATTTTATAATGCAAAGTTCGCACGAATACCGATATCAAAAATAAAGCTAATCAAACCAAAAAGTATACAAATCAATCCTATTCAATTAAAATGAAGCGGATTTGTAAAAAAATATTTTTTTATAGTTAAAGTTGCAATTAGAGACACAAAATATATTTGATTATATTAATTTTGCAGAATGAATGAGAAAGTAGCACAATTAGAAGATTACCCTATTGCAGATTTACAGATGCGGGGATTTAAAGCATATGAGGTTGAAACAAAAATTCATCCTATTCCACACTATGGCAGACGTGACTTTTATAAGGTTTGTCTTATTAGTGGACACACTATCCTTAATTATGCCGATCGCAGTATTGACATCGATGGCACATTCTTATTCTTCGGCAATCCTCATATACCTTATTCCTCACACATACAGTCGGATTCCATGACCGGTTATGCCTGTCTTTTTACAGAAGAATTCTTAAAACTTAACGACCGCCCTGGCAGTCATCATGAATCACCGCTGTTTAAACTGGCAAGCTCGCCAGTGGTATCAATAAGTACACAACAGCATGATTTTTTAGTTACCGTTTTTAAAAAGATACTTGGTGAAAATTCTACGGAATACGTCTATAAAGATGATCTTGTGCGAACCTATCTGCACCTTATTATACAGGAAGCCCTGAAAATGACACCAACGGACCACCTTGTAAAATATAAAAATGCAGCCTCCCGAATTGCTTTTCAGTTTTTGGAAATGCTCGAAAGGCAGTTTCCAATAGAGAATGCGCAGGAACCTTTAAAGATAAGAACAGCACAGGACTTCGCCGAACATCTCAATGTTCATGTGAACTACCTAAACCGTTCTGTGAAAGAAGTAACAGGAAAACCCACGACCTTACATATTGCTGATCGAATAACAACAGAAGCCAAGGCACTTTTACAGCATACAGACTGGACTATTTCCGAAATTGCCTACAGCCTGGGATTTGAATATTCAACCTATTTCAATAAATATTTTAAAAAAAATACGGGTGCAATACCGAAATCTTTTCGAACCGGACTGCAATTTACAGAAGATTGATTTGTATACTTTTTGGTTTGATTAGCTTTATTTTTAGAACACTATCAGTACCTAATTTTGTACTATTAAAAAACATTGACACTTTGATGAAAATATAACATTCAAATATTTTCACGAAAGCAATCTTAAAACAAAATTAATAGTATGGCACAATTAGAAGTATTAAAAGGAAAAGTAGCCCTTGTAACTGGTGGTAATTCGGGCATAGGTTTTGGCGCAGCGAAATCCCTAGTGGAAGCTGGTGCATTTGTTTATATCACCGGAAGAAAAAAAGAACAACTGGAAAGCGCTCTGGAAAAGCTTGGAAAAAATGCACGTGCCCTTCAGGCAGATGTCACAAGCAAAACAGCAATGGAAGAAGTAGCTTCTATAATTAAAAATGAAAAAGGATCACTTGACATTGTATTTGCAAATGCGGGCGGCGGTAATCCAATACCCCTGGAAGAAGTTACCGAAGAGTACATTGACAAAACATTTAATGTAAATGTAAAAGGTGTTGTATTTACAATGCAGTCCATGCTGCCGATTTTAAAAGATGGAAGTTCAGTTATTCTCAACGCATCTATAACTGCCTATATGGGACTTTCTGGATTCGGAATTTATGCAGCTTCAAAAGCAGCTGTACGTTCTTTTGCAAGAAGCTGGACAACAGATCTTAAAGACAGAAGAATCAGGGTTAATGCCCTTAGTCCAGGTGTGGTTCCAACAGAAGGATATCGAACAGAACAGGGAATGACCGAACAACAGGTAAACGATTACGTGGAGCGTGCTACACAAGAAATTCCTGTAGGACGAGTAGGCTCTCCTGAAGACATGGGAAATGCGGTAGTATTCCTGGCATCTGACGCCAGCTCATTTATAAGCGGCATTGAACTTACTGTAGATGGCGGTCAGACAATGGTATATGCTGGAAAAAGCTAAAAAAAAATCACTATACATTGTATTGCATCATATTTGAGGTTGTATATTGCTTATTTACAACCTCTATGCTTGAAATTCTAAAGAGAAAGTAAATAAATAAATACATTCAATATATGAATAAACAATTTTTCATCTTTATAATTGGGGTGCCGTTTTATATCCTTTCTTCCATATCAGCAAAAGGTATCAATGTCAATAAAATTTGGCAGGGCGATTTGGTCTCATTGTGGATTTAGAGGCAATTTTACAGAAGATGCATTTTTGGAGTGGATACCTTTTTTGCTACAGAAACCTAATGCGGTTTTTAAAGATATTTCACGAGGCAAAGTTTTATGACACAATCGTGGCACAACCAGTTTGGACTGAATACCTTTTTTGCCACAAAAAGCTAAGGCGGTTTTAATAAAAAGAAATTATCTATTTGTTTTTTACACTACATTTTCCGTTGATCCCCGACAGGACATCCAAACCAAGTTATTAAAGTCATCTTAAGACAGCCCCTACATGTAGTAAGCCAATTTCCTCAAATCTTCCATAAAATTTATAGAAATTTGTCCCGTAGAGGTCACCACCCAAAAAGGTATATTCACAAGAATATACCTTTTTTTATGCTTTTTCCATACTATTTAACCAGTTTAAACGGATCAGGTATCAAGTGCAAAAGTTAGCAATTAAGTAAAAAGATTGAAAGAAACCCTATTTAAAATCTGTGTCATCTGCGTGCCAATAGATAGATTCGTGAACTGTAGCTAAGATATCAATAAACAAATAAGACTTTCGAATGGGATGTAATTGATAATTAGGGAACAATATCTTATATTGCATAGCTAAAAAATTCATCATGATGAAAGATCTAAAAAAATATACTAATAAAACAAAAGCTGCTTTTGTTTTACTCATTGTGATGTTTATTATCCTGTTGAGTAATTTTAATACACTGCAAAACTCCAAAAAAGTAAATGAGGACATTAATGCAATTTATAATGACCGATTAGTGGTGGCTCGTTATATCTTTCAGTATGCAAATGAACTTCATTCCATAAAAGCAAACGCAATAGATACGAAACTAAGCGATATCCAAAAAAATAATGCCAATATGGTCGCACTGCAAAATATTCAAAGTATTAATAAATTATATCTAAAAACGGTTTTAACTCCAAAAGAAAAAATATCCTTTGAAGCTTTTCTGGCCTCTTGTTCCACTATTAGTAAAGAAAGCAGCAATAAAGACTGGCTTCGAGTAGATTATTCCAGTAATCAGGCTTTAGAAACTTTGGAAATGTTATCCCAAATTCAAATCAACGAAGGCAAGTCAAAATTGGCGCACTCTAATGCCTTGCATAAAGGGAATAATAGTCTTGGGGAACTGCAGATTGCATTGCTGGTTGTTTTAGGGGGCATTACTTTATATCTGTTAATAGCCAAGAAAAAGAAAACAACCATCAAAATACCTCAATCACCTAGTATGAATTAATGATGGCTTATGTCTAAAATGAGCATCGAATAGTTGGTCTGTCTTTTATTTCCGATAGCTTAAAACAATCAAAGGCTACCAGCCATCATAAATCTTTAAGCAATTTACGTGCAATCACCAGTTTCATAATTTCATTGGTGCCGGCATAAATACGTGCCACACGATTATCGGCATACATATGGGCAATTGGATAGTCCCACATATAGCCGTAACCACCAAATAACTGTAAACATTCATCCACCACTTTTCCGCACATCTCGGTAGCCGAATATTTAATCATTGAAGCACTTTCGGCAGTCAATTCATGGCTCCCTACTAATTCTATACATCGGTCTAAAAATGCTTGGTGAATTTGCAATTGGGTGGCACATTCCGCCAGTTTGAATTGGGTGTTTTGAAATCCTGCAATAGGCGTGTCAAAAGCAGTTCGTTCTGTAGTATAGGCGATAGTATTTTCGATGGCTCCCTGGGCAGTACCAACCGCAGTGATTCCAACAGATAAGCGTTCACGGGCCAATTCCTGCATCATAATTTTAAAGCCTGCTTTTTCGTCTCCCAATCTGTTCTCTTTTGGCACTTTTACATTATCAAAAAACAACTCTGCGGTATCCTGTGATTTCATTCCAATTTTTTTAAGGGGAACACCTTTATAGAAACCGGGCATTGACGATTCCAGAATAAGTAAGGTTACGCCCTCCTCTGCTGTGTTGTGATTGGTTTTTACAGCTACTATCGCCATATCGCACATAAAACCATTGGTAATAAAGGTTTTTTGTCCATTGACCAGATAATGATCTCCTTTGTCTTCGGCTGTGGTGCGTAGTGCTTTCAAGTCGCTTCCGCAATTAGGTTCGGTCATGCCAATAGCAGTTATAATCTCACCTTTAGCCATCAGCGGCAAATACTTTTGTTTTTGTGTCTCAGTACCATATTTCAATAAATACGGCGCCACAATATCAGAATGCAGTGAAAATCCGGGACCGGTTATCCCCTTTTTGGCAAACTCTTCAATCAGCAAGGCATTAAAGGTAAAATCCAATCCTCCGCCTCCGTAGATTTCAGGCATATCCAAACACAACAATCCTAATTCTCCCGCTCGTTGCCATATGTCACGGGATACCATGCCGTTTTTCTCCCACTCTTCTAAATGATCGATAATCTCATGGGTAATGAATTCCTGAATCATGGTCCGCATCATTTTATGCTCTTCGGTCGCATATATTTTTCGCTCGATTAATAGATTTTGTAGCATTTTTTTATACATTTTTGGTTGAGACAATGCTTGAGGTTCTGCAATCTGAATAGTTGATTCATAGCTATAATTGCATTCTAAAGTTACATAATTTTCGTTTCAAAAAAATTGTCAGGGATACAAAATAAAAAGAATCATCAAATTAAGTGGTAATTGCTTTTTTACTGGATATATTATTTGTTAAATTTTGTTTCTTCCAGTTCAAAAGGAAGTGGTAATTTTATATTTTTGAATGCTAATAAACCGATAATCAATTGTACAAAAGCAGCGCTACCTTTTTTGTCTTTATGCTCCTCCTTCTTTGGGAGATGCCTGTTTTTGGGCAAGTCCAAAAGGACACCATCGCTCTTTCGGAAGTTATTCTTCAGGCCCCGCCTATTAAAACTTCCATTCAAAATACGGCAGCTGCTGTTTCGCTCATTGAAAGAAAAGATCTGAATAAAATAGATGGTGTGATACTGACCTCTGTTTTAAATAAAATCCCGGGTGTTTACATGCAACAAGGTTCTTTGAACACCAACAGAATTACGATTCGGGGAATTGGTGCCCGAACACAATATGGAACCAATAAAATAAAAGCCTATTTTGAAGATATTCCATTGACAAATGGCGAAGGCGAAACCGTGATTGAAGATATTGATTTGGAAACCATTGGAAGTATCGAAATAATTAAAGGACCTAATTCCACCAGTTTTGGCTCAGGATTGGGAGGTGTTATTCATTTGTCAGCAAGAGAAACTCCTTTTCAGGAATCCTTTGGAAAAACAGTAAGTACTTATGGTAGTTTTGGTTTGATTAAACAAACGCTTTCTGCAGGCTATAGTGATACTAAATCCAATCTGTTTTCCAGTTATACCCATTTGCAAAGCGATGGATTTAGAGACAATAGTGCTTATAATCGAAAATCGTTTAACCTTCAGGGAAATCAAAAAATAAGTGCGAACGGAACTTTGTCTTTTATTGGAATTTTTACACGTTTGAAAGCTTATATACCCAGTTCCGTAAATGAGAAAACGTATAATGAACATCCCGAAAAAGCGGCGGCCAATTGGGAAGCGGCCCAAGGATATGAGTCTTATGACAAATGGCTTATGGGAATTGGGTATAATCATTATCTCTCGGAAAAATGGTCTTTTAATGCTAGTGTTTTTTCGAATTTGAAAACAGGTGAAGAAGCCAGACCTTTTGATATTATAGAAGAAGAAAATACTTCCGTAGGAGTACGTGCCACGATAAATTACAAAGACCATTTGTTTTCGCTCCCTTTTGAAGCCAGTTTTGGAACAGAAGTATTATTGGATCACTACGCCTTTTCCCTATTTGAAAATTTATATTTATCCCAACCTGGTCAGGGAAGTATTGTGGGTGACGAATTCAGTAAAATGGAACAAAATCGGGACTATAGCAATTATTTTGTTCAAATAGAACTGGAACTTTTGAAAAGCCTATTTTTAGAAAGTGGTCTGGCATTGAATACAACCAATTATTCTTTAAAAGATATTTTGCAACCCAATGCGGCCAACTCAGAATCATCTGATACTTTCGGAACGGTCTGGTCACCCCGACTTGCACTTTCTTATAAAGCAGCAGAGGGTAAAAACATATATGCTTCTGTCAGTAAAGGATTTTCAACACCATCGGTAGCGGAATCCCTGACTCCAGAAGGAACTATCAACACCAATTTAAAACCGGAAATAGGTTGGAATTATGAAGTGGGTTTCAAAGGGAATTGGCTGGATACCAAATTATATACAGAACTGACATTTTTTAGCACACAGATCAGCAATTTATTGGTGGCCAGACGTACCGGCGACGATCAGTATGTTGGAATTAATGCAGGCGAAAGTAGTCATAAAGGCATTGAGTTTTTCATGAATTATAAGTTCCTAGAAATATCCCAATGGCAATTAATGCCTTATTTCTCTGGAGCCATTAATAATTTTAAATTCAAAGATTTTGTGGATGGGGATAACGATTATTCAGGTAATTCGCTTACGGGTGCTCCTGATTTGCAATGGAGTTTGGGATTAGACTTGAGTACGGCGGCAGGTTTTAGTTTTAATACTTCGTACAGGACTGTAGGTGAAATTCCGATGAACGATGCAAATTCAAAATTTACAGATACTTATAGCTTATTGGATATTAAAGCAACCTATAGTTTTACAATCTTAAAAAGTTTCTACACCGAATTATATACCGGAGTTAACAATACCTTAGATACTCATTACGCGGCTAGTATTTTGCCCAATGCAGTGGGTTTTGGTAATGTACCACCCAGATATTATTATCCCGGAAATCCAAGGAACTTTTATGGAGGTGTTTCACTTTCTTATCTGTTTCTATAAGGAATTTAAAATTAGTAAGTAGCCTAATGTAAAGCTTTTACAAGGATTTAATTCAGATAAAAATAAATTTCATAACTTTATAAAGTATTGTAATTTAAATAGTTATGAACTATCATGAAATAAAAGAAATACTCGGAACCGAAGCAGAAAGTCTTCTTGATTTTAGAAATCCAAAGATCTCAAATGAGTTACTACATGAACCTTCTGCTAAATTTATTGATACTATTTTTGGACTCAGTAACCGAAGTCCACAAGTTCTGCGAAGTTTAAGCAGTTTATACAATCATGGAAGATTGGCACATACGGGCTACCTGTCTATACTTCCTGTTGATCAGGGTATCGAACATACTGCGGGTAGTTCATTTGCCCCAAATCCACTCTATTTTGATCCGGAAAACATTATAAAATTGGCTATAGAAGGCGGATGTAATGCTGTTGCAACCACTTTTGGGAACCTGGCAATGATGTCCAGAAAATATGCTCATAAAATTCCTTTCATTGTCAAAATAAATCATAATGAACTCCTTACCTATCCTACCAAATACGATCAGATTATGTTCGGGAGTGTTAAGGACGCATGGAATCTGGGAGCAACAGCTGTCGGTGCCACAATATATTTTGGATCTGAAAATTCGAATCGGCAAATCATTGAAGTAGCCGAAGCTTTTGAGCGGGCTCATGAATTAGGAATGGCTTGTATACTCTGGTGTTATACACGAAACAATAATTTTACAAAGGATGGTGTAAACTATGAAGTGGCTGCAGATATTACCGGTCAGGCCAATCATTTGGGTGTAACCATTCAGGCTGATATCATCAAACAAAAATTACCAGAAAACAATGCCGGATTTACAACATTAAAATTCGCTAAGAGCAATCCCAAAATGTATACGGAGCTTGCTTCAGATCATCCCATCGACTTGTGCCGTTATCAGGTGCTTAATTGTTATGCCGGTCGTGCAGGATTAATAAATTCGGGTGGCGAATCAAAAGGAGCCTCAGATTTGGCTGAATCGATTAGAACGGCAGTAATCAATAAAAGAGCTGGCGGAACTGGCCTCATATTAGGAAGAAAAGCGTTTCAGCGTCCTTTTAGTGAAGGTGTTAAACTTTTGAATAATGTTCAGGATGTCTATTTAACCAAAGAAATTGATGTCGCATGATATTTTATTCAAAAAGTAGATTACCTAATTTATAACGTACACGCTTCATTTTTTAGCATTTTGGTACTATTGTATCAAAAGTTCGAGTTCTATACTATTACAGTTCTAAAATTTTGTTTCTTTGTGGCTCTATCAAAATTCTTAAATGCCTGAATATCTATTAGACCTTACTTACGAAAAAATAACTTACGATACAGAAGCAGTCAATTTTAAGGAATTTGAGGGCTGTACTTTTACTGATTGTAATTTTTCTGATTGCAACTTTATTGCGGTTACTTTCATTGACTGTATTTTTAATAATTGTATTTTCAATAATGCAAAAATTAATCATGTCGCTTTTAGAACTGCAACTTTCAACCGCTGCGAAATCAAAGACGTTAATTTTGCTATGTGCGATAAATTGATTTTTGAAATTGCTTTTAACGACTGTATTTTAGATTTTTCAAAATTCTATACTTTAAAAATAAAGGGAACTGTTTTTACCAATTGCAGTTTAATCGCGGTTGACTTTATGGCGACAGATTTAACCGAAGTAATCTTTGAAAACTGTGATTTGTATCGCTCCGAATTTGGAAAAGCAATAGCTAATAAAGCCAATTTTAAAACCAGCTATAATTACACCATTAATCCAAAAACTACCAAATTGAAAAAAGCAGTTTTTGGATTAGAAGGTATAAAAGGATTGCTTTATAAACATGATATTATTGTAAAATAACTAATTCATGTAGCTTCTTGATAACTATTCTTAGAGTTATTGTACCGCTAACATTTTATCAAATCGTCTTTGCATTTCTTCAAAGCTCATATCTTCTTTATGAGTGGTTATCATCCATTTATAGCCAAAAGGATCCATTATTTGCCCGACACGATCTCCATAAAACATATCTTCAACAGCCATCACAACAGTGGCACCTGCATCAATAGCTTTCTGGTATACTGCATCGGCATCTTTAACATACAATCCAAAAGACATAGGGTTTCCTCCTATGGTCAAAGGGCCTTTGTTGTCCCATTCCAGATTTTCATCTGCCATCATCAGTAAGGAACCTTCAATCATTATTTCTGCGTGACCAATTAGTCCATTGGGCATTAATAAGCGGCCCCGTTCTGTTGCATCAAATGCTTTCTTGTAAAATTCAATCGCGTCACTGCATCCGTTGATAGTTATGTATGCATTTAATGAGTACGCTCCTGGGTAAATGTGTGAAGTTTGCATATTTTTAAGTTTTTAAGTTTTTATTCTTTGGCTTGCCCAAATAGCATTTATTGCACTGTATATTTGGGATAAGGGATATACTGAAACCCTAAATACCTGTTGTAAAAAGGAAGTATTAAAATTAGTTATTTTATTGTAAAACAACACATTACGATAAATATATTTTAACGGTATTTGAAATTAATGGTTTTGAAAGATATAATGCGTTTGCAAAATTGTATTTTTTGTCAGTCAAAAAAAAACCGAAGCATTATGCCTCGGTTTATGTATTTTTTATAAAATAGTATCTTTATGGAATCTATTTCTCCGTCAGATAATCTTATATTTTGTACCCATGTTCCAATTCTATATTAACTTCTGTCGTGATTTTAAAACCTATTTTTTGATAGAAAAATTAAAATCAAACTAATGCTTTTTTTACCAAATCTTTCTTATTACGCGAAACTGGAATTCTAACTTGGTCATAAAGCAACAAAGTATAGCTATCTTCTTTAAGTAGGCTTTTTACATGTTTTTTATTTACTAAATGCGATTGATGACAACGAATGAATCCATAAATACTTAACATTTCATCATATTCATAAAGAGGTACAGTAGAAATTATGGTTTCACCTTCATCAGTAAAAAATAATGTATAGCTATTTTCGCTTTGGCAACGAACTATATTTTTAACATATACAAAACGGGTTTCTTTGAGCGATGAAATGGCTATTCTGTGTTCGGAACTATTGTTACTTTCCTTTAAGTGATGAAGTAAGTTTTGCAATTGCAAATTTTGATTTTTATGTTTCAATCTGTCGCTTGTTTTAGCAACCGCTTTTTTTAACTCTTCAATATCAATGGGCTTCAAAAGATAATCAATTGCTGAAAATTTAATGGCCTGAATTCCATATTGACTAAAAGCTGTCACAAATATCACTTCAAAATCATACGAATTAAGATCTTGTAAAACCTGGAAACCATCCTTATCAGGCATTTGAATATCCAAAAAAACCAGATCGGGCTGACTGTTTTTAATTAATGTTATTCCTTTATTTACATCTGTAGACGAACCAACAATCATCACCTCTGGACAGTATTTTTCCAACAACCGTTGAAGATTGGTAATGTTATGTGGTTCGTCGTCGATGATGACTCCTTTAATCATTTCTAAGCCAGTTTTTATAATAAATAGTAATTCGTGTTCCTGAGAAATTACTTTGAATTTTCATATCAATTTTCACCTTTTTCGAAGATTGATTAAATAACGAAATTCTGTCTTTCACCAGTTTTAAACCAAAACCTTTCTGCTCTGCTAATGTATCAAAACCTTTTCCGTTATCGGCTAATTCAAAAACTAAATCATTTGCTTTTTTTGAAATAGTGAGCGATATTTCAGCTTTTTCATTATTGGAAATTCCGTGTTTTATGGCATTTTCTATCAAGGGCTGAATCAAAAGAGGAAGCGTTTGTACTTCGTGAACATCTATTTTTTCATCAATAGTTAAGCGATACAAAAAAGGATTTCTCAACTGTTCTAACTCAATGTAATTGTTAATGCTTTTTATTTCGATGTCAAGGCATTGGGTTTCTTTTTCACTAGAAGTAAGCGTATTTCTAAGCAGTGAACCAAAACCTACCAAATATTGATTTGCTTTTTCTATTTGATTATCGTTAAGCAAGCCCTGAATAGAACCTAAAGCATTGAATACGAAATGTGGATTAAGTTGGGCATACAACATTTTGATTTTTGATTTTTGTTCCAATCGTTTTCTTTTGGTTATTTTCCTCATCCAAAAAATATAAATGACAGAAAAAATCAAGAGAGAAAGCATACCAATAACAATCTTAAACCATAATGCTTGGTACCAATCGGGTTCGGTGTTAAATTTATAGACAGCAACATATTGCGGATTGTCTTTGTAACGGACTTCAAGCTTGTATTGGGCTCCGGCTTCTTTCAATTCCAAGAAAATGATTCCATTCGAGTTTATCCACTCACCGGTTTTTGAGTTTATGCTGGTACGATATTCAAAGCTATCATAAGTTCTTCTTTTTCCATTAGGTTTTCTAAAAACCAAACAAAACTTTTCGTTTTTAAAATGCCTGTTTGTATTTCCTATAATTCTTGAACCAAAATCTTCAGGCCAATCATCATAAAAATTTGATTTATCTAAAAATCTATCCCTGTGCAACTTGTCTATAGATTCCTGAATAAAATTTTCAAAACTTTTTGGGTTTTTTAAATCTTCCGAAATTGTTCTTACAATAAAAGGTTTTCTAGCACTTTCTTTCTTCTCAAGGTTCAATTTTAAAAAATGTTGCTGTCCTTTTTTTCTCAATAAAATTACAAGTTTATCGCCGTTAACTAATGAATCTGTATAAGGA
>RCUQ01000564.1_pt1 | contig 16409 bp, 15 predicted proteins | sample 2166351 | NCBI WGS metagenome assembly RCUQ01 (sample SAMN09932597, study PRJNA488358) | compost metagenome | feature: garden; material: soil; isolation source: compost soil in acetonitrile-enriched culture | place: Germany: Experimental Botanical Garden Goettingen | collected 2016-01-27
TGAAAAGCAGTTCAATGTTCAACAACAGAGTGTCTAGAAAACCCGGGGCGATTCACTACGTGCTGAGGCTCCTCACGACATTCAGACACGCGTTTGGCTGTATCGATCACGCGATACCAGAAACTGGGGTCAGGTCGTTGCACTGTCTGATAATGACCTGAGGCGCGTCATTCCGAAGCTTGTATCTGATTACGGACTCACGGACAGCGATGGACAGTCAATGCGCATTAACATCTCACGCCTGCGCAAGACCTTCGCAAACCACATCTTCGAGATCCTAGACGGTGACTTAGCAACAACCGCTATTGCCCTCGGTAACACGTCCCAGGTGGCCGGGCGGCACTATATGGTGGCGGATGAGGGCGCCAAACGAAACTGGCGATTCATGGGCGATGTCATGGTTGAGGAGTTGCTGACTCACACCATCGGCACTACTTATAAGACGCCGATGGGGCGTTGTAGTGATTTGGTAAACGGCCAGTACGCCCCAAAACGGGAGGGCGCTACCTGCATCAACTTTCTCAACTGTTTGCGCTGCCGAAATTACGTGGTGACGGGCGACGATCTGCACAAACTTTTCAGTTTTTACTTCCGTGTTTTTGCCGAACGAGAGCACATGGATAAAAGGCGCTGGCAACGAGATTACGCACACATACCTCGACTGATTGACGACTACATCGTGTCTGAGGGCCTGAGACGCGGAATCTTCAAACTCGCAGCCGTCGAAACGGCACGTGAGCGAGCTCGCATTGAGCCGCACCCCTTCTGGTCGTTCGATGTTGTTTCACAGTTGGAGGTTTTCGCATGAACAACAATGCGGCGACTTCACTGACTTGTCCTGATGTTGAATCACAACCAGGGGACGTGCGCGAACTCCCCAGCAGTCTGTGTGATACCCTTATCGTGAGTGCCACCCAAGTTGATGGGCTCTGGGTTATTGTCAGCCGCTATGGCGATGAACGTTGGCAACTGGACGATCGACCGAGCAACACACGCAACTGTATTGGTTACCTTAACTTCCAACAGGTTCCGGCGGCGTTTAAAGCAGTGATGAAGGCGGTAATCTACCGCTACCTGCGGCGCGGTCGGAATGGCAAGCAACGGCCGAAAGGGAGGACGCTAAGAGATTTTCTTATCCATGCAATAATGTTCCTGCGTTATCTTGACTCGCTCGGGCTCAACCGACTTGCATTGGTTACCTCTATCGTCTGCACGAACTATGTGGCTGAGTGTCGGGAGCACCGCCAATCTCGCCGAAGCAAAGATAAGCCGTTGTCGCAGGGCGCTCTTGTTCATCGTCTCAAGGCCGTCGAAGCGCTCTACGAGCTGAGCCAATACACTCACGACCCAATCCCGCAACATCCTTGGGATGGTACGTCTGCCAGCGCAATGGCTGGGCTGACAGGAAGCGGTTCGCGTTATAAACAGGGCTGCAAGACGCCATTGATGCCAGATGATGTGTTCTGCACGCTGTTCAAGAAAGCCTACGAGCAAGTCCAAGCCGGTAAACGCCTGCTCGAACTACGCGATACCGCCGCATTTTTCGTAGCAGAACGAAACACACTGAATAAATGGTCTGTCAGAGGAGCCAAGAATCGAATACTTACCCACTTTGGCTGGGTGGACGGCATTGACGCGCTCAACAAAGCATTGTTAGATCTGCGCACCGCCTGCTACATCGTGCTGGCCAGCACTTCCGGTTGCCGCAACCACGAATTGGCCAATCTCCAATCAGCAGCACACCGACGTACCGAAGATGATGAAGGCACCATTTTCCATTGGATGCACTCCAAGTCGGAAAAAACCGACACAGGAGAACACAATTGGATGATCCCTGAAGCAGCTGTAAAAGCGCTGCGTCTCATGGAGCGTTGGGCAAAGCCTTATCAGGCCATGATCTCCACCGAGATAGCCGAGCGACGCAAGATTAACCCACTTGACCCGGAAATCGCGCAGGCGCAGAAACATCAAAGAGCTCTCTTCCTAGGGTCAACCAAATTTAAGGGCAATCAAGTACGTACCCTGTCGGATGATGCATGGAATCGAGCCCTCAAGGGATTTGCTAAGAATGCAGGACTTACCTATTCACTGTCCAGCCACCAGTTCCGTCGCAAGTTCGCCAACTACGTGGCACACAGCCAGTTCGGAGATCTACGTTACTTACGTGAACATTTTGCCCATTGGAGCATGGACATGACACTTGGCTATGCGATGGATGATGGCTGGGGCAAAGACCTTAATCTCGATCTGTTCCAAGACATCCAAGCTGAATACGAAGACATCAAGCTTGGCACCGTGGATAAATGGCTGGGCGACGCGCCATTGGCTGGCGGTTACGGGCGATCGTTCAAGCAATGGCAACGCGATCCGGATAACATTGCCCTATTCAAGGATCACCGGACAATGGTTATATCGATTGCCGAGAGCACGGCCATTCGCAGCAACGGACACGCCTGGTGCACTGCCGACAATGGGGGCTGCATTGGAAACACAATCGAGCGCACGCGCTGCGGTGACTGCGACAATGCCGTGATTGGGCGCGGCCATCTTGGCATCTACCGTCAGCTCTACAATAACCTTAAGGAATTGCTGGAATGCAACGATATTGGCGAAAGTGGCCACATGCGAGTTTTACGCGACATGGAACGCTGTCGCGATGTTTTCAGGCAACTTGGCTATGATCCGGAGAGCGACTTGTCATGAAGATCAAACGTAAGCCTGCCGACATCCGAAACAAGGAGCTACTATTCGCGCTCCAGCGTATAGAACGTGGTCGAGCAAAATCAGGTGCAAAGAAGGTTACTATCGCGGCAGTAGCTCGTGAAGCGGGTGTCTCAGCTGCACTAATCCATAACCATTATCCGAATATCGCCGAGGCTATCCGTGAGGTTCAAGGGCGTTCTAGCCGCACTCAGCGCGATTTAAAGCACCAGGAGCTACGTGCCGAGCGAGAGAGAGGGCGAGCACTGCGTCTGGAGATCGAGGCTTTACGGACCAAGGTCGCCAGCCTTGCTTCTCTTAACGAAGTGCTGATAGACGAAAATCGGATATTAAAATCCAAGCAAAACGAATATACAATAATCGGTTTTCGTTCATGAGATGGTAATCCCCTCAAACACCGGGGTGCTCATAAGTAGAATTTTCCTTGCCTTGAGATATTAAGAAAGAGTGGAGTGATTCCAGAATCATTAGGACCCGACCATGAGCAACCAGACACTCTCCGCGACTGTGGCCAGCATCACCGAACTGAAACGCAACCCGATGGGTATCCTCAAAAAGGGTGATGGTTCTGCCGTTGCCATCCTCAATCGCAACAAACCAGCCTTCTATTGTGTGCCACCCGAGCTCTTTGCCTACTATGTTGAGCTGGCCGAAGACACAGCACTTAACCACATAGCTGATGTACGCATGACCTCACTCGACAGGGTCAGCATCTCGCCGGATGACCTGTGATCGATGCCCAGCGAAGAGTTGGCAAAACTTGTGCTGGCTCATCAAGGTCTTCAAGGCCGCAATGCCTGGCTCTATGCCTACTACCGCCTTGTTTAAGTCGGCGAACTCGTAGGCGCCGTCTTCCCAGCGCTCGATACTGGTTGCAAGTAACTCAATCAATTGCTTATTGGTATCGTAGTCATCAACTAGCTCGTCCATCAGCGTAAGAGCTCGCTCATAATCGTCCTGATGATTGATCCGGGCGATATAGGGCACTTGAGCCAATGCTTCTCTAATCTGAACCAATGCAAGATTTAACATGATGGTTACTCCTTGTTTTTACAGTATTTCTCGCTCAGCTTGTCGCATTCGACACGGCTGACAATATGTTTCACATACATGCGATATGGACTGACTGTGCCGTAGTAGACGATCTTGCCCTACAGTCTCTACTATAGGAAGCAACACTACTTCATGGGGACCGGCGGCCCCGAACTATGGGAAACACCACCACTAGGGTAGTGGCTGGTAGCCTCCACTATGGGGCACAGGGTTGTTCATGCTGTATAAAATTTGATGTAAGTGAGATGGTTATGAATGTGGGAGCTCCGTACAAACCCAAGGCTTCGGTCAGAAATCCCGTTTGTCTTCTAGCTGCTTTGTCGTTGCCTAAGCAACCTGTCGAAGCACATATGAAGATCCTGACAGGATTCTCTTCTGACATTGTGGCAAAACTATCTTCAGAGACAAATATTGATGAGGTCGTTCTTTGCCAGTGGGTAGGTATCAGTTGCGCAAACTACCATAGGAAGAATAAAGAAGATAAGAAAGTTCTCTCGGTAGAGCATAGCGGGAAAATATATATGTTAGTCAAGGTGTTAGATGCTACAAAATCACTCTTTGATGGAGACATGTCGGTAGTTATTAAGTGGCTAAACTCACCAGCCAGAGCGTTGGGTGAGGAATGCCCTTTACGGATGTTGAGCACTCCTATAGGGGCTGAGGCTGTTCTCGATCTGATTGGCCGCATTGAGCATGGCGTTATCTCCTGAAACTGTGATGGCTGGCAAGTTCCTATATTTCTCTCTGTAAGGGATGCGTATTCCGGCGAAGTTGAACAGTCATGCTGGTCAACGTGGACACCACTATCCTTAACGCGTTCCCGTCTCCTCGTTTCTAACTCGACTGTTCAGATTGCGTCAATGACGTCCTCCTCTTTCTCATCGATTCCCCCTTCAAGATCAGCCGGTGAGCGTTATGCATCAGCCTGTCCAGGATCGCATCCACCAGCGTGTTGTCTCCCAGACTGGCATGCCACTCATCCGTCAGCAGCTGACTCACCACTACCGTCGAGGATTTGGCTGTACCGCTCATCCATCACTTCCAACAAGCCGTTGCGCTGCTCTGCATTCACCGCCTCCAGTCCCCAGTCATCCAGGAGCAGCAGTTCTGTCCGAGCGAGCTGGCCCAGCAGCCGGGTGTAATTCCCATCCACTCTGGCCTGACTCAGCTCCAGCAGCAGGCGCGGCCGCCCGGGAGGCTAACGCCCCCCACGCGGTAGCGCGCAACCCAGCTGGCCTCCGGCATGCCGCCGCTGTAACAGCTCCTCCCTTGTAAACAACGCATCGGACGGACCGACACCTTGAGGGGTTACCCCACCGTCTCCCAGCGCATCAGCGAGTGGTTGTAAAGGCGCACAAATATTCCCTCACGAAATAACACTATCTTCCCTGGCCTGGCTGACAGGGCAAGCTTTTCCGCTATTTGCATCTTCCCCTCCTAGAAAAATAAGGTAAAACAAAAAAATCAAAAGGTAAAACCTTAACGCACACACGCCACGTAGATGTACCTGCTGTCGACGTTGCTGGAGACGATGCCAGAGAACAGGGAGACATTGTAGTGGAAGTCGGGACTGCTCTCCGAGGACGACAAATAAGTTATGTCAGTGGGCGACCACGCACATACAAAGGCTATCTGGCCAGCTGGATAAGCGTTGTAAAGTTCCAGCAATTCATCCTTGGTCGGCAAACGACCACCTTGGGCGGCACAATAATCTCTGGCTTCAGACCAAGTACGGGTGACCCAATCCGGCGTCATAAAAGTACCCTGACCCTCACCAGCGGTCGCATCGCATGTTGGCTCTGACGACACAAAGGTCGACGTCACCGAAATATCGGCGGCAACCGCTGTCCCCACCACCAATGGCCAGTACAACGCCAGTCTCAATATTGTCACAATGCTGGCTTCGGCACATGGCCATCTCCTTAATCAGTCGTCTAGCGTGCCCAGGTCCTCCTGAGCACAGATATTCACGAATACACTTGTCAAACCGTGACTCTCGCAGAGGCGGTCCGCGGTAACAAACAAAAGACCCTTAACGCACACACGCCACGGCGCTGATGACGGTATTGGCGGCTTCGGTGACGCCGCCATTGTCCAGTAAGACCACAGTGTGGAAGCCGGGAGTAGTACTCGAGGACGTCCAATAGCCGTAGCTAGTCGACGGCCACCCACAGACGGTTGTTATTTCATTGTTCGGATAGGCATTGTAAAGCTCCAACAATTCGTCCTTGAGCGGTAAACGCATCCCTAAACCAGCACAATAGTCTGCGGCCCCCGCCCAGATTCGCGGCTGTCCATCCGGCGTTGCATAACTACCCAGGCCCCCACCAGCGGTGGCGTCACAGGTTGGAGCTGCCAGTGAAGATGTTGGCAAGCCCCACACCAGCGCATCCTCCGGGAAGGTGATTGCGTAGCTGCCCGGAGTGGTGGTGGTGAGCGACAAGGTCAGCTTACCGTTACTGTCTGTCGTCACTGCCGTGCAGGTTTCCGCGACCTCGCAACTGGCCGGCGAGATGGTGACACCGGCCGGCACGCTGTATTTAAGCTTTACCAGAGTGTCTGCCAGCGGATTACCTACATTGTCGGTTACCGATACCACCACTGTATTGGCGGTAGATCCATCGGCGGGACTGTTATCAACGCCAATAGCCGCACCAACAACCTTGGCATCTTGCAGCAGCTTCAACTCGATATTAACGGTACTTGCGGGATTGACCGCATTGGCCACCTGCGCCGTGAACTGGCCATAGGTCGTCGCATCTCCCTTTATCTCCACCTTGCAGACCCCGAGCGGGCAGCCCGGCGGATTGAGCTGTACATTGGCATCGGTGAGGGGGGTTGGTCCGATATCGGTGCTTGACGTCACCACCGGGTTGCTCGCCCCCCCGTCGCTGATGAGGCTCCCTAATGACCACCATGTGTTATTACTGAGGCCGGTATCAGAACCATAGACAGTGACGACAGGGGTGTAGCTCATGACCGTGTCGTTGACACAAATCACATACTGCGTGGGGCTGGTGGCCGGGTCATAGGAGGCCGTGGTACCGGAGTTCAGCGTGTAGGTCGTCGGCTGACCACCACTATCATAGGTGATATAGGTGCGCTCGACCGGGTACTTGGCACGCTCAATGTCCGCCGACGGCGTGGTGCGCAATAGCTCGAGCTCCTCAAGGGTTGCCAGGTGGTTGCCATTGCTGCAGTAAGACCTTGCTGCCGAGAGGGTCACCCCGGCCACGCTGTTGGCAACGGCATCATCATACACCGCCTCCGCCATCACCCCGCGATTGATGACTTCGCTGTACAACGGCGTCGCCTCAAAAGTCTTGATTCCGATGACGATGTTATTCCAAGTCTTGGGGCTCTCTTCCGCACCGACTTTGATGTTGATAAGGCCCATGGAGAAGCCCGCCTCATGGTCACCCACGATATAGCTGACGACGTGGTCGCCAGGAACGCCCGCCTGGAAGGTGAACTTCTTGTTGGTCACCGATGTCGGGTCAACAGGCATCACAGAGGCGGAATAACTCTGGACCTCGACCAGTTGCCACTCGCCACCATCAGGTTCGATGATGTTGAGATTGGGCAGGGTGGCCAGGTCCAGCGTCACCGTTTGCATGGTGACGACGGGGGCACCGCCTTGGGCGTTGTAGTCGTACTTGGGTACACCAATGACGGGCGGTTGGTTGGCCGAGTCGGAGACCGTGATGTACAGCGTCCCCATGGCATCTTCACCCGGCCTCGCCGGGTCTTTTAGCACAAATAGGATTCGATTCCACACCGGCTCGGTGGTGCTGGGGGGGATGTAGGTCAACACGTTGCCACTGGCGGTCACCGTGCCTTGCTCACTCCCCCCCTGGACCAGCAAAGAGGCCGGGTCCAGGCTGTAGCCTGTCGGCCAGTCAGCCCCCAACAGGGCGACCAGATCGAAGGCCTTGCTGGGCTCGGCCAGGGTCATGGTCTGGGAGAGTGGCGGGAGCACAGGCTCGGCCAAGGTACTGGCCAAGGTGTTCAGCGTGGCTGAGGCACCCACGCCTTGACCGCTGACCTCGTACGAGAACTCACACAAACCACTCTCACTGGTGATGTCTACGGCCAATCCAGATACATTGGTGGCACTGCAGTCCGGCTGTTCACTGCTGATGGACTTCAATTTTGCGCCTGGGCCGCGAACATAGGTGGAGAGGTCGACCCGAGTAGCGACCCCGGGGCGCACCACACTGAAACCGTCCACCACGCTGAGTTGACCGGGGGCCGGGGGCGTTGGCGACGTGCCACTGCCGCCATCGTCGCTACCGCCACAGCCAGTCAAGCCGCCGAGCAGCAAGGCCGTGACCACACCGACGCGCACGATGCGCCGCCACTCACCGACAGGATTGCCACCGTGCAGGTACGCGCCGCGTGCTTGGCGACACCCTCGCTCGCGACTCATATTTATTTTGTTATCCAACATAAAAAGCCTCTCGCTTTCTCTGATTCAGTAATTCGTCAATTCTTTGATTTATAGGATTTTTCAACCCATCACACGTTCGGCTCAAACAGCAGTGAGAATCGTCCTTGGTAGGCGCCCGTTTCCAACATGGATAGAGGTGCATCGGTAAAGTCGATGTTGATGTCAAAATTGATGGTTGACACATTGACACCCGGGATAGTAGTCCCTGTGGTGTCCAGGTCGGGCAGGGTCATCACCCCGTTGTCCACCAGCAGTTGCTGGGCACACTGCATGCACACCACCGAAAAGGGGATGCTCGTACTGTTGGGGCCGGTCATGCTGTAGTTGTCTCCACGTTTCAGGAACAATCGCAATCCATTGGAGAAGACCCCGGTGGCCACCCCTTTATAGATGGCCTGGCCTTTCGCGTACTGCACGCCACCACTGCTGTAATAAGCCGGTGCCATCGCCCCGCCGGTCGGGCTGGTCAAAGTGAGGTCGTTGAGTATGGCCGGCGAGTAGGTAATCGCCAGCGAGAGCGGCAACGACCAGTTGTAACGAATACGTACTCCTCTTCGCTCGTAGTCATATGAAAGCGGAATGGATACCTGGCTAACGTAGTTGCCAGGTGCAGCGTTCGCATCCCGAAACGCTTGCAGGATAGCGGTCGTATCGCCAAGTGAAATCAACGGTCTGGCATGAGTAAAAGGGGCCACCTCACTGCTGAGCACCACATTGCGGTCACCCAGCCCCTGTCCCTGCACCTGCACCAAGTCGCCACTGACCAATACGACCGCACTCCCACCGCCGGTGACGCTCTCCGCGCCCGTGAGACTCGGGCTGATGTACTCCATCCCCTTCAGTTGCAAGGTGAGCTGAACGTTACTGCCCTTTGGCCCGACCAGGCTGATTGGCATGGATGCCAGATTACTCGACCCCGGGATATAGGACTTCGCGGGCACCAATCCGACAGGTGTAGCCCAGACGCTGGGTGCGACACCACCGTCCAACGACGACTCCGCCGACGTCCAGCGAAATGAATCCCCCTTTATTACCGCCCCGACCGGAATAGCAAAGACAGGATTCCAAACTGACAAGGCAAGCAGAGCCAGTGTCATGGACCGCCAACACCGACCTACCCAGCTTGCTGATAAAGCGACTCGCGTCATGGGAACGACCTCGTTATGACTGTTTGCGAAGTGTGGCTTCGGCCTTGAACTTGTTGCCGTAAGTCGCCATTTTCGCTTTCAGGGTGGGTTGGCTCACCATGACGGCGGGTAATGTCAGGTTCAACTTGCGTCCCGCGAGCACCACAGCATCGGTACTGCACTTGCTGCGCTCTTTGTCGGCCGTGTTTTGGGGGCAGCCATCCAGGTACAAGGTGAAAGCCGTGTTGCCGCGATTCACGACTGTCACGCTGTCGCCTCGATAGGTCATATCATAAGCCAGTGGCTGCGCCTCCTTAGCAGGAACGATGACCAAGGGGGCAAACCCGAATGCCATTTTGACGGAGCTGTTTTGCGAAATTTCATCTTCTTTATCAAAGTAAGGCGTTGGCGCAAACGACACCTGGAACACCCTATCTTTATTGACTGGCTCGCCCACTATCGGCTGATACATCAGTAAAAAACTCTTCTTGAAACCGGGCTCTACGATGGCACGCGCCGGGTGTGCGGACATCACCCATTTATCTACGTTGTCACGGGTATATGGCACCTTGCGAAGTTCACCGTTTTCGACAATCAACTCAGTTATCAGCACGGTGATGTACTGCCGTTGATCTTCCGTGTTAGTGATGGTGAATTCCGCCCGCCCTTTGGGATCGCTATATTCAAGCATGGAGTTAATGCCGATGGCATGTGCTGGCACGGTGACCAGCAGCGTCAACCACGCACTCAACATTCGCAGTTTCATCGTTCACCTCGCAGTCATTGGTTTGTCTACGCTCGCATCATTGAGCACGATATAGGCTTCCAGCTCTTCCAGCGTGGTTCGCTGGGCCAGCGAGAAGACCTTGTTGTTTTTCACATACAGATAGAGTTTGCCTCCCACTTCCACCGTTTGCGCTGCCAAGCCCACGCCCTCCAGCTTGGCGATTGTGGCGTTGGCTTTCTGAGTGGACTCATACATGCCGATGTAAAGCAAATCGCTGGCACTCTGAGTCTCGCCAGAGGCAAAGGCAACACGCCCCTCTTCCGACATCAGGCCCGGCAAGCAATAAGTTTCAATCGCTCCAGCTCGCATCTTGCCAGACTCGGTGATACACAGCCGGCTGGAAGACACCAGGTGATAATTGCCCCCCGCCTGATAATTCACCCGAAACACCCCATCTTCCGACAGCGGCTCCACCCCTGAGCAGGCTTCACCCACGCAACGTATTTTCCGGACGGGCTTACCATGGATGTCGCTTAGCACGAATAATTGCGACACCACCTGCGTCACCTTCGCATCGACCGTATAGACGGTGCCAGGATAGACAAACTCACGGCGAACGTTGTTGTCGATGTGCAGGTTGCGCGAATCTGCGTCAATAACGAACTCGGTATCGGTGTAGGGCCTCAGCGGAATGACGGCATCCCCCCTATCCAATTCACCGTGATAGGTGGTCCGACCGTCCTGACGAACGTTGTAGTGCACATCATCCAGGGATATATCCGTCGTTTGCGTCGCATCATGCTCGCCCTTGGGGTTAACTGCAGCGACTTCAGGCGTCACATGGATAAACGACGCCCCGGTCTGATGTGTAAAGCCCACCCCGTCGGCAGAAATGAACTGGCTGCCCGTCAAGGTCATTGACGCCATTTGACGATCGTTATTACCGACGTAGCCATAGGCGCCCGCGTTGAACCACTGCGTATGACCATTGACGGTACCTGAAAAGGTAGCCTCCATTGGCACATCGGATTCGCTCTGCAATGCCAGCGATGTGGTAGCCGAGGTAGTCCAGTCCCCATGTGTCATGTTTTTAGTGAGTGCCCCCTCGGCCCGTGAGCGCCCCGATTTATCGGTGGTAATGGAGAAGTTGGACGTAGTGTTATCATTCAGGGTGTAAGTGGCCATCACCCCAACACGAAAATCGTCATAGCTTTCGTTGCGGCTGTAGGCGGTATCGAAACTCCACTGTCCACCAAACAGAGAGGTCATCCAACCAGCCGAAATATCGTCGGAGTCGGATGTGCGAACCTCAGTTTGTGTATAGGATGATTCACTGTTGTAATGCGAATAAGTGACGTAGCTACTCCCTCCCCACAGGGGGGCCGAATAGGATGCACTGAATTGTCGATAGGAGAATTCATCATAGAGCTGAGAGGACAAACGATAGTCTCGATTGGTTTCATCCGTCTCAAATCGGTTCATTGACAGGAACACGGGCCCCATCGTGAGGGTCGCCAGCTGATAGCTATCTTCACTATTGAACAACCCCAACATGTATGAGGCTTGCAACCAGTCGCTCCAAGCATAATTGATACCAATCTGACCATAGCTGTCATCCTGGTTACTGGTAATGCCCCCCGCCAGCAGCACATTGTCGGCCAAGCGCCACGACAAGCGTGACTGCGCATAGTTTTGTGAGAAGTTCTCTGGCGAGCGGAGCCACGACAGATCCTTTTGCTCTGGAATATCATCAAACCGACCGGCGGTCAGCACGTAATCCCAATCACCGACCGGCAGGCTGAACTGCTGGGAATTGACAATCTGGCGCTGCTCGTCCAGTACCACCTGGCCACCCGCGCGCAAAAGAACCCGCACGTTATAGACCCCAGGCGGCAGGTCTGAGTAGACGATATCCTGGCGGCCCTCGGAAACCACCCGGGTCAGCAGCAACCGCTCACCCTGATAAATTTCCAGCTGACCCGCCTGCGGCGCAAACAGATAGATGGATTGAAGGTTGTCCTTGCCACCACGCACCAGATTTCGGCTCGAACCTACCTGAATCGAATAGGAGGCATATTCGGCATCATCATTCAAAAAATCAGTTGAATTGAAAAATACCTGATCACGTTCGCTATAACCCGCCACAGCCCGAAAGCCTTCAACCTCAAGGTCGTACACACCTTTGAACACGTCGAAGTCACCGGACGCACTCTGAGCCTGGGTATTGAATAACAGATGACCATAGGGCAGACCGATGGTCGTCAGATTGGAGGCGGTCACGCCACCATTGGAGTGCTGATCGGCATAGCTATAGAGTCGCGCCTGGTTCACGAACGCGTTGCTGGCTCGCGCTGCGGTGTGGTAGGCGATTTCGCCATTCGCCGCGTGCGTGAGCGACGCTGAGCCAACAAAAATGGTTAGCGTGTTGTTGTCATAATCAAAAACATATTGAATTTCTTCGCCTGTTACACCTGGCTTGCAATCGACCAAGCTCACCTTGCATCCTGGATTGGCAGGAACACCTTGCGTCAGCGCATGGGCAATGGTCTCTGCTGCACTGTCCGACAGGCCTTTGTCGACGAGATAACGCTCCAGTGATGCAACTTGCGAGTTAGGCAGAAGAAACTGGTCGTACGACGCCTGAGCTTCGACCTTGAGCCCGGCCGCATCACCAGCCAGTCGCACCATGACATCTTCTTGTTGCATCTCGAAAAAGTCAGAAAATTCGACCGGATAGTCAGCCGCCCGCACCTGGCCAGACAAAGTCCAGGATGATGCAATGCCCATTGCGACAGCGATAGAAATCAAACTAATACGCATAAGTCACCTACACCACTGGCTCTGCTATCATGCCAATATGGCCCTCGCATTGCTGCGAGAGATCTGATTGAGGAATAACAGGGAAAGAAATTACAACGCCGTGCTCATTTTCAATGCCGGAAAAACGATGCTTTTCATTCAGAACAATGGGCTCCCCCCCCTGCATAGAGGTCACCGTAAGACTAAGCGGTTGATCATTACACTGACCACCGAGATGCGACATAAAAAGGTCGTATGAGACATTTTGCCCTGTCACTGAGCGTACGCTAAATGGAATTATTAGCGGCAAAAAAGTTTTTAGTGACACATCATACACAGATTGAAAAATATATTTATCTGCAACAATCTCCAGACCAGGAGCTGCTTGGTTCGTCGTAATGAACACAGACACAGGCAAGCTGCGTTCAAGCGGAGCGGCCCAAGAAATAGATGCAAATGCGCAATTGCACGACACTAACATAGCGATAAATATACGCATAGACAGAGCCTTAGTCATTGATGTTATGAAATAACAAAACAGAAAGGGGGATTTCTCCCCCTCCCCTCCTTCATCGCCCTGACATCGCGATGAAATTACAATACTGCATTACTGATAACGATGCGTGCATGTACATCTACCGCTTCGCCAGCAATAGGCTGGTTGGATGGGAGGACGACGCCTGAGGGAACAACGGTCATGTTGGTAACACCGCCCTCAGCCTTATCGGTTGGGAGACCATTGACTTCCATTTTGGCACCATCTGCCATAATCGCATAATATCCCTGAGCATCTTGCTCCTGCGGCAACCCTCCCTTGGTAGCTTGAACGCTGGTCAGTTGGTAACTATAAGTGCTGGCGGGAGCACCCACGATTTCGTTAGTATAGTCAAACACATTGAAGCCCAGAGTGCTCGAGCTGGTCAGAGCACCTTTGCCTGCAGCATCCACAGAAAACACCAGTGAACCACGTTGTATATCATTACCAACGGAGTCTTTAATGATGAAGCCATTGGAGGTGGGCCCCATGGGTACAGTACCGGACCAGGTGAAGGTAGCGGACGCTTGTTCAGCAGCGGAAACTGTACCAGCAACACCCATAGCCCCCATAACAATGGCCATTAATATAGTCTTTTTCATTTCTTCACTCACTCTATAATATATTTAACACAAAACTGCGACAAAGCATGTGCGCAAGCCACCCAACACGCACAACAAACATGACGGGAGCTCTGAGAGCAATTGCTCACTTTATTCACTGCTTTAGTTCAAGCTCTATAAACATCGATATTCACTGCTTTAGTTCAAGCTCTATAAACATCGATGCATACCTTACCCAAGAAAAGCGAAGAAGAACACTTAATGAGCATTTATTGCAAACAATAACAATCTTCAAATTAATTGTTTCATTACACCGGCATTGTTTCAAAAATAAGCCGTCAGGATGCAACGCCCTTAACCCTAAATGACAGTGACATTCCGCAGATAAGGTCTATAGCAGCAGGGCTTCCGGGCCCAACTTTGCACAGAAGGAGGCGTTGTTTCCCAAATCAGCCAGCAAGTCATGACTTCCCCAGCCCCTGGTGACCGCTACACTCGGGGCTTTCTGACAGGTAGGGCCAGGGTATTCAGCTTGTTTATGGCGCTGACATACGCCATGACTTCTCCCACTTGGCTGAATCGCCCCCAGTTCCCTAGACACCTCACAGCCTCAAAATGAGGCAACTATTGGAGGTGTTATGTGTCGTCCTCATTATCCAGCAGCGCTCGAAATTGAAGCGGTGAAGCAAGTCCTCGAGCGCGGCGGCCTGTGGCTGAGGTGGTCAAGGCCCTCGGTATATCCAACCATAGCTTCTATGTCAGGCTCAAAAACAGCACGGCAAGCTGCGCAGGACAGCACGAAGAGTCTGCCTTGCAAGCCGAGATCCGTCGCCTGAAAGCCGAACTGCGCCAGGTAACCAAATAGAGGTCGTGTGACCATCCCATTAATACTGACACCTGGGGAAGCTGCGGATTTGGGAAACAACGCCGATCAGGACTAAAAAATGCCCATTATATGAAAGCAATCGAGGGAACAAACAACTCTGACACCGCCCAACCACTACGTGGCAGATGAATGAACACCATGTACGCCCCCACTAGCACTGCCACATGTACAGGATCTTTAGCGGCAACCAATTGAAATAGATATAAAAAAGGCTTCGTTTGTGATCTGATTTTATCGCCAAACAAAATCAACACGCGCGAAGCCTATGACCATTATCAATGCTAATCACTATCTGGAGCAACTCCTGGCTCCCGCCGCACTCGAGCGCATTGCTCGGCTCTGCAAGTTTTGTCTGCGTCAGCGCGCCATTACCCCTGCCATGCTCGTCCCTGCACTGCTGCGGGCCATGGGGGGCGACCAGGTCAATGACATTGCCGGTTTACACCGTCATTTCAATGCCTTGCAACTGGTGAACGCGCATCAGGTTTCCTACAAACCATTTCACAATCAGCTGCGCAAAGAGAGCTTTGCCCTGTTTATGAAAGCCCTGGTCGAACGGGCTATCGCCTTGCGTATCGACCATCAACTCAAAGCGGCTTCCCTCGGCGTATTCAAGCAGGTGTTACTGCACGATGGCACCTCCTTCGCGGTGCACCGCCGCCTGGCGGCTGACTTTCCTGGCCGGTTCAAGACCATCAGTCCTGCTGCTATCGAGTGCCATATGACCATGTCTTTGTCGGAGCAGAGCCCTCTGTGCATGAGTGTGTCTGCCGATACCGCAGGGGAGCGGCAATTTCTCCCTGAGGCCCACAAGCTGGCCAACTGCCTGCTACTGGCTGACGCGGGTTACATTGACAGGGCTTGGTTTGAACAAGTGAACGATGCTGGCGGATTTTATCTGGTGAGAGGAACGCAAAGCCTGAACCCCAAGATAATCCAGGCTTGGCGCGGTGATGGACGGGAAGTGCCCAAACTGTCGGGGCTGTCACTGAAAGAGGCCGGACGGCGACGCTGTCGGGCCGAGGTACTGGATATGGTGGTGAAGTCCGGCAAGGTGGAATATCGGTTGATCCGGCGCTGGTTTGCCGAGGAAAAGCGGTTCTGCCTGTGGATGACCAACCTACCGCGAGCGGCATGGTCAGCAGAACAGGTGATGAGCCTGTATCGCTGCCGTTGGCAGGTGGAGTTGTTATTTAAAGAGTGGAAATCGCACAACCGGCTCAAAGGATTTGTGACGGGGGAGAAAGCCATAGCCGAGGGATTGGTGTGGACGAGCCTGCTGTCGCTGGTGATGAAAAGACGGGTCGCGCAGAGTGTGATGATAGGGAAGCTATCGACGTTGAAAGCATCAAAGAACAGTACGACATGGTGGTTACCGCTATTGGAGGCAGTGGCCCATAGAGCGCTGACAGAAATAAGGGAACGACTGGAATGGGCAGCTGATTATTTGGCCAAGAACGCTTGCCGAACCAAGCAGAGAAAATCGATACAGAACAGGACCTTGGAAGGCGTTTTAAAGGTGCTCAACGCTTAAGGTCCTGTACATGA
>RCUQ01000565.1_pt1 | contig 16380 bp, 15 predicted proteins | sample 2166351 | NCBI WGS metagenome assembly RCUQ01 (sample SAMN09932597, study PRJNA488358) | compost metagenome | feature: garden; material: soil; isolation source: compost soil in acetonitrile-enriched culture | place: Germany: Experimental Botanical Garden Goettingen | collected 2016-01-27
GCCATGGCCTGGGCGTGGTCGCCACCTACCTCGTCACCCAGCACCTGAACGACCTCGGCGGCTTCAGCTTCGGCCTGAAGGGCACCTGGGGCGGCAAGGGCGGTGGCAAGGGCCACGGCCACGGCGACAAGGACAAGCCCGGACATCACGGCGGCCACGGCCACGACCACAACGACGGCGACGGCCACAAGCATTAAGCGTGAAAGCAAGAAGGGCTCCTTTCCCGGATGGGGAAAGGAGCCCTTCGGCGTTGGGTTAGTGGCCGGCCTTCGTGCGGGCGACCCAGGTGTCCAGGCGGGCCTCGAGCACGTCGAGGGGCAGGGCGCCCTCATCGAGCACCTGCTCGTGGAACTCGCGGATGTCGAACTTGGGCCCCAGGGCCTTGGCGGCGCGGGTGCGCAGCTCCTGGATCTTGATCTCGCCGACCTTGTAGGAGAGGGCCTGACCGGGCCAGGCCAGGTAGCGATCCACCTCGTTGGTGGCCTCCATCTCGGTCTTGGCGGCGTTCTCCAGGAAGAACTTGATCGACTGCTCGCGGCTCCAGCCCTCGTGGTGAAGGCCGGTATCCAGCACCAGGCGCAGCGCGCGGCGCATCTCCATGTTCAGGCGGCCGAAACGGACGTAAGGGTCGCTGTAGAGGCCCAATTCGTCGCCGAGGCTCTCGGCGTAGAGGCCCCAGCCCTCGACGTAGGCCCCGTAGTAGCCGTTCTTGCGGAAGTTGGGCAGGGCACCCTGCTCCATCGCCAGCGCGATCTGCAGGTGGTGGCCCGGCACGGCCTCGTGCAAGAAGAGCGAGACCATCTCGTAGGTGGGGCGCTTCTCGGGCTTGTAGAGGTTGGCGTAGAAGGTGCCGGGGCGGCTGCCGTCCTCGGCCGGGTGGTTGTAGTAGGCCGCGCTCGAGTTCGGCGCCAGGTCCGCCGGGACGGGCTCGACGCGGTAGGGCGCCTTGGGCAGGCGCTTGAAGAAGGCGGCGAGCTTGGGGTCGACCGCCTTGCCGATCGCCCGGTACTCGTCGAGGAGCGCCTGGGCGTCCGACTTGAAGAAGCGCGGGTCCGACTTCAGGCTGGCGAAGAACTCGTTGAGCGTGCCCTTGAAGCCCACCTCGGCCATCACGGCCTCCATGCCCTTGCGGATGCGGGCCACCTCGGAGAGGCCGAGCTCGTGGATGCGGTGCGGGTGCATGGTGGTCGTCGTGTAGTACCGCACGTTGTGGGCGTAGAGCTTGTCACCGCCCGGCAGGTTGCGCAAGCCCACGGCCGTGGGCGCGGCGGGCAGGTACTGGGTGTGGTAGAAGGTCTCGAACTTGCGGTACGACGGGATGACGGCCTGGGCGATCGCCGAAGCCGCCTGCTTGCGCAGCTCGGCCCGTTGCGCTTCGGGCATGGTCTCAGGGAACTTATCGAAGGGCTGGTAGAAGGGGCTCTTGGTCGGGTCGGCGGGCAGCTGGTCTTTCAGCTGCTCGGGCACCCGCGACAGGATCGCCTTGGGCGGCAGCAGCTTGTGCTTCATGCCTTCACGCATCAGGGCGATGGTCTGGTCCATCTGCGCGGGGAACGCGCGCATGCGGGCGATCCAGTCCTGGTAGTCCTTGACGGTCTCGAAGCGCAGCGAGTTCACGATGTCGTGGGCCGAATGGATGCCGCCCATGTGGCTGAGGGGCATCCACTCGGTGTGGAGCTTGGCGTCGGCGATGCCGATCTCGAGGTCGCGCTTGAACAGGTCGTAGTTGAGCTGGTCGGGCGTGGTCAGGTGCATCCGCTGAATAGCGTTCAGACGCTTCAGCGCCGATTCCTGGGCGGCCAACCGGCGGGCGAAGCCCTGGGGCGAGAGATCCTTCCACTTGTCGTTGTAGCGGCGATCGGCCAGGCTCGAGGCCCAGGTGGGCTCCTCCTTCATCCAGCGCTCCCACTCCGAGGCGAAGAGCGCGTGGAGGGCCTTCGAGGCGGCTTCGGACACGGCGGCGGACACCTTCGGGGCAGCAGGCGCGTGATTGTGGTTATGGCCGGCATGGGCGAGGGCGGGCGCCGTCATCGACGACGCGAGCAGGGTGGCGGCCAGAATCGGGCGAATCGGCTTCAACGAATTACCTCCTGGGGTGCGGGGATGCCGCTTCTTTCTTACCCCCGATTGGTCGGTTCCATGCGCAAAAAAGGCCCCCGCCGGTCGGCGGAGGCCATTTGATTCGTTGCTCGCTAGCCGCGCAGGCTGGCGGCTTCTTTCTGAGCGTAGTCGTAGAAGCCCCGGCCGGTCTTGCGGCCGAAGTGACCCGCCTCGACCAGCTTCACGACGCTCTGGGGCATCTTGAAGCGCTCGCCGAAGGCCTCGGTCATGCCCTCGGCCGCATGCACCAGCACGTCCATGCCGACGTAGTCCGAGAGCTCCAGCGGGCCCATGGGGTGGTTCAGGCCCAGGCGGATGGCCTTGTCGATGTCCTCGGGGGACGCCAGGCCCTCTTCGAGGATGCGGTAGCACTCGATGAGCAGGGCGCTCAGCGCGCGGGTGGTGATGAAGCCCTGGGCATCCTTGCAGACGACCGTCTCCTTGCCCATCTTGTGCGAGATCTCCTCGGTGATGCGCAGGGTCTCGTCCGAGGTCTGCACGGCGCGCACGATCTCGATGAGCTTCATGACCGGGGGCGGGTTGAACCAGTGCATGCCGATCACGCGGTCGGGGCGGCTGGTGGCGGCGGCGATCGCCGTGCACGAGAGCTCCGAGGTGTTGGTCGCGAGGATGGTGTGCGGCGCGCAGAGGTTGTCGAGCTGCTTGAAGAGGTCCTTCTTCAAGTCGAGGCGCTCGGGGATGGCCTCGATCACGTAGTCGGCCGAGGCGACGCCCTCGAGCTCGGTGGTGGCGCTGATGCGGCCCATGATCGCGTTGACCTCGGATTCGGTGATCTTGCCGGACTTGGCGACGCGATCCAGACTCTTTTTGATCGTGCCGAGGGCGCGGGCGATCGCCTCGTCGCTGATGTCGCGCAGGATGACCTCGTACCCGGCGGTCGCGGCCACCTGGGCGATGCCGTTGCCCATGGCGCCTCCGCCGATCACGGCGATGCGGTTGATGTTCATCGTCCCTCCAGAATGCTCATGGGGTCGGCTAGACCCTTGCTTGTTGGCTCGCCACATTCTACCATTTTCGCCTGGCCGATCAGCTTTGGTCACTTTGCACAATGCCGGGCCCCGACGCTCGCTTGTAAGCTGAAAACCGCAAGAAGGAGGAACCCTATGAAACGCACTTTGTTCGCACTCACCACCGCTGCCGCCACCCTCGTGGCTACCGTCGCCCCCGCCTTCGCCTCGAGCATGCCCAAGGCCGACTTCGGCCGCGCCAACACCTTCGGGTTGGGCGTCGGCGACGGCGTCAGCCTGTCGCTGGACTTCCCGGTCACCGGTGCTTTGAGCCTGGGCGGCGCCATCAGCGCGCAGTCCTTCCGCTCCAACACCGTCGATCTGCGCCTTCTGTACAAGCTGGTGCCCGGCGGCGCGAACCGCCTGCACGTCGACCTGTTGGCCGGCCTGCAGATCTACGGCCCGTCGTTCGGCAACTTCAGCTCGTATGACCCCGTGATCGGCGTGGCTTTGGCCTACCCGCTCACCAACAAGCTCACGCTCCGCGGCAACATCGCCGGCGCGTTCAGCACCACCGGCCTGGGCTTCAACGCCACCCGCGCCTCGGGCATCGAGCTCGCTTACGAGTTCACCCCCAACCTGGAGGGCACCCTCGGCGGCAACGGCCGCGGCGACGTGCTCGGCCTGAAGCTCAGCTTCTAAGCCCACAATCGAGAGGGCCCGGTGATGCAGCGCATCACCGGGCCCTTTTCAGTGGCTGATTAGTTGCCGTACTTGTCCCAGCGGGCGACGACCGCGGGCACGTAGCGCTGGGTCTCGCCGGGCATCTGGGACGCGATGTCGGCCCATGTGACCTTGGGGTTGCGCGGGGCGCCTGAGAGGGCCTTGTCGATCGCCTGGCGCACGCGGCCGATGCCGCCGTTGTAGCCGCCGAGGGCGAACTTCCATTCCTCGCCGGCGACCACCTTGTCCGTGGGCACCTGGCGTTTGACCCAGCGCAAGTACCACGTGCCGCCGGCCACGTTCTGGTCCGGGTTGAAGGGATCGAGGACCTGCACCTCGCCGGCCTTGTTGATGTCGCCGATCGTCGGCGGCATCAACTGCATGAGCCCCTGCGCGCCCACCGGGCTCACGGCCGTGGGCCGGAAGCCGGATTCCTGGGCGATCACGGCCATCACCAGGCCGCGGGGCACGCCGAGCGAGTCGGCGGTGCGCTCGGCCATCGGCCGGATGGCGGCTTCCGCCGCCGCGGGGTCCGAAGGGACGGTGGTCGTGCCGGTCGGCAGCGCGCCGCCGGTGGACTCGGGCATGCCCTTGCCGTTGGGGTTCATGAGGATGATGCCGGGGCCGACGCCGGTGGGGCTTTCGCAGCCGGCGAGCACGAGCATGAGGCCCACGAGGGGCCAACAGCGGCGCAGAGACATGGGGGAACCCTCGGGGCCTGGTTTAGGCGGTCACGACACCGCGGTCGACCACGAGGGGCGTGCCGGCCTTGCGGGCCTGCGCGTTCTCGACCAGGTGCTTGAACAGGTTCAGGAACTCGGGGTAAGCCGCCTGGAACATGTTCTCGGGGTGCCACTGCACGGCGAAGCGGCAGGGGTGGTCGATCGCCTCGACGCCCTCGACCAGGCCGTCCGGGCTGACGACCGAGCCACGCAGGCCGGGCGCCAGGTCCTTGATGCCCTGGTGGTGCAGCGAGTTCACGGCGATGACCTTGGGCAACAGCCCGCCGATCACCGAGTCCGGCTCCACCTTGGCCGGGTGGACGGCCTTGTAGCGGTGGTCGCGCTGGGAGTGGTGCACGTGCGAGGGGCGCTGCGAGGGCAGATCCTGCCACAGCGTGCCGCCCAGGCCGACGTTGAGCAGCTGGAGGCCGCGACACACGCCCATCACGGGCATGTCGGTGTTCTCCCAGACGTGCTTGAAGAGCGCCATCTCGAAGCGATCGCGCTCGAGGTCCAGATCGCCGAGGAGCGGGTGGGGCTGCTCGCCGTACTCCTGGGGATGGATGTCCACGCCGCCGGTGAAGAGGATGCCGTCGAGCTGGTCCACCATGTCCGCGATCAGGTCGTCGCCCACGGGGGGCAGGAACACGGGGATGGCCCCGGCCTGAATCAGGGCTTTGCAGTAGTCCTGCGAGATCATGTACAGCGGCGGACGCACGCCGAAGCCGCCGAAGTCGCTGCTCGACGCGTTGCTGGACATGCCTTCGCTGTTGCCGGTGATACCAATTAAGACAGCCACGTTTCCTCCTAGGGGCAAGACCGTTCCGCCTCGCCGGCCACGTTATGTACCAAACAGCATAGGCCGTTCGGGGCCGCAGGGGCAAGGGGAGTTTCTCACAAACGTTCCGTCGTCGCTTGTCGACCCGCAAAACGCCTGCTTATCGGCTTTCATACCCGCTCATCCAACTTCCAAACGACCGTTGGTCCCGGTGCCGCTTGTCACGTCGGATGAGGCGCCTGAGTCGGTAGAATGGAAGGGTTCCAAAGGAGAGAAGCCGTGAGTGATTTTTCGACCCCCGAGCAGGAAGCCGAGCGTGGCCGCCTGCGCCAGAGCATCCAAGACCATGACGCTCAGGTGATGGAGAAGTTCCGTAGCATCATCACCGAGACGAGCTTCGATCTCGACCCGATCTGCGTCTACGTGATCATGGACAAGCTGCGCGGCACCCACAACAGCGCCGGCATCCCCGACAAGAGCTACAAGAAGGCCGAGCAGATGCTTCGCGTGCTCGGCGTGAACAAGCACTGGGAAACCCGCTAAGTCATTGAAAAAGGCCCCTCGCCGGTACCGGCGAGGGGCCTTTGATTGGCGTTTACCGCTTGAGCTTGGGGTCCAGCGCGTCGCGCAGGCCGTCGCCGACGTAGTTGACGCTGACGATGGTCAAGAAGATCAGCAACCCTGGGTAGACCGCCAGCCAGGGCGTGTCGATCATGTACTGCTGGGCGTTCGAGAGCATGTTGCCCCACGAGGGCGTGGGCGGCTGGATACCGAAGCCCAGGTAAGACAGCGCCGACTCCATCATGATCGCGTCCGCCACGCCCAAAGTCGCCGCCACGAAGATCGGGGCCATCGCGTTGGGCAGTAGGTGCTTGGTGATGATGCCGGTGTTGTCCATGCCGGTGGCGCGGGAGGCCTCGATGAACTCCTGCTCGCGCAGCGACAGGAACTCGCCGCGCACCAGGCGCGAGACCGTCATCCAGCCGGTGATGGCGAGGATGAAGATGATGATCGTGATCTGGCCGCCGGGCAGGTTCGCCGCTTTCAGGAAGGTCGAGAGCACCATGATCAGCATCAGGACGGGCACGGCCAGCATGATGTCGGCGATGCGCATGATGATGCCGTCGACGAGCTTGCCGTAGAAGCCCGAGAGGGCGCCGAACAGAGAGCCGATCGCCACGCCGAAGACCGCGGCCACCAGGCCGACGGTCAAGCTGATGCGGCCAGCGTAGAGCAATCGCACCAGGGTGTCCTGGCCCAGCTCGTCGGTGCCGAGCGGGTGGACCCAGCTGAAGGCCTCTTTGGTGTGGTTGAGGTCCAGGTCGTCGAAGCCGTAGGGGATGATCAGGGGGCCGAGCCAGGAGCCGGCCAGCAGCACCACGAGCACGACCAGGCCGGCCATGGCCAGCTTGTGCTTGCGGAAGCGGCGCCAGACGCCGGCCCAGTAGGCTTCGGCCTGGCCGCCCGGGCCATCTTCGACCTTCGCGGCCGCCGTGTTGTCGGTGGATTGGGTGAGCATGGCGAACTCCCTAGTCGAACCGGATGCGCGGGTCGAGCGCCGCGTAGAGGATGTCGGCCAGCAGATTCGAGAGCACCACGAGGGTGGCCGAGATGAACATGATGGCCATGACGACCGGGTAGTCCGACTTGCCGAGCGAGTCGATGAACAAGCGGCCCACGCCGGGCCAGGCGAAGATCTGCTCGGTGATGACCGCGCCCGCGAACAGGCTGGGGATGGCGAGCGCCACGATCGTGATGATCGGGATCATCGCGTTGCGCAGGGCGTGCTTGCCGATGACCTTCTGCTCCGAGAGGCCCTTGGCGCGGGCCATGCGGATGTAATCCATGCGGATGACTTCGAGCATGCTGGAGCGCGAGAAGCGGCTCCAGCTCGCGATGCTGACGATGCAGAGAACCGCCGTCGGCAGGATCATGTGCAAGAGCAGATCGCCGAAGCCGGCAAGCGACGGGTTTTTCATCAGCTCGGGCAAGCCGCCCTCGAACCCGGCGCTGAACATGCCGGCGGCCGGCAGCCAGTGGCCGAAGGAGAAGGTGTTGCCGCCCAGGGTGAAGGTGTAGTCGTTGGCCGCGAAGACCATCATCATCAGGATGCCGAACCAGAAGGTGGGCATCGAGTAGCCGAAGAAGGCGAAGGTGGTCACCGCGTAGTCGAACTTGGAGTACTGCTTGATCGCGGAGATGACGCCGAAGGCCACGCCGATGATCAAGGACAGCACCAAGCTTCCGCCCATCAGGACGACGGTGTTGGGGATGCGCTCGAGGAGCATCTCACCCACCGAGCGGCCGGTGAAGAGGGAGTTGCCGAGGTTGCCCTGGACGAACTGCCAGAGCCACTTGCCGTAGGCGACGTGGATCGGGTCGTTGAGGCCCATCAGGGACTTCAAGCGCTCGATGTCCTCGGCGCGCATGTGCGGGTTCTGGCCGTAGACGGCCTCGGGGCCGCCCGGCGCCAGGCGCATCAGGAAGTAAAGGATCAAGCTGACGCCGATGAGGAGCGGGACGGCAATCAAGAGCCGCCGGACGATGTAACGGCCCATCCCGTTACTCCTTGCTCGCCTTGATGGCAGAGGTGGGCGCGATCTCCCACTCGTAGCAGTTCCAGAGGTTGCCCTGGTTGGAGGGGTTGGGCTTGAAGTTCTTCAATCGCTTGTTGACCGGGTTGATGTTGGCCCAGTACAAGAGCGGGATGATCGGCACCTGCTCGGCGAGGATCTCGGCCGTGCGCTTGTAGATGGCCGCGCGCTTCTTCTGCTCGAGCACCTGGGTGCCCTCGACGAGCAGCTTATCCATCTCCGCGTTACGGAAACGCGTGGAGTTCTGGCCGTTGTTGCCCTTGCCCGCGATCTGGCTGGAGTGCCAGAGCGAGTTGTTGTCGGGGTCCACGCCGGCGACCCAGGCCCACATGCCCAGGTCGAACTTGCCGCCTTTCAGCGTTCCGCCGGGGTAGGGCCCGAAGAGGATCGTGCCGGGCACGTTGTCGATGACGAGCTCGATGCCGACCTTCTTGAAGTAGTACTTCATGACGAGCTCGGTCAGCTCGCGGGCCTTGCGGCCGGCGACGGTCGTGATCTTGAGGCTCAGGCGATCGCCGTCTTTCGTGCGGATGCCGTCGAGCCCCGGCTTCCAGCCGGCTTCGTCCAGGAGGGCCTTGGCCTTCTCCGGGTCGTAGGGGTAGTAGTTCTCGATCTTCTTGTTGTAGGCCCAGCTGAGGGGCGTCTGGTCCGAGTAGGCGGGCGGGTAGAGGCCCTGGTAGATCTTCTCGGAGATTTGCTTCTTGTTGATCGAGTGGGCGATCGCCCGGCGCACGCGAATATCCGACAGGTGCGGCCGGTCCACGTTGAGGCCCAACAGCTCCCACGTCAGCGCGGGCTGCGCCACGACGTCCACGTGGCCGAGCTTCTTGACCGCCTCGAACTTGGAGATGTCGGCCGACTGGTAGATGTCCAGCTCGCCGGACTTCAGCAGCGTGAAGGCCGCGTTCTCGTCCGGGACGATGCGCATCTTGAGGTTCTGGATCTTCGGCTTGCCGCGCCAGTAGTCGTCGAAGGCCGTGAAGGCGATGTGATCGCCCGAGGTCCAGCTCTTGAACTTGTAGGGGCCGGTGCCGACGGGGTGGCGGTTGTAAGCCGACTTGTTGATCGAGTCGCCCTTGGGATCTTCCAGCTCTTTGGCCAGCAGGTGCTTGGGCAGGATGGCGCTGAAGCGGTCGTAGTAAGGCGCGTAGACTTCCTTGTAGGTCATGCGCACGGTGTGCGCGTCGACCACCTCGACCTTTTCGATCTTCTCGTAGCCCTGGCGCGAGGTGACCATCGTGCGGGGGTGCATGATCATCTCGAAGGTGAACTTGACGTCTTCGGCCGTGAAGGGCTGGCCGTCGTGCCACTTCACGCCCTTCCTGAGCGGGTAGGTCACGATCATCTTCTTGCCGTCGGTCTTGACCAGGCCGTTCTCGACGGTGGGGAAGGTCTCGGCCAGCACGGGCACGGTCTCGAGCTGATCGTTGACGGCGGTGAGGCCCTCGATGATCGGCGCGGTCGCGTCGATGGTCGCCATCATCTCCGAGATGTACGGGTTGAGGGCGTCGGGCTCCTGCTGCTGGTGGAAGACGACGGTGTCGCCGTTGTCGGTCAGGCGCGCCTCAGGGGCACAGCCGGTCGCCAACAGGAGACCGGCTGCCGCGACGAGCGCGGGGCCAAGGGGACGATTCGGGAACATGGGGCTCCTTCTAGGCGCCGGCCTGGGGGATCTTGGCGGTGAGCTCGCCGGCGCCGCCCTGGTAGGCGGGGTCGTAGAGGTGACAGGCCACCTGGTGCTCGTTCCCGATGTCGCGGAAAGCGGGCACCTGCGTCTTGCAGGCTTCCATGGCATAGGGGCAGCGGGTGTGGAACACGCAGCCGGAAGGCGGGTTGGTGGGGCTGGGGATGTCACCCGTCAAGATGATGCGCTTCTGCTTGCGCTCGCGCATGACCACGGGGTCCGCCACCGGGACCGCCGAGAGGAGCGCCTGGGTGTAGGGGTGCTTGGGGTTGGCGTACAGCTCGGTGGAGTCGGCCAGCTCGACCATGTTGCCGAGGTACATGACCGCCACCCGGTCCGAGATGTGCTGCACGGTGCTCAGGTTGTGGGCGATGAACAGGTAGGTCAGCCCGAACTCGGCCTGCAGGTCGTCCAGCAGGTTCAGCACCTGCGCCTGGACGGACACGTCGAGGGCCGAGACCGGCTCGTCGCAGACCACGAACTTGGGGTTGATGGCGAGCGCGCGGGCGATGCCGATGCGCTGGCGCTGGCCGCCCGAGAACTCGTGCGGGTAGCGGTCGGCGAAGCCGGCGTTCAGACCGACGCGGTCCAACAGCTCGCGCACGCGCTTGTGAAGATCGGGGCCCTTGTGGGTGCCGTGGACGCGCAGGGGCTCGGCGATCGAGTCGCCGACGGTCATGCGGGGGTCCAGGCTGGCGTAGGGGTTCTGGAAGACGATCTGCATGTCCCGGCGCAGATCGCGCATTTCCTTCTTGTTGAGGGTGGTGATCTCGCGGCCCTCGAACTTGACCGAGCCACGGGTGGCCTCGATCAATCGGAGGATCAAGCGGCCGGTGGTGGACTTGCCGCAGCCGGACTCGCCGACCAGGCCCAGCGTCTCACCCTTCTTGATCTTGAAGTTGAGGCCGTTGACCGCCTGCACGGCGCCAACCTGCTTCTGGATCAGGATGCCGCGGTGGATGGGGAAGTGCTTGACGAGGTTCTCGACCTCGAGCAGGTACTGCGACATTTACTTGGCCTCCTTGTTGAGGGAGCCAGCGCCGGGAGTGCCCGCCGGGCTTTCCTTCATGAGCCAGCAGCGCACCAGGTGGCCGGGCTCCACGGTCTCGAGCTTGGGGGCCTCGTTGCACTTGGCCCACTGGTGGGGGCAGCGCGCCGCGAACGAGCAGCCCGGGGGCAGCTTGGACAGGCTGGGCGGCTGGCCCTCGATGGGCGTCAGGCGCTTCTGCGACTTGCCCAGATCGGGAATCGAGTTCAGCAGGCCCTGGGTGTAAGGGTGCTGGGGGTTCTTGAAGATGGTGTCGACGTCAGTGTACTCGACGACCTTGCCGGCGTACATGACGGCCACGCTGTCGCACAGCTCGGCGACGACGCCCAGGTCGTGGGTGATCATCATGATCGCGGCGTTGTTGCGATCGCGGATGTCGCGCATCAGATCCAGGATCTGGGCCTGAATCGTCACGTCGAGCGCCGTGGTGGGCTCGTCGGCGATCAACAGGTCGGGCTCGCAGCAGAGCGCCATGGCGATGACTACGCGCTGGCGCATGCCGCCGGAGAACTGGTGCGGGTAGTCGTCGATGCGGCTCGCCGCGCCGGGGATGCCCACGCGGTCCAGCATCTCGATCGCCTTCTTCTTGGCGTCGGCCTTGCTGAGGTGTTGGTGGAGGATCAGGACTTCCATGATCTGGTCGCCGATGGTCAAGACCGGGTTCAGCGAGGTCATGGGATCCTGGGAGATCAGCGCGATGCGGTTGCCGCGGATCTTGCGCATCTCGTCTTCCGACTTCTTGAGCAAGTCCTCGCCGTTGTAGAGAATCTGGCCGTCGACGATCTTGCCTTGGGGCTGGGCCACCAGGCGCATGATGCTCAGGCTCGTGATGCTCTTGCCGCAGCCGGACTCACCGACGATGCCGAGGATGCCGCCACGCGGGATCTCGAAATCCACACCGTCCACGGCCTTCACGACGCCCTCTTCCGTGTGGAAGTGGGTGCGCAACCCCGAGACTTTCAGCAAAGGTTCTGCCACGCTGTCCTCCGAATGTTTGGGTTAAAAGAATTTTAATCGTGGTCATTATACCCCACTGCCCGCCGACGTATCGAAGGCATGCCGCTTCGCCGGTTGCCTGCATGGAACGGCCATTTGGGTACAATAGCCGCATGCCTTACGCTCGGTTTCTGCCCATGTTGCTCGCCGCCGCCCTCGTGACCGGCCAGGCGCCCGCCTTTGCGGCCCCCGACGCCCCCGTCGGCGTGCTGGCTCCGGCGCCGGGCTTCGACGCCTGGGCCTTTCTGCGCGACGCCGGCATCGGCACCGCCGCGAGCGGCCTGGTCTTGGGCCTCGCCTTCGCCGACGGCGGGCGTGGCCCCATCGGCGGGCTCGGCGGCGCCGGGCAGCTGGCGTTGGTGGGCCTCGCTTGCGCCGTGCCGCCCGCCGGCGCGGTGGCGTTGAACCCGGCAGGCTTTCGCATGGACGACTACGTGGCCGCCCTCTCGGGCGGGCTCGTGGGGCTGGGCCTCGGCTACGTGCTGACCTCGGGCCTGGGCGGCAGCGCGCCATCGGGCCTCGACTACGGCCTCAAGGCTGCGGGCATGGCCGTGGGGCAGGGCTTCGGCGGCGCGACAGCGCTGCATCTCTACCAGGGGTACAAGCCGACGGCGACCGATCTCGATCGGCTGCCGGAGCATCGGACCGACGACCCCATCGACAACTGGAACCTCAGACGGGAGCGCCAACACCCATGAAGCGACTGACAGCCCTCGGCGTGGCCACGGTGGCCCTCTGGACGGCCCTGACCGTCCCTGGTGTCGCCCTGCCCGCCGTCGAGGACAACCTGGCCCCGTTCCTCGTCTCGGTGGGCGAGGGCACCCCGGAGGCCTGGATGGCCTACGAGTCGGCCCAGAGCCGCAAGCTCGATCAGCTCTTCTACCGCGATCGCACCCCCTCGCAGAAGATGACCCTCATGCGCGCCGCCACCAGCCGCGGCGTGCCCGTGCATCAACTTCGCGCCTTCTACCAGCGCTGGCGATCGGACTTCGACTGGGTGGCCTCGCGCGCCGAGCAGTCCTACGGCCCGCTCAACGGCGTGGCGGTCTCGGCTTGGTTCTGCTCGGATCCGCGCATGTCGGTCTTCGGGGAAGTCGACGGCCGCCCGACGCTCGCCATCAACGTGCGGCCGATGCTGCCCTATGACGCCAACCGCACGCGGCTGCTCTTGGCCCAGGAGTTCTTCCGCTACTACGCGCTGAAAGTCGTCACGCCCAACCCCGAGGCCATGACGCTCTCGCGCCGGCTGCAGTTCGAAGGCCTGACCATGGCCGCCATGCAGCGCGCCGTGCCCGGCCTGGCCCCCTACCAGTACCTGATGGTCCCCGCCGCCACCTACAAGACGTGGGAGCGCAACCAGAAGACGATCGCCCGCGGCATGAAGCACGCCCTCGATCGCCCCGAGTCCGCCAACGCCATGGAGCGCTTCTTCGGGCGCGGCTTCGGCGACCCCTGGCCGAACGGCGCGGGCCGCTACATGGCCTACTTGCTCGCCAAGTCCACGGTGCGCGATCGCAACCCCATGGAGCTCAACATGCTGCCCAGCCGCGATTACCTGTTCGACGTCCAGACCCTGCTCGACGACATGGCCAAGGTCAACGAGGGCCTCACGCCATGAAGAACGTCTGGTTGGCCACGGCCCTCACCCTGTCCCTCCTCGCCGCCCCGTCGGCGTGGGCCGCCGACACCGACGGCACCTCAAGCCTGCTCACGAGCTGGCTCGAGGTCCAAGAAGACGAGCCGACCGTCTGGCGCCAGGCCTGGCTGCAGGCCGAGGCCGTCCACTCGCGCGTACTCGATCAGAGCTTCTACGCGCGCATGACGCCCGCTGACAAAGCCGCCGCGATCGCTCAGGCCCTCGAGTCCGACATGAGCGACTTCCCGGCGCGCATGAAGGAGCTCGCGGACCTGCAGGCCCAATGGAGCGCCGACGTGGCCGCCGTGAAAGCCACCATGGTGCGCGAGCTCGGCCAGGGCCCCGGCGTGGACGTCCACGTGTACTTCGCCATGAGCCCGCAAAAGGCCGTGGCCGGCACCATCGACGGCCGTCCGGCCGTGGTGGTCAACGCCCGGCACCTGCTGCCCTACCAGCCCGACGCGACCCGGTTGCTGCTGACGCGAGCCCTGCTCGTTCACGTGAGCTCGGCCTGGGCCAAAGACCGGCAGGAGACGGCGCTCGCGCCCACCGTCGCCGGCCAGCTCCAGGCCGAGGGTCTCACGGCCTGGGCCGCCGGGCGCGTTGTGCCCGGCGCGGCCGTGGCGAGCGTGCTTTCGGTGACGCCCGCGCAGGCCCAGATGTTGGAGAAAGCCCGGGGGGCGATCGCCCGTGAGCTCTTGACCGCCCTGGACTTGGGCTCTCCAGCCCAGCTGGACCGCTTCTTCGGGCCCAAGGCGCCCGAAGGCTGGCCGCCGGCGACGGGCCGCTACGTCGGCTTGCTCGTCACCCAGGAAGTCGCCCGCGAGCTGGGCGGCCCGGCGGTCGTGCGCATGAGCCGCAAGACCTTCGCCGAGCGGGCGCGCGTGATCCTCAAGCGCCTCGCCACGGGTGCTGCGACCGAGCCGAAGCCTTCAGCGCCGGGCGCGGGCCCCCAGGCTTAGCAGCCTACAGAGGGCGCCGTGGCGCCACTGTCTTTCTCCGCGAGCATCCGTTCGCGAATGGCTCGCAACGGCGCCATTTGCGCCTCGGACAGCTCGCGCCAGCCGCCGAGCTGCTGGGCGAAGAGCGCCACCTCGCAGAGGTGCTCGAGCTTCTCGAGCTTGTAGTAGGCCTCCCAGACGTCGCTCGCCAGGCACACGGCGCCGTGCCACTCCATCATGACGGCGTCGTGGCGCTCGAAATAGGGCCCGAGCGCCCGGGGCACCTCGTCGGTGGTGGGCGTCGTGTAGGGCACGGTGGGGACCTCGCCGCCCAGGGCCACGACCACCTCGGGCAGGAGCCGTCCCGGGATCGGCACGCCGGCGGTGGTGAAGGCGATCGCCCGCGGCGGGTGCGCATGCACCACCGCCCTCACGTCCGGCCGGGCGGCGTAGGCCGCTAGGTGCATGGCGAGCTCGGAGCTCGGCCTTCCGTTGCCCTGGATCACATGGCCCGCCATGTCCGTGATGATCAGCTCGTTGGGGCTCATGTGGCCTTTGGAGATACCGGAGGGCGTGACGATCAGGCGATCGGCGCCGAAACGGGCGCTAACGTTGCCGTCGGTCGCGGCGAGAAAACCTTTCTCGTAGGCCCGGCGGCACACCGCCACGATCGCGGTCCGAAGTTGCGCTTCAAGCTCCATGGCATCCTTCTTTCATTTGGACTTTTAATATATCGTTACAATCGGGAGCGGTCAACCGTCTTGGAGGGCCTCCATCGGCGCGGATCTTGCCAAGGGGGCTCCATCACGCTACCATAACGGGTTCAGCCGTTTCACCGCGCAAGGGCCTCGCCGCGGGAATCATGATCCCAGCAAGCGCCCCGTCCGGCGAGATCGCCATGGAACCCATGAAGCCAAACCCCCTTCAACGCTGGTGGCGCGAGCGCGTCGTGCCGGCCCTCAAACACCAGGGCGAGGACAAGCCCTTCCGGCTGCGGCCGGGCTGGCTCGCCCTGTCGGGCTTGGCCATCTGGATGGGCGGCATGCACCTGTTCTCGGCCAACGGCGCCGTGACCTACCACCCGCCGTTGGGCGAGTACGCCCACACCCTCAAGTCGGTGCCCGACAACTTCCTCTGGGGCGTCGCCACGGCCGGCTACCAGTGGGAAGGCGGCGACACCTCCAGCAACTGGGCCAAGTGGGAGGCCGCCGGCAAGGTCAAGGAGCCCTCGGGCAAGGCCGCCAACGGCTGGGAGCTCTACGAGCGCGATCTCGATCTCGCCAAGGACATGGGGCTCAACGCCTTCCGCTTCAGCATCGAGTGGAGCCGCATCGAGCCGCGAGCGGGCCAGATCGATTGGCAGGCCGTCGGGCGCTACCGCGCCATGCTGAAGGCCATGCACGCCCGGGGCATGACGCCGATCGTCACGCTCATGCACAACACCTACCCCGCCTGGGTGGACGGCCTCGCGCCCAAGGGTCGCGGCGGGTGGGAGACCGACAAGGCCATCGAGGCCTACTTGCGCTACGTCGACTTCGTCGCGCGCGAGTTCGGCCAGGACATTCGCTACTACCTGACCTTCAACGAGCCCACCGTGATGGTCGAGGCCGGCTACCTGGTCGGCATCTGGCCGCCGGGCAAGGCCGACGTCGCCGCCTTCGCCCGCGCCAGCGTGAACGTCATCAAGGCGCACTCGCGGGCCTACGACGTCATCCACCAGCGCGACCCCGACGCGATGGTCTCCTTCAACAACTACGCGGCGGCCTACCAGGTCAGCCTGGACCCCAAAAAAGACGCCTTGCCGGCCCCGGGCGACGACTGGTTCTTGAAGGCCTTCTCGGACATGCTGGTGCCCTTCCGCGACGACCCGTCCGGCAAGAAGCGCGCCAAGATGGACTACGTGGCCGTCGATTACTACAAGCGCCTGACCATCCCGACCCAGGTGATTCCGCCCAGCCCCAGCCAGTGGCACGTCTATCCCGAGGGCTTCGCCGACGTGCTGGACCGCTACTACAAGGTCTTCGGGCTGCCGATCCTGGTGGCCGAGAACGGCTTCGCCACCGACAACGGCAAGCCCCGCGCCGACGGCTGGACCCGCGAGCGCTACCTGGTGGAGCACGTCGCCCAGCTGCAGCGGGCCATGGACCGTGGCGTGCCGATCATCGGCTACACCTACTGGACCCTCACCGA
>RCUQ01000567.1_pt1 | contig 16330 bp, 9 predicted proteins | sample 2166351 | NCBI WGS metagenome assembly RCUQ01 (sample SAMN09932597, study PRJNA488358) | compost metagenome | feature: garden; material: soil; isolation source: compost soil in acetonitrile-enriched culture | place: Germany: Experimental Botanical Garden Goettingen | collected 2016-01-27
GCATCGCGTTGGCTATCGCGCGCTTCTTATTGATTTATCGCAATAATTTTATTCGACTGCCTAGCCCTGCAGGTTCCTCTACAAGTTGCTGAGGCGGAGCAGAGCGGCCCGGACGTCAAATTTAATTGCTGCTTTGACGCCGGCAAGGACCGCTATCGGGCGCAGCCGGGCAACCAACGGCGATCATCGTTTTTCACGTATCTTCGATCGGATCCTACTGGGAGCGCGCCGAAGATGCTGGGTTCACGCCTTTCGCGACTGGAGACGCTGAAGGCGCGCCGACGCTGCCGGCTGCCAAGCCAAGTAAACGTCGGCTTGCAGTGCGGGCGCGCGTTGATCGTAGGGATTTCTCGAGGCAAGAGAAGATCACGAACTCATGGGGTCGGCTGCCTTCCAGGAAAATCCGGTTCGCTGTCATATGAAGCAGGCTCGAAACGGCGCGCATATACTCGCTCGCTGACAGTCCCTCCTGCAGGCCGGGAGCCATTGCCGTCAGGCTTTGTGTTCTCTGGTTCACGGCGGCAATCGCTCCAGACAAGCGATCGTCGGAGACGGCGCCGAGGTCTGCGACCTGATCGAAGAACAGCTTATTTTTTCGATAGGTGGTCTTCAAAAGGTCCTTCTGGGTCTTCGTTGCCGAAAACTCGACCGCATAGCTTTCCGCGAACGCTCGGGCGACCTTCACCCGGTGCGCCTCGTCGGGCAACAGGTCCTGCAGCATCCGACCGATACTCAGGGCGGCGAATTTCCACCTCAGCTCTTCCGCGTCCGCCCGTCTGGAGAAGGTCGCGAGCCCGCGCGAAACGGCCAGGCTGTCCTCGGCGAAGGCGGCCTCGTAGCGCGCGATGAGGGCCGGCCCGCCGTAGCGCATCGTTTCGGGAACGTAATCGTCAAAGCGCAACCTATGCGCCCGCCGCGAAGCCAGCAGATCCTTCAGCAGGAGTTCCAGATCGTGCATCGCCGCAAACTTGCCGGCGGAGGTCTCGAACCGGGCTCTCAGCCGCAGGTGCCATCCGTCTTCGTTGTAGCGGATGAAGAACGGCGACCGCCCTCCACGCTGGTCAACGATCTGAAGAAATCCCGGATACAAGGCCGCTACGATATGCTCCAGCGTCGCCGGGCCGGCGAAGACTTGGGCGTACAGCCAGTGTCGGTCGGCGGCTTCAGCTCCACCGGCAGACGTCGCCGTGGCGCCTGAAGGCGGGCTGGACTGCTCAGCGACGAACGGGATCATGAACTCCTGCCGGTAGGAAGACCCGGTCGCATCCGTAATCAGGTCTTCGTCGTCAAAGGCCTCGGTCAGGATGAGGTCCTTGTGCCGGCGCAGTTCCTCCAGCAGCACTTCGAGGTCATCTGCCCGGTCCAGACGGACCTCAACGAAGTTGTCGGTTACGCAGATGGCGACGTGGTTCGGCACGCCCAGCGCGGCGAGCCCCGCGCGGAGCCCCTCCAGCCCCGGCTCGAAATCGGAGACTGAAAGCCGCCATCGCGCGCGGCTCAACAGCAGCGAACCGCACGTCACTCGAGGCAGGAACGGCAGCCTCGTCAATGTCTCTCCCCAGGCCCAACCCAAGGCCTGAACGCCCTGCAGCTGCAATGCGCCGAGGAAGCGATAGATCGGAAGGCTGGTGGGGCTATTGGTGTTGTGGGCCGAGGTCAGCCGGGGAATGATCCGCTTCCCGAGCGGGCGGCTGAAAAGCTGGATTTCACCGTCCACGACCCGGATGGACAGGTCGGAGATCGGGATTTGAAACTCGGTCGGCCGCTCGCTGGCCGACATATAGGTCATTTCATAATCGCGGACGTTAGGGCGCAAAACGACATTGCCGGTGCGGCCATAGGGGAGATGCACGAGTTCGGCGTGGATCAGATCGTCCCGGTCCTCCTCATGGGCGCTGACGAACGCCCTGACGGCGGTCGTCAGCTCGCTGTTTCCATTGCAGAACCGACCAAACAGCGACATCGCCGGCGCACGAAACTGTTTGGGTTCGAACAGCCCTTGGCCGGCGCTCCACGCCTCCAGTCCGGTGCCGTGGCAGATTCCGATGACGGAGAAGCTCGAGGGCCAGACGAACGATCGTCCGGTCGCCCGCTCTCGCGCATACTCGGTCAGGTCAAGACTACGCTCGGGGGATCCGTCGGCCTGGCTTGTGAGCCTTTTCCAGACCAGTGCCTCGAGCGGGTCGGACTCCTTGGGAGTCGATTTGTCGAACCGGAAGGGCGCGATCAAGGGGCTGGTGTCGGTGTTGAGACCGCCGAAGGGGATACCGAAATCGACATCCAGTGCCTCCAGCAACGAAATCTCGCGATCGCCATATTTCTGGGTGAAGGCTTCGGAGAATTTGGCCATGGGCGCTGAAGGCCGGGACAAGACCGCTCGGGCGTCCCAAAGCGCCCTGGCCAATCGACCGAGCGACGCCTTGGATAGGCGCGCTTCCATTGGCGGTCGATGCAGGTCGACGTGCAGGATCTTTCCGGTCTCGATTTCGAGATCGGCCTCGGCCAGATAGCGTTTGATCGCCCGGTAGCGTTCGATATTCGTCGTCGGATCGTCGCCGATCGTTCCGACCAGATCGTGCACCGCCGCGAGATCCGAGCAGGCCTTCTCCGCCCAAGGCTGGACGCGCAGTTGCTGGAGCAACCGCACCACAGCGTCATCGGTGCTGGCCGTGGCCTCCGGACCCATGATGAGGAGTTGGTTCTCGGCCAGCTTGAGGAGGAAGCTTTGCGCGGCCTCATAGCTCGAGCCGAGCGTCGTCGACAGAGAGGTTGCCGCGCTCGAGAGTTCCAGTCTCTCGCCCGATCGGTAGAGCGCCATGGCGGCGTCGACGGCTGGAGAGGCGGCGATGCGAGACAGGCGATACCGTCTCACGCCGTGATCCACCACCATCTCGATATAGCGATAGCCGTCCGCCGCACGCCAGGCGGAGGTGTTGGCGTTCAGCAGCCCCGAAGGCTGATCGCCGAAGGCCGACGCATGCGCCCGGTTGAGCAGCTTCTGCACCACGCCCTGATCCAGGCGACAGGTACGGCGCGCGTCGCCCGGTCGTGTCAGGATGATCGCCGTGTCCGCGCCGACGCAGCCGACCGTCACGGCGGCCGAGGTGCCGAATGGGGTGCAACGGGTCGCCATCCGTCGTCGGTAGCGGGTCACCGTCTTGTCGAGTCTGGCGTCCGTGGACGCGCCGTCCTGCAGTTTCTCGAACACCGTCTCCGAACTGAGGAACAGGGCCTCCTGAAACAGGGGGGAGGCCAGCACCGGATCGCTCTCGATCGACGGTGCAACCTCAGAGGTCCAGCCGGCCGCAGTGGGGAGCAGGGGGGTGCGTAAGAGGAAAAAATTCCCCGCGCTCAAACTACGCGTCGTCATCGTCCGGGTCATCGCCCCTACTCAACCCCGAAGGGAATTTGCCCGTGGCCTGACGACGTGAAGCGGCAGGGTCTTCGGGGCGATGCGTCGCCGAATCGCGGAATGCCGAAGAGCCTCACACGCGACTACCGAGGCTGTACGCGTCTTGCTTGGTTCGCCCTCGTCTTGGAGGGCGTTGGGTTTGTGATTCGTCCGTTCTCGCCGAGCCCGACCGAACGGAAGACCTCCAAGCTTGTCTGAATATCGTCGGATAGAATTCTGAAATCATCGGAAAACCCGGGAGCTGTCGCCCCCGGATTAACGATGCGCCAAGCGCTCAGAAGCGATCAGCGCGTCTCAATCGGCACGACTTTTTCGTACGTAAGGGTGCGGATCCACTCGCAGAGCCACGACGGAGGCGTGACGGCGCCTGCGACATCGTCGACTTCCACGAGGGTCAGATCACGAATCTGGTCTTTCTCGATCTCGAACTGAACGGCGTCTTTCATATTATCACCCTTGGTTGCAGTACAAACGCCTAGTCACGGCCCAATTTGCCCCCTCAAAAGTTGCGCGGAACGATCGGAAACCACCTAGGCGCGACCGAGCATATAACTGCGTTTTCCGGAATACTAGCCTCGATTGTTTCGTTTTCGACGCTACACACTATGGATTGATTCAGTGCGCGCGGAGGGGGCTCCTTGCCCAAGATTTTTCGAACCGAGGTGGCTCAACACGCTGCGTCCCGCCTCCAAGGCAATGTGGTGCTGGCCTCGTCGCTGTCGTCCAAGCTTCTGGCGGGGTTCGCCATTCTGACGATCGGATTCGCGGGCGTTTTCGCCGCCACAGCGTCCTACGCGCGTAAGGAGACGGTGGTGGGCTGGCTGGCACCGGAAGCGGGCCTCATCCGCCTGAGCGCGCGGGAAGGCGGTATTCTGGAGGACATTCTCGTCGTGGAAGGCCAGCAGGTCGCCGCGGGGACGCCCGTCGCGCGCATACGCCTCTCATCGGCGCTGGAGAACGGAGACAGTTTCACCGCGCTTAGCCGCAGCCTGAACACCCAGGGCGAGGCGATCACGGAGCGTGCGCAAACCGCGCGGAACGTCCTGATGGCGGAGCAACGACAACTTTCGATGCGTCGCGCCGCCCTCGTGCGAGAGCAAGCCCAGGCCGAGGGGCGCCTGGGGCTCCAACGAGAACGTGTCGCCCTGGCCAGGGCCGAGGTGGAGCGCGCCGAGACCATCGCGGCCCAAGGATTTTTGCCTCGACGTGAACTGGAAAGCCGACGATCCGCGGCCTTGGTGATCGAACAGGAGGCTTCGGAGTTGGCGACCTCGATCCTGACCTATCAACGCGAGATCGGGGAGATCAACGCTCGGCTCTCGGCCATACCGATCGATGTGAGGGCCGCGCGGGCCGACACCGCCACGGCCGCTGCGACGCTCGACCAGCAGCGGACCCAGTTCGAGAGTCAATCGATCTATCTCGTCGTCGCCCCCGTCGCCGGCCGCATCGCGGCCCTGCCTTTCGCCGAGGGGCAGGCGATCGCGCCCGCCGCGACCGTCGCGGTGTTCACGCCAGGCTCGGGACCTCTGGAAGCCGAACTGTACGCCCCGTCGAGGGCGGCCGGCTTCGTGCGGGAGGGGCAGAAAGTGCGGCTGATGTACGAGGCCTTCCCCTACCAGAAGTTCGGCGGCGGAGCGGGCCGTGTCGAATCCGTTTCCCGAACGGTTCTCGCGCCGTCCGAGATCGCCATTCCGGGCCTGCAGATGCAGGAGCCGGTTTTCCGCGTGAGGGTGAAGTTGGATCGCACCTCGGTGTCCGCCTATGGGCAGGAGGTGCCGCTTCAGCCCGGGATGTTGCTGACGGCAGACGTCGTGATCGACCGACGCAGCCTGCTCGAATGGTTGTTTGATCCGCTCTACGCCGCCGGCCGCCGCACATGACTCCGCCGCAGGAACTGAACTTCGCCCGGCACAGACGCCTGCCCGTCGTGCGGGCCTCCGAAGGCGCTGAGTGCGGCCTGGCTTGCATGGCCATGATCGCGCGCTACCACGGTCATGACGTCGACCTGAATGGGCTTCGCCAGCAGTTCTCGCTGTCGATGTCCGGTGCGACGTTGCGCAGCCTGATGGATTTATCGGACAAGTTCGGCTTCGCGCCTCGGGCCTTGCGCGTCGAGCTAGGGGCGCTTCCCAAGATCCGCCTGCCCGCCATCCTTCACTGGGATCTCAACCACTTCGTCGTGCTGAAGTCGGTGACCAAGACCAAGGCTGTCATCCACGACCCCGCCCTCGGCGCCCGCACCTACACGATCGCGGAACTGTCCAAACACTTTACGGGCGTCGTGCTGGAGATGACGCCTTCCGGCGTCTTCGAGATCGTCACCGCCCGCGCTCCGATCCGGCTGACCAGCCTGTGGTCGCGCATGATCGGTTTCTGGCCCGCGTTCTTTCAGATCATGGGCTTGTCGATCGCCTTGCAGATCGCAGCCTTCGCCATGCCGTTCCAGATGCAGTTGGTGGTGGACGAGGCCATCGGGCGCGCCGACCGCAATCTGCTGACCGTGCTGGCCCTGGGGTTTGGCGCCCTAGTCATCGTCCAGGCGTCCATCGAGGCCATGCGCGCCTGGGCGCTGCAGGTCTTCGGGCAAATGCTTACCTTTCAGATGGTCGGCAACCTGTTCCGGCACCTGATTCGCCTGCCGTCCAGTTGGTTCGAGAAGCGGCATGTCGGCGACATCATGTCCCGGATCGGCTCGACGACGGCCATTCAGGACGTGCTCACCCGCGGCGTGGTCGCGGCCCTGATCGACGGAGTCATGGCGGTCGTCGCCATCGTCATCATGCTGGTCTATTCGCCGACCTTGACCGGAGTGGTCGTCGGCGCGGTGGCGATCAACTTCGCGCTGGCCTTCGCTATCTTCCCCGTCCTGAAGGCCCGGAGAGAAGAGCAGATCATCGAAAGCGCCCGGGAGCAGTCGCACCTGATGGAGAGCGTGCGCGCCGCGACCACGATCAAGGTCATGGGACGGGAGGCCGAGCGCGAGAGCGCCTGGCGCAACCTCTTCGCCAATGCGATCAATGCGTCCGTTTCCGTGGGCAAGTACGAAATCTCTCTGACCCTGATCCAGGGGTTGGTCACGGGCCTGCAGACGGTGATCGTCATTTACTTGGGCGCCCGGACCATCTTGGCCGGCGACGGCTTCTCGGTGGGAATGCTGGTCGCGTTCCTGTCGTTCCGTCAGACCTTCACCGACCGCGCCACCGCCCTGATCAGCCAAGCTATTCAGTTCAGAATCCTCGCCCTTCACCTGGACCGTCTGGCGGATATCGTGACCGCGAAGCCGGATGTGTCCGGAGACTCCGTTCCGCCGAAGGCCGAGGCGACGGGAGATATGCGGCTCGAGAGCATCGGCTTCCGCTACGGCGCGGCCGACCGCGCGATCCTTGAAAGCCTAGATCTCACCGTGAAGGCTGGCGAGTTCCTGGCGATCACAGGTCCGTCCGGCGGCGGAAAGACGACCTTGTTGAAGCTGATGCTGGGGCTCGAAACTCCCGGGGAGGGCCGTATCGAACTGGACGGCCAGCCCGCCAGCACGGCGCTTTGGCGCGCCTGGCGCGAGAACATCGGCGTGGTGGCTCAGGATGATCGCCTGTTGTCCGGCACCATCGCCGACAACATCGCCTTCTTCGATCCCGATCTGAATATGAATCGGGTTCAACAGGCTGCGGCCGCTGCTCAGGTGCATGATGACATCAGTCGCATGCCGATGCAGTATCTCTCGCTGGTCGGAGACATGGGCTCGGCTCTGTCCGGCGGCCAGAAACAGCGCATCCTTTTGGCCCGCGCCCTCTACCGTCAGCCGCGGATCCTGATTCTGGACGAAGGGACCGCCAATCTCGATGTGCAAACCGAAGAGGTGATTGCCGACCTCATCGCCCGGTTGCCGATCACCCGCATCGTTATCGCGCACAGGCCGGCGCTGCTCGAACGCGCCGACCGCGTGCTGCTCATGCAGGCCGGCGCGCTGTCGGAACTGCGGACGGCAGGCTGACGTCCGGCGCGAGGCGGTACGGGTTGGGTGGCCGTGCGCGCCTAGAGAAGCAAGGCCGATCCCAAGGCCGCAAGGCCGCCGATCAGGACGATCAGAACCGGTCCGGCGGTCTTTGCCCGCGCTCCGACGAAGGCGCAGAGCGAACAAATAGCCATTGCGATCGCGGTGCCCAGGCCGATCCGGCCCTCACCGGAGAGGAAGACGTAGTGTAGAAGGATCGCCGCCAGATTGGTCGTCCCGATGATCGTCAGGACGATGGCCTTGTTCTGCCAGAAGTCGGCATCGAGGTCGGCGTCCGGGTCTGATTTATCGGGAAAGAGGAGGGCCGCCGAAATGAGCAGGCTTGACCAGAAGGCGAAGGTGAGAATGATCAGGGCCCGGTTTGGCGGCAGATCCCAGATCGGCGCCGTCAGGATCCAAATGAGCAGGGCGTAGCCCGCCACAAAGACGCCGAGGAGCGGGGAGAGCCAGCCGAGCGACGCCCACCCGCGAGCGAGAACCACGCGGATCGCTCGCCATAGCATCACGACAAGGATGAGAGCTAGAAAGAGGTTCTCAATGCTGAACCAAGTGTTCGGGATCAAGGCCGGAGAATCCAAAATATGAAATGAGTCAGGTCGCTCGCAGACCCACTAAGGCCCAAAGTCGGCGACGAACAACCTCTGCTGTATATCTTGAGGCGCGCGCTGAGCCTAGCGGTAAGAGCGCGCCGGCGCGCAGGAATCGGCGGGCGCGCCGCCCGACACGGAGACATTTTCGTCTCGCTTCAGAGGGGGCTCGCTGACGATCGCCCAAGCGCACTTGCAGCCTTCCGCGAGTCGGCTGAACAGATCCGGGGAGGATGATCTCGGGGGCGAGAGTTGAGCGACGACACGAAATCGAGCGAGGGACCATCGCAGGGCGCGCGGCAGGCCTGGCGCCTTTGGGCGGACCTCAAGCGCCACTTTCCGGCATGGAGCCTGATCCCCTCCAGCTTCTATACGCCCGGAGCCTGGGGCTACATCGGCGTCGATTTCATCACCGGCTTTCGGAGCAATCCGTCCACCATCGCGACCTTCAAGATCCTCGAGGGGGTCGATGAGGCGTCCTTCGACGCGGTTTCCGCGCTCGCGGCGCTCAACGTACGGCGCCAGGAGCAGATGTTTCGCGCCGTCGTGGTCGGGTATCTGACGATCCCCGTCTCGATTCTCGCGCTCCTGGCGGAACTGGCCGGCGACGGCGTGCTGTCTTTCGCCCGCCAGCACGCCGACCTGATCATTCCCCTCGCGTGCGGACTGACCGGCGCCCCTCTGGCCTATGGCATGGGCCAATGGCGCTCGCGCCAGATTCTCTCCGTCCTGGACCTCATCCGCATCGAGCGGGGACAGGTGCCGTTCACCGCGCTAGAACTGCGCGAAGACTAGGGCGCGACCACGGATATCACCGAGCAGGGCGTCCGGAGGGCCGACGGTTCGGAACAGGTGGCGGCCGTTGTCCTGTGGTGCACGGGGTTCCGCAGCGCGCTCGATCACCTGGCGTCGCTGCAACTGCGTGAGCAGAACGGCCGGATCATCATGGCCGGCCGTCTGGCGACGCAGGTAGCAAAGGATCCGCGCATCCACTTGGTCGGCTACGGCCCATCGGCCTCAACGATCGGCACCAACCGAGCGGGAGGGGCGGCCGCGAGCGATGTTTTCAGCGGCGTTGTTGTACGCAGTCCAACCTTGCAGTTTCCTCTAGAAGTTAGAGAGACGATGCTGGGCCTTGGTGTGTAAAAGCTATTCATTCGTGAGATGGCCTGCAAGGTTGCCTAGGCTGCGGGTGGATACGCTTGGGAAGCGAAGCGCTTGCGGCCAAACAGCTTTCCGAGATTGAGACCGTTGCTCGGTTTCCAGCTATCAAGGCATGCGTCGCCGAAGGTGGGAAGGAAGTGGCCTCTTGCTGTCTGAGCGTCGAAGAACGGGGCGGTCTCGCTCTAAAGGTCGGCACCTGTGCGCGTGCAGTTGTCGAGTCCATCGAAGTTGAACGGAAGAATGCATGTCGGTAGAAATCCTTGAGGATCTGCAGCCCGAAAAGCCTGCAACATTTTGCGCTAGCTTTTAGGGGCTGGGGCCTGCGAGGCCGTCTCTCCATCCGTCGCCTGAAAGGCGATGTTTCCAGTGGAGTTTTTGTGCGCAGTTCGAAACCTGTATACGTTTCTACAAAGTGCTGAGGCGAGGGCGGGGGACTTCAACTACAGCTCCTGACTCAAAGCGGTGGTTGGCAATGTTCGCTTTCCGCGAGGTGGAAAGCTGACCGAATATCCGCACGATTTGTACGGGAAGCTCAAAAATCGCCGTCAAAATAAGACGGCGCTCCGTCACGCCCGCGCATGAATCGCCTCATGCATCGCTCAAGCTCGGCTGCGATAATGCTGTCCCCTGGTGGGCACCGGTAGTCACCACGTCAGTTCCGCCGTTCAAAAGTCTTGAGACAAACGCCTTTAACTTGACGCCGTCCCCCGAGCCGTTTGATCATGCGAGCAGCCCCAATCGCAATAGCTCGGGAGTGCGGAGAGGACGGTCGCCCCTTGAGGAACCTATCATTGCGGAGAGCAGCTTAACCTGCGGCGGGAGCCGCCAAGGTCCAGGCGGGCCCAATGATCGCGGCGACGAGCCAGAGGGTTAAGAGCGTCATCGCGCCGAGGCAGATCGTTGCGAGATGGCGCTCGACCGTCATGCGAATGGGAATCCAGATGCGTTCCCACCATTTGAGTTTCTTGGCTTCGTCAGACCGCTCGATCCGATATTGATCGAAGTCGGTCTGATCATGATTGATGCTGTATTTCTGCAGGACGAGGGCATAGGCATCCGCCACATCGACCAACTCGTCGTCGGTGATCGTGTCCCGGCGGATTTTCAGGCGGCGCCGCATTTCGCCGATTTCCAGACCGCACCGGTAGTGCTGTTCGGCCTTCACGCCATCGCCTGCGGAATACTGCAGCAGGGAGGCGACGAGGATGACGACACCTAGGGCGAAGGTCAGGAGATTGAGACGATCGTCCGCCCCGACCGGCAGTGGGATGAAATAGGGCAGGACCGTCAGGCCGATCAAATAGGCGGAGGTGAAGGCGGTCAGGCGCGTTAACCCGCGCTCACGTTCTTCAAGTCGCTTGGACGCGTTGTAACGGGACGCGCCGGTACTCTTCATATTCGTAAGCAGTTCGTCGGTCATGTCAGACATTGGGTGTGCGTCCATCGGATAAAGACATGCCCTGAAGTTCGTCGAAGGCAGTCATGAAGATCTGGGCGGCGGCCTGCGCCTGTATGAAGACGCCGAGCTCCTGGCGCGAGTCGGTCCCCCCCGGGTCGGCGGAAAGCAGGTTCTGGCTTGTGATCAAAAGACTGTCCGCGTCCCACGCCAGCGCCTTGGCGTGCAGTTTTGCGCGGGACGCTTCCAGGCGCATGCCCTTGGTGCCGGCCCAGTCCCGTAAATCCTGGACCGACGCATCGCTGACCCGCTCGCCTGGGCGGCCATAGCAGGCTGTGACATCGACTGGATGGCCCGGACCGCCGGCGGCGGAGAGGGCTGCCAGCGCCGGCTTGGCCGCGGCGTCTAGGCGGTGGCTGACCATCACGATCCGTGACCTTGCAAGTTCCCGAGCGTCGGCCACTAGTCCGGCGTGTTCAGGCGCGGTCACGATCCGCGCCTGACCCCGGCCGCTGGCCGGAGCCCCGGAACGTTCAACCTCTCGCGCCAGGCGCAGCAGCTCAATCGACACGTCCGGCATCTGGCCGTCGCGCGGACGGGCTAGCTCAGCCAGATCCTCAGCCAGCTGCGCCACGAGCTTCGGCTCCCGCAGCCTCAGACTGGCGTCAAAGGCCCCGAAATCGGAACTGAGCCAGTTGCAGGACCCAATGACGGCCTGCACGCGATGACGTTCGCCGGTGTCGGCGAGAAGCAGTTTAGCGTGCGAACGGGTGGTCGTCATATGGACCCGGATACGGTCCTGAAGTCCGGACTCGACCAAGGTGCGGTTGAGCGCCAAGGCTGCTTGGCGTGTTTTGTTGACGTTGTCCTTTTCCCGTGACTGACCCCACAAGATATCGACGACGGCACCTCGCCGTACTGGCTGTTCGAGCATCTTGAGCACCGCCAGCGCATGGGGTTCCGAGATAAAGGTCGAATGCAGAACGATCCTATGTTCCGCGCGCGCCAGGGCGCGTTCCAGACTCTGCCGGTGCGCGACACCGCCCAGAATGACATCGTCAGACCGGAAGGTTATCGCGACGGAGGGGCGGACGGGGCGGGCAATGGGGTTGGCGGTTGGTGGAACGGAAGCTTGAACGGGTGCGGACCCCGCTGTCGTCCGGTGCGCGGCGTCGAGGACTTCCTTCCTCAGAACGTCAGGGATGTCGGCAGGCAGACCTTCGATGTCGTCACCGCGAACCGTGACCAGTCCGACCATCCGTCGTGGCCGCCAGTCCTGAGCGTCGACCCGAACCACCTGCTCATCGGAATCCAAAAGCCGGTCTTCGAGGACGCGGATGTCAGGTGCTGCCATCGTCTGGTCGAGACGCGGCGTTACTTCGGTGGCGGGGCGTCCTGCGCTTCGGACGGTCCATTGATCCCCCGTGAGCGTCACAAGGTCTCTTGCCTTAAACACGACGCCTGTCACGAGTTCGACGACATAGCCTGCGTAACGCGTCGACGGCCGGGTCACCGGCGGAAGTTCATCGCGGCCGGCGTATAGACGGCCTGTCGCGGTGCTTGAGAAAAGGACGCGGCCGCCCGACATACGGAGCTCAACCCAACCTGCCCGCATCAGACGGATAACCACCTCGATGACGATCCGCCTCGGCAAGGCCGCGGCCTTGGCGAGATCTTCAATGATCCAATCCTGCTTGGCCAGTGCCTCAAGCAGGATGTGTTCGATCACTGTCCAGCGCCGCCCCTTGTCGAGATGGAACCGGCGCGCGTCCTTGATGACCGGAAGGCCGACCAAAACAGCCTTCATCGGACGCTTCCGATCAAGTCCGCCCCGTCCAAGCGTACCGCCTGTCCGGTTTTGAAATATCCGTCGAGGGTGGTGAGCATGGTCCTGAGGAAGGCCGTCTCTTCATTCTCCTCATCGCCTAGCGGTGAGGTCACCGTTCGCAGAAACTCGAGGCTGGTGACCAGATAGAGCCGCCATTTGGCTCGGCTCAACAGCACGTTCATCCGCCGCGCGTCGCTGACAAAACCGAGGGCTGATCGCGGATTGGCGTGATGATTGTTGCGCACCAGTGAGATGATCACCGCGTCCGCCTCATTGCCCTGGAAGGCATCGACAGTGCTGCACCAGGCGTCGTGTCGTGCGACCGGGTGAAAACCCGCGAGGGCAGAGACTGCAGCGGCATCGTCCAGAAGCTCGTGCTGCATGCGCGTGACTTGACGCGCGTAGGGCGACAGGATGGCGAGGCTTGGGTTTTGCCCCTCGCGCGGGGCCGTTCGGAGATCCGCGACCACACGCCGGACGGCGCGGACTTCGTCATGGTTGCTGTAGCGGGGAAAGCTTTCGCCGGCCCTTCCGCCTCGGTCTGTTCGTTCGTAGGGCATGTCCACGACAACGATCGACGCTTTGGGCGTAATCAACGGATTTATGGAAGTCACGGGGCAGGTTGCGCTCCGAAATTCCGCCTTGGCGTCTTCGGAAGTCCGCAGGTCGCCGTAGAAGGAGTTCGAGACCAGCTCGGCGATGTCTGGATGCATGCGGTGCTGAATGTCGAGTTTGCGGGCGATCGGTCGACCGCGGGCGGCGGGTGTCTTCAACCGCTTCGCTTCGGTTTCGACGAGACTTTCAAACAAGAACAACACCCGTCGGGCTTCCCCGCATAGTCTGGCGAAGGAATCGGATTCCTCGGTCTCGAGCAAGGCGACCAAATCTTCCGGCACAACGTCACGCAACGCCCGTTGGACGAGTGGTAGTCCCAGTTTCAGAGCGGGCGCGAGGGTCTCGGGAGCAGCCAGAAGGTCTTCAAGCTTTTCTGACCCAAATGGCGGCAACTGTTTGTGGTCGCCGATCATCAGTCGCCGGTAGGACAACAACAGAGGAATAAGCAGTTCAAGCCCGGTGGCCTTGCCGGCTTCCTCCACCACGGCCCAGTCAAACTGACCCTTTTCCTCGAGCAAGCGTTCAAGGTCCCCAGAGTTTGTGGTAGCGAACACCACATTGGCGGACCGCATCACGAGGCCTTCAACCAGCCGGCTGTCAGAATCGCGCCCGCGCGTCCGCGTGGCCGGGTTAACGAGGGTGTGCAGGCGATCACGCAGCTTTACCGAACTCTCCTGCGCCAGCGGGCTCGCTGAGAACTCGGCCAACACCCGACGCGAGCGGACCCGCAGGTCGAACTCGTCAGACGTTTCGCTGTCCTCGGTGGCGCGGCACCGTACCGCGAGCAGGGGTGCCACGGTCCAGTCCTTGCGGATCTGGCTCATCAGATGGTCCACCGCATGGTGGCTCTGGGCGGTAAGTAATAGACGCGCGGTCGATTCTTCTGCGAAGCGTCGTCGTACGACCTCCCGCACCAGATAGGTCTTGCCGACCCCGGGCGGCCCCTGAACCAAATAGACGGGCAAAACCGCCGCCAATTCGCGGAAGGCATCCTGCTTGGCGGGATCCAGTCGACGCAAGGCGTCATCCTCGACCGCGCGCTCGTGAGAGTCCGTCAAGCCGCCGCGAGGATCGGCAAGCATACGCAGTAGTTCGGAATGACTCTCAAGAGCCCGAAGCGCGGCCGCTCGACGTTGAAACTGCGAAATGCGGCCGCGGAATTCCCCAGGCACCAGAACCGCCATCCGAGGCACGAACGGCTCTGCGGAAAGCGATCGGAAGATGAAGCGGGTCGACGCGCCCTGACCCTCGATACGTTCAAACTCCAGATCGATGTCGGTCAGACCGCGACGGCCTAGGGTTCGGTCTTCGCTGAGGCGCCAGCCCTCGTCGTCCGCGATGTCACGTTCCAACAGCTGGCGAAGCCGGTCCGCCGCCGAGCGGAGGCTTAGGGCTTCCGAAAGTTGGTGCCGGTCGGCGTCTGGTTCGAGCATGATCTCGATCAGGTTCGACGTCTCGGGCGTCTCATCCGCCGTCGGCCGGGCGCTCGCTTTGACGGAGAAGGCTTCCGCCGTCGTGCTGACCAGATCGACCACATGCAAAAGCGTCAGCGCGCGAAGCACGCGTTGTTCTCGGGTCAGCGGCTGCGGCGCTGCCGAGCCCAGCCGAGTTCGCACGGCCTCCCAGCTCAGCACCCGTCCACGCATCCGCGGCGCACGACCATTAGCTTCGCCGAAGGTCATGAAACGGATCGACCCGGTCGGCAGCATATCGTCCGATAGGATGCGCCCGGTGAAGGAGTCCGCACGATCGGCGCGCTCGCAGACGGCGAATTCCCACGTCGGCGTCTCGGCCTTGGGGAGGGTGTAGCGGCGAAGTCTGTAGACCAGCTCCACCCCTCGGAGCATGAGTTGGAAATCCTCGACTTGGCCGACGGCGATTGCACGCGGATGCGCCAGATCCGCTGCGATGAAGTCCAGTTGTGCTGCGGTGTCATCTAGTTCGATCGCAAGATCGGTCACATCTCGGATCGCACGCGAAAGACTGCTCTCGCGGCCGACGCTCAACACCAGCTGATACTGAGGATCTTCGGCTGCCGCCGACCCCTCCAGGGCTTCCATCAGGGTTTCGATCCTTCGCGTAACCCATACGCCGTCGAGCTGAACGTGCGTCGGGGGCAGAAGGAGGTCGCGGAGGAGCCAGACTTCATCTGCGGTGACGTGTTCGGCCACTTCGTAATGCGGGATGCGAAGGTCCGCCAAACGATCCGGGTTGATGTTCATCAGGCTCGCGGCCAAGCGCGCGAAGGCTTTCCAGTCATCGCGGAAGGAAAGGGCGCGGTCCCCCGCATCGCTCTTGCGACTCTTGGCGTCTGCAGCGCCCATCAGTCGCATCGACCATTCGAATCCGGTCAGTTGGAAATCCGGCTCCTGATCTCCTGTGCTGAGTACGGACCAGACGTCGAGATTGCAGTGGATTAGGCCCTGACTGTGCAGAATTTCCAAGCCCACCACGATGCGGCGAAGATTGGCCCACAGACGGCGCCGGTTGGTCGGAGATGACGTAAGGCGAAGCCAGTCGGCGCCGGTCCGCCCGCGTTCGAGCAGGACGGCCAGCGGACGCCGTTGGCCAGCGGCGATGACGATGTAAAAACCTTTCTCATCCTCCCCAGCGTCTAGGAGACGAGCAATATGTTCCTCCGCCCCCGGAGCGCCGCCCAGACGATGAAGCAGCCGCAGTTCGTTGCGCCAGATTTCGACAAGGTCGCGGTCGTCGGTTTTGCTGTCTCTCGGCCAGACCCGGATGAGAAGTGGGTCGCCGTCCGGCGAACTACCATCCAATATGCCAGGCGCTCCGCGCTTATTGGCGGGGCGCTGCACATAGGCATCTGCAGGATTGTAGGCGTCGAGGAATGTTCCCCGACGTGATGTTCGCGTCTTTGCCATATTGCCCCCAAGACCTACCTTGGCGCGCATATTTTCGAAAATCAACTCCACCCAAGGTCGTTGGTCTTCCATTCTGCGTGCGATTGAACTTTGTGTACGCTATGGCAAACGGCGGTAGAGGCGCTTCATTGCCTTCGAAGGAGCGGTACTTGGTATGCTGCTGTCGCTCATCTCAGCCTGGCTGCCGGGGCAGTGGTAAAGGTCGATACAATACCGCTGAAACGAGTCGGACAGAGAACTAAACTTAGCAGAAGCGGAATGTCAGAAATGGGCGAGGGGAGCTATGCCCGCTTCTGGCGCAATGAAGCCCTTGCTGCCGGAGGATGGCGACAAATCCCCGATATTCTGCGCGAGCATTTAGGGTCTGGGGGCTCTGCATTCGTCTCTCCACCCGTCGCCTGTAAGGCGATGTTTCCAGTGGAGTTTTT
>RCUQ01000569.1_pt1 | contig 16304 bp, 12 predicted proteins | sample 2166351 | NCBI WGS metagenome assembly RCUQ01 (sample SAMN09932597, study PRJNA488358) | compost metagenome | feature: garden; material: soil; isolation source: compost soil in acetonitrile-enriched culture | place: Germany: Experimental Botanical Garden Goettingen | collected 2016-01-27
TGTCGATATTCCGCGCTCACTTCTTAAAACAGTTAATAGAACGGCTATTCCAAAAAGGAACGAGACGAACTGGTTGGCTGAAAGCAGTCCTATACCAAATCGGTCGCGGAGTATTACTTGGAAAAGTTCCAATAGGAACAGGAATATAAGAGGTTGAATCTGACCGATGTAATCTGATAGCCTCGGAGATAGCTCGTCTGTTGGCGATATTTGTTCAGGATTCGAAATTATTTGCACGGATTCCTCGGAAATGGCTTGAATGAAGCGACCCGTAGAGGCGTACACAGCGATCGGCATAGTGTTCCCAACTCAATGCACGCTCACGCAGTGCGAGGGCCGCTTGGCGTTTCTTGCCGAGCAATTCTGGGGTACGCGCCAATAGAGTTAAGAGGCGAGCGATCGCCGCGCTGTTTCCGACGCTGACCATATACCCGCTCGCAAACTCTTCGGTGCCGTCTTCATGGTAGGCAAGGCGCGGGCCGCCGAGTTTCAATAGGTCCTCTCCCCCAGTATTCCGGGTGCAGATAAGAGGTAGGCCGGTAGCCTGCGCTTGCAGTTGGACCATAGCCATTCCTTCCTCAATACTGGGCATTACGAAGACCGCGCTGTCTTGATAGAAATCTATCAACTTAGCTTGAGGAAGATGACCGATGCAGCGGACGCGGTGGTCCGCCTCAGCTAGGAGGCGTGGCGTCTCGGGTGTTGCGCCCCCCACTAAGCAGAGTTCGCTATTTGGTATATTTGCTTGCATAAAAGCCGCGACCAAATCGTGGATGCCTTTACGAACACTCAAGGTGCCAACATAAAGCACACGAAATACCTCGTCACGACGTTCACCAGGCTGGAACTTACGTACATCGGCCCCAAAGGGGTTAAGCAGGAGACGGTCAGCAGGCACGCCCTTTGCGCGGAAAGTATTATAAACAAATGAACTGGGAACGACGATACAGTCTGCTTGCTGATACTCACGTACTTCCTGCGCTACCACAGAGGGTGGCGTAGGTTCCCAATTGAGGCCGAGATTAGCATATGCATTTGTCAGCAGATCGCTTTGAGCCTCAATGTGGGAAGAGCCCCGCTCTAGCACGAAAGGTATGCCCTTTCGTTTGGCCCAATCCATTGCTGGCTCGGAAAAGCTGGACCAACCATGAATAATCTCGCTGCCGTGTAAATGTCGAACTGCAGCACGAGCGAAGAGCCTGCCGAAAATGCCCTGCAAACGATGTGGCAATTGGGGGCCACCAATACGATAAGCTGCACGCTCAAGAAGGAGTTTGAGTGGAATGCTAACTACCTTATTTGAAGGGATGTCCCACTCCGCAGTCTTGAAGGTAGGATAAGTTGTGATAATGCGATGCAATAGCCCACGTTTAGCTAGTTCAGCCGCCAACTCAAACGAATGCCACCGCCCCCCAACCAGAACAGTTACTTTCATAAGCGTTCCTTCGGTTTTTGGCCAATCACAATAAGGGACTGTGCACATGTCTCCTTCCAACTTTCAGGGAATGGAGCCCAGGGCAGCACTGCGTTGCCTGCCATGTACATTGTGGGGTAAATTATTTTTCGAACCGCGGTTAAGGGATGGTATGACAAGAATGAAAAGTAATTATGTGGCAACGCAACAATATGTTCGAATCCTGCTTCGGTAAGTTCAGTGCGGTGCAACGCACAACTATAGTCGATCTCGGGAATCTTATAGCCAGCGAGTTCCTTTTCGCGGACCATCGTCCGCATGAAGTGGCGTCCGCACGGCACTACTGATGCCACCCATCCGCCAGGTCTGGTTAGCTTAAACAGACTCGCCCATATGGCACGGCGTTCCTCCGGCATTAAGAAATGCTCTACCACACCGAAGTGATAGCAGAGGTCATACGTACGATCTGATGTGTATTCAAATATGTCCGCCGCCTCGACGGTAGCCTGGATTTGCTTATAGTTTGCTACTTGCGATAAGTATTTCTGTGCCCGTGCGACCACTTGAGGCGAAACGTCGATGCCATGGACTTCATAGCCCTGAACTGCCAACTGTGCTAGGTATTGGCCGCCTCCACAACCTAACTCAAAGATGCGTGAACCCAAAGGTAAATCCATCCGATTCAACATTCTACGCCACACGAATCCTGGCTTCTGTAGGCGCCGAAAGGAATCCTCAGATTCACAACTGTGTTCGTATCCGCCTTGGCTCAGTTCGGCTTTCCAGGCCTCGGTTGTTTTATTTGATATAGGTGTCATTAGGTGAGACTTTCAGCATGCGAGGGGATAAATCGTTGGTTGTAATAGTAAAGACATATCATGACTTTGACAACATTCGATATTATAATGGCGGCCAATAGGCCTGGTGTAGAGAAGGCGCCTCCAAGCACGATCACAAGTGCACATCTAATGAAAGGACTGATGGACTGGGTAAGTAGGTACTCTTTCAAAAACCCTGAGAGTTGCAGTCCTGCGTGTGTCTGAACGGCTAGAGCCTGACTTGCAACGATGAGTGCTACCCAAGGAATCATCCAACTGCCGTCACGATAGGAGGAACCGAGCACGAGCTCAAGCAGGCTGGGGCCTAGGAATCCGACGAAGATTGCGCTACCAACGAACAAACACGCGAGCAGCGAGATGGTGAGAGCTAAGTATTGCTTAATATGTTTGGGATTCGTCCAATCGAGACGAGCAGTGCTTGCGCTTGAAAGCGAATTAGACACTAAGCCAATTGGTAACATCATTGCACTGACGGCCGTGTAGTGTCCAAGGGATGCCGTTGTGGCGATCAAGCTGAATCCCAATACATCAATTCGGCTGCTGAGGGTCTCGATTGCATTAGGTAAGAAACCCTGTAAAAGTGGCTTTGAAGGAGGTGCCTGCGTATGCTCGTCGTGCATGGCTTCTCTCTTCAAGTCAACCCAACCCACAGCGAGCGAGATTATATGAATAACCGCGTATACCCCAATAATTCCAATGACCGAGATATGTTGCGTCAACCATAACCCCACTAAAAGCGCCAGGTAGCTTCCTTGGAGGGCGGTACGCATTCGGTACTGACTATGGATTTTGCCGTCAGCAACAAAAATAGCGGATAGACTGCCTCCTAAAAAATAGATAGGAAAAATGCCGCAATAAAGGGCGCTGGCGACCGCAATTGGAGTCGGCAATTTGGCCCAAAAGATACAGGTGAGGGCTCCTGTCGGAATAGACAACAAGGAGAGCCAGGTAGCATAGTATCTTGTATGTCGCCAGATCTCAGATGGAGAGGCCAGCTTTGAGGTGATCATTCCTTTAAGTAGTCGGTCCCATTGACAACTACCAAGAGCAAATAGGGTTGTAGGAATAAGGAGCGCTAGCGCAAGTAACCCACGGTCTTCTGCACCAAGTATACGGTTTAGTAGGATAGAGGCGGGAAAACTCAGCAGAGAAAGTACCGTCTCCCACTTCAAACTGGCGAGTGTGCTTGGCAGGAGTTGGGCGAGCGATTTAGGGGCGTTCCAGATTTGACGCATCAAGAACGAGACCCTGCACTTTCACCCCCATGAGGTAACTGCTGCACTTGCGCCAGAATGCGACCAAGCACAACCTCGTTTGTGTAACCTGAGTTAAGTGCTCGTCGTCTGCCTGCGTTGGCAATTGTTCTACGGCGATCGGGTGCCGCAAGCAACTCGAAGCATCGGGCCGCGCAGCTCTCAGGATCGTCCCAAAATACGGCTTCCTCATTTTCTCGATACATTGCTAGATGTTCTTCGGTGCGTTCTGCCAACAATAGTCCGCCAAGATAAGGAATCTCAGCACTTCGAGTAGTATGTTGATCACGGTTGCCTTTGGATAAGAGGCCCAAGCAGACGGCTGCGGATTGAATATGCATTGCATATGCATCGCCGAATACACTAGGGCGCCAATGAGGTGCTAATGTCGACCATTCAGGTGCCTTATCCCAGCGGGCTCCGCATAGAGTTAGAGGTACGCCGCGCCGGATTAGCTCGGCCATGAAAGGGCCGCGTTCTGGCATCCAGTCGCCAATAAATAGAACCTGACTTTGATACCGTTCGACGTCTTCTGGGCCAAGCACACGAGGTGCATGAGCGACCTCGTCAGCGGTCATCCAGACTCTCATGACTTCCGAAGCTCCAAGGGCCCGAGCTTCAGACACATTGATAGGACGAACAACTACGGTGAGATCATAGTGGGGTAGCGCATCGCGGTAGAGTCGCCACTTATTAAGGTCGCGGCTTCCAAACGGGTCATCTGTATTGTAATTAATTATCCGTCCAAACCGTCGCTTCAATTCCTTTACGACCTGTGCAGAGCATTCTGCGCCATGGTTGATCCAGACTAAGTCTACTTCACATTGCTGAGCGCTCTTTAGTATGTAATCGGCGTAAACAGCTGAGGTGAATCGGAATCCGGTCCGTACATTCCAACTGGATATAATGCGATGTTCGGGCAATGCCTCCTTGATAGCCAGTACTGTCACGTCGTGCCCCATGCGCTTCAGGGCGTTCGCTCGTTGGAGAGAAGTAGAACGAGGGCTAGCGTCGCCTATATAGAGAATACGCATTCCATCTCCCGTGATCAGGACTTAATATGAAACTTTCATTCTTTGTGGCTATGACATAATAGGCAAATTAGAGTGGGCCTGTTGGTACCATTCAATAGTTTGAGCGAGTCCCACTTGGAAGTCAGTACCAGCCGTAAAGTTGAACTCGTGCTTGGCGCGCTCGGTGTCAAGGCAGCGTCTGGGTTGGCCATTGGGCTTGCTGGTATCCCATCGTAACTCGCCTTTGAAGCCAGTAAGCTCAGCAATTAGAGTGACGAGTTCCTTGATGGAAATTTCCATGCCAGAGCCCAGGTTCACCGGTGCATCTCCTTCATAGAGTTCGGCGGCTAGCACGATGCCCTCGGCGGCGTCCGCGGCGTAGAGGAACTCACGGGTGGCGGAGCCATCGCCCCAAACCTCGATGTGGTCGGCACCAGAGAGCCTGGCCTCAACGCACTTCTTGATGAGGGCGGGGATGACGTGGCTGGAGTTGGGGTCGAAGTTGTCGCGAGGACCGTACAGGTTCACGGGCAGGAGATAGATGGCGTTAAAGCCGTACTGCTGACGGTAGGCCTGGGCCTGCACGAGCATCATTTTCTTGGCGAGGCCGTAAGGCGCGTTCGTCTCCTCGGGATACCCGCTCCACAACTCGTCTTCCGAGAAGGGCACGGGCGTGAACTTCGGGTAGGCGCAGATGGTGCCCAGAGCCACGAACTTCTCGACACCCGCCAAACGGGCCTCTTCCATCATCATCGTGCCCATCATCGCGTTCTTGTAGAAGTAAGCGCCCGGGTTCTCACGGTTGGCCCCGATGCCCCCCACCACTGCCGCCAGGTGGATGACCACGTCGGGCTTTTGCTCCCCGTACAGCCGGCGCACCGCCGACTGCTCGGTCAGGTCGTACGCGGCGCTACGGACTACGAACACGTCCGTGCAGCCCCGCTCACGCAGCTTGTCCACGACATACGAGCCCAAAAAGCCCGCCCCGCCGGTGACGACCACCTTCTTGTCCGTCCAAAAGCTCATGAGGTTCTCCTACAGTGCTGGGTTGGCGTCGGTCGCCCTCGTGTTAGATGAGGTTAAGACAGGCCAACGACAGTTGAAAAAATATGTCCCACCTTGATTGTTACCCTTATTATGGAAACTAGTCTGTGAAGTACAACATTCTCAATGAGGCGGCTGGTGAAGAACTGTAACGAATAGGTTGAACAGGACATAGAGAGCCTTTCGGCCCCAAAGGTTCGCTTGAGAGCTTGTACCTGGCTCAATCGCTTGATTCCCAGTTACCTTATGTTGCCATTCAATGCTGCCGGTCTGACCAACAACGATACAAAAGTATACCGAGCAAGGCTCATCGGGACGTCTAAGTGAGCTGTTTTCTTGACTCTCGGCCGCTGGCTCCCTGGGCCAGGTCCACCGTGCCATCGTGCCACCGTGCCCCTTCACCCAGGTCAGCAACAAAACTACAGGACGGGAACATATAGCCTGCGGCGCCGCGGCCGATAGGTACCTAGTCACGAAGCCCACACAGGGCTAATGCCCGTTGGACCCGATCGGTGCTCTTCAACTCCCTCCCGTTCCTCTTCCTATTCCTCCCAGCCGTCGCGTTGCTCTACTTCACCCTGAGCGCGCGCGGCCTGGGCCGCACCGCCATGGGCTGGCTGGTGGTGGCGTCGCTCTTCTTCTACGCCTGGTGGAACCCCGCCTACCTGGTGCTGGTGGTCGGGTCGATTCTCTTCAACTTCGCCGTCGGCACGGCCCTGGGGCGCGATCGCCCCCACCGCCGATTGATCCTCATCCTCGGCGTCACCGCTAACCTGGCCCTGCTCGGCTACTACAAGTACGCCAACTTCTTCCTCGAGACCGTCTCCGGCGCCGCCCTCCAGCTCCACCAAGTCGCCTTGCCCCTGGGCATCTCGTTTTTCACCTTCACCCAGATCGCCTACCTGGTCGACGCCTACCGCGGCAAGACCCGCGACTACGACCTCTTGAGCTACACGCTCTTCGTGACCTTCTTCCCGCACCTGATCGCCGGCCCGATTATCCACCACCACGACCTGGTCCCCCAGTTCCTCAAGGGCCACACCAAGTTCGACCACACGAATTTGATCATCGGCTGCGCGATCCTGCTCATCGGCCTGTTCAAGAAGGTGATCCTCGCCGACAGCGTGGCGCCCTACGCCACCGGGACGTTCGGGGCCGTCGAGGGCGGGTTGGTGCCGTCGTTCCTCATGGCCTGGGGGGGCGCGATCGCCTACACCCTGCAACTGTACTTCGACTTCTCGGGCTACTCGGACATGGCGGTCGGCATCGCCCGCATCTTCGGCATCACCTTCCCGTACAACTTCAACTCGCCCTACAAGTCGCGCTCGATCGTCGAGTTCTGGCGGCGGTGGCACATCACGCTGTCCCAGTTCCTCAGGGACTACCTGTACATCGCCCTGGGCGGCAACCGCAAAGGCCCGGTGATGCGCTACGTCAACCTGATGATCACCATGGTCCTGGGCGGCCTCTGGCACGGGGCGGGCTGGACGTTCATCATCTGGGGCGCGCTCCACGGCGCGTACCTGGTCGTCAACCACGGCTGGCGGGCGCTGACGGCCAACCGGCTGCCCACACACCCCCTGTTGGGGGCGCTGGGCCAGGGGGCGGCCTGGGGCCTGACGTTCCTGGCCGTCGTGGTCGGGTGGGTCTTTTTCCGGGCCGCGAACGTTCCGACGGCTCTCGCCATGCTCAAAGGCATGGCCGGCCTCAACGGCGGCATTTTGCCGGAGCGGCTGGCCGGCCACCTGGGCGCCCTCGAGCCGGTGCTCGCGAGCGTCGGCCTCGTGGCGAACGGCCAGATCCTGATCGGGCTCAACGTCTACGTGTGGCTCTTGGTGCTGCTGGCCGTGGCGGTCATCGCGCCGAACACCCAGGAACTGATCGCCCGGTTGACCCCACAGGCCGAGCCGAAGCCGGCCGTCTCCCCGCTCCTCAAGGCCTTGCCCGTCTGGGGTCTGGGGATCCTGGCGGGTATGCTCTTTTTCATCGTGGTGCGCAACATCTTGGTGGTGGCGCCCAGTGAGTTCTTGTACTTCAATTTCTGAGCCCATGAAGCCCTCTGCCGTCTACCTCTCGACACTCTTCGGATTCGCCCTCGGGGCGGCCCTGTGGCTGGCGGCCGTGTTCGCGCAATTGGGCGGGCCCACGGAGTCGAGTCGCTGGATCGCCGAGGTCTACGATCGCAAGACGGCCGCGGCCAACCGGGTGGCCGGGCCCAAGCTGCTCGTGGTGTCCGGCTCCAACGGGCACTTCGGCGTGCGCGCGGAGGAGCTGGCCCGGGAGGCCGGCATGCCGGCCGTCAACTTCGCCACCCACGCCGGGCTCGGGCTGGATTACGTGCTGCACCGGGCCAGGGGCGTGGTGCGCCGGGGCGACGTGGTCGTCATGCCCATCGAGTACGAGCTCTACGTGGATGACGGCTCGCTGAACGTCATCTCGCTCGATTACTTGCTCGCCCGCGACCCCGCGTACCTGCGCTCGCTGCCGCTGCACGTGCAGCTGAACGCCCTCTTTGCCGTGGCGCCGGACCGGGTGTGGGACGGGCTCGTGTCCAAGTACCAGGGCCCGAAGCGGCTCTCGACGGGCTACCAGGCCGAGACCCTCAACCCGGTAGGCGACGAGACGGCCAACGACGCGGCCCACCGCACTCCGGCCTACGAGCGGGCGGTGGCGACGGCCGGGCCGATCGCCGTCCCCACGGTCGCCAAGGGCCTCCACCCGCACGCCCGGGCGCGCCTGGCCGAGTTCGCCCGGTTCTGCCGCGAGGCTGGCGCCACCATGGTCGTGAGCTACCCCAGCACGATCGCCTTCGATCGCTACCACACCCCCGAGGCGACGCCCTTCTTCCAGGCCATCCGGGCCACCTTCGACGAACTCGGGGTGCCCGTGGTGGGCGAGCCCAAAGACACCATGTACGAACGGGCCGGGTTTTTCGACACGCGGTACCACCTGACGCGGGAGATGGCGTCGGTGAGGACCCGAACCCTGATGAGCGGCCTGCGACCCTACCTCAAAAAACGGCGAGGTTAGTCGCTTTGGGGCGGGTGGCGCCCAACTGAACCCTGGGTCGTCGGGTTGAAGGGGCTCGCTTCATGCTAAAACTAGGGGAGTAAAAAGCCCCTTCGAGAGGACCCCGCCCTGCCAACCCCTCAAACCCTGGTCCGCCGCCGCAGCGGCCAGGTGATGCGCCTCTTTTACCGCATGCTCGGCACCTACCTCTACCATGAGAAGGTGCTGGCCCGCTTCGCGCCGGACCCCGAGGCCAAAGAGGCCAAGCGGCTGACGATGTGGACGCGCCTGGGCGCTTTGTACCGCTCGACGGCCCTCTCGCAAGGCGGCCTCTTCATCAAGGCCGGGCAGATTCTCTCGGCGCGCTCGGACATCTTCCCGCGGGCCTTCACCCACCAACTCGCCTCGCTGCAAGACGAGGTGCCGGGGGTCGAGTTCGAAGCCATTCGGGGCGTCATCGAAAAAGAGTTCGGGCGGCCCATCGCCGAGATCTTCCCCACCATCGACCCTGTCCCGCTGGCTGCGGCCTCCTTGGGTCAGGTGCACCGCGCCACCCTGCCCGACGGGCAACCCGTGGTGGTCAAGGTCCTGCGGCCCGGTGTTGACCAGCTCATCCGCGCGGACCTCGAGGGCTTCCGCCAGGTCACCCGCTTCTTGATCCGCTGGACCCGCTGGGCCAAGGGCCTGGATATGGCCGGCATCTATTACGAGTCGGTCAACATCCTGCTGCGCGAGCTGGACCTGCGCGACGAGGCCCGCCACACGGAGCGCTTCGCGCGCATGTTCGCTGACGACCCGCGCATCATGGTGCCGCACGTCTACCAGGACTACACCCGCCAGCGCGTGCTCACGCTCTCCTTCGTCCAGGGCCACAAGCTCACCGACCACGCCGCCCTGGAGGCCGCCGGCATCCCGCCGACGGAGCTGGCCCGGCAGCTGATCCATGCGCTCTCGCGCCAGGTCCTCGCCGAGGGCTTCTTCCATGCCGACCCGCACCCCGGCAACCTCATGGCCATGCCGGGGCCTACGCTCGTGATGCTGGACTTCGGCATGGTCGGGCAGCTCACCCCGCGGCACCGCAGCGCCTTCAAGCGCATCGCGCTGGGGCTCTTGCAGAAGGACCCCGACGTCATGCTCCAGGGCCTCGACGAGCTCGAGATGCTCCGGCCCACGGCCGATCGCCTGGCGCTCCGCCGCGCCCTCGCCTGGCTCTTCGAGAAGAACCTCCAGGGCAACCTGTTCGACCTCCGGCCTCAGGACTTCCTCGAGGTCGCCCGCGAGATTCGCGAGATCTTCGCCTCGCAGGCCTTCCAGTTTCCTTCGGACATCGCCTTCCTCGGCCGGGGCGCCAGCATCACCTTCGGGGTCTGCCGCACGCTCGACCCGAAGGGGGACTTCATCAAGGAAGTGGAGTCGGCCGTGCGCGCCCACCTCGACGTGGGCCAGGAGGCCTCTCAGACCCTCACTGAGATGGCGGCGGGCCTCGCCAAGCTGCCTGCAAGGTTGGACCGGGTGCTCACCGTGATCGAGCGCGGGCAGAAGCCGGGGACGGCGGCCACGGGCGATCGCCCCCGCTTCACCACCCGCCCCGCCGCCTGGGCGACCTTGGCCCTGGGCTTTCTGGGCGGCAACCAGTGGTGGCCGACGGCGCCGAAAGTGGCGATCGCGTGTTGGGCGATCGCGGGGCTTGCGGCCCTGTGGCTCGTCTGGCGGAGCTTGCCACCGGCGCCGATCGAACCGTGAGGGGGAGCGATCTCCCATGTTACGATTTCTCAAATACGGCATCCATCGCCCGTTTTAGCCACCCTTGCCAGGCACCGACTGGGTAGAATACCGCTTGGATCCGTTCTCATAGGAGTTGCCTGGTGACTGTGCAAAAAGGCCATTTGGTGATCATCGGCGGCGCGGAAGACCGCGTCGGCCAGAAGCACGTCCTCAAGAGGGTCGTCGAGCTGTCGGGCGGGAAAGACGCCCACATGGTGGTCATCACCACCGCGAGCAGCCTCGGCCCCGAGGTCGAGCAGGTCTACGTGAAGGCGTTCGGCGACCTGGGCGTCGCCAAGGTCACCACGCTGCACATCCATGATCGGAAAGACGCCAACGACCCCGAAATTGCCGAGATCGTGCTCAACGCCACCGGCATCTTCATGACCGGCGGCGATCAGAGCCGGCTCGCCAGCATCCTCGGCGGCAGCGAGGTCGGCAAGAGCATGCACCGCGCCTACAAGCGCAAGGGCGCCTGCGTGGCCGGCACCAGTGCCGGCGCCTCGGCCATCTCGGACCACATGGTCGGCGGCGGGCGCAACGGCATCCACCCCAAGAAGGGCATGCTCAACCTGATTCCCGGATTGGGGCTCCTGAACCGGGTGATCATCGACCAGCACTTCTCCCAGCGCCACCGCCTGGGCCGGCTGCTCTCGATCATCGCGCAGAACCCGTTCATGCTCGGCGTGGGCATCGACGAGGACACGGCGATCGTCGTGGACCCCGAGACCCACTTCGAGGTGATCGGCGCGGGCGCCGTCACCATCGTGGACGCGCGCCACATGGCCTTCTGCAACGTCAACGAGGCCAAGAAGAACCAGATCCTCGCCATGACCGACGTCAAGTTCCATCTCTTGCCTACCGGGTACAAGTTCCACATCGAAAGCCGCGTGCCCGGCAAGAACGAGGAGTTGGTGGCCGAGCCGCCCGCGCCGGAAGCTCCCATCGAGCTCAAGGCGAAGGTGAAAAAGGCCAAGGCCGCCCTCAAGAAGGCCAGTTCGTAGTCCCCCCGCCACAAAAGAAGAGAGAGATCGCCCCCCGTGAAGGTTCTCGAGAAGCGCATCCTGCGTGGTCCCAACGTCTGGTCCCCCCGCCCGGCCTTCCTGGCGGTCCTGGACCTGGAGGACCTGGACGACAAGCCGTCCAGCGCGTTCCCCGGCTTCACCGACAAGCTCGTCGCGCTCCTGCCCGGCCTTCACGACCACCGCTGCTCCACCGGGCGCCGCGGCGGCTTCGTCGAGCGGCTCTACGAGGGCACCTACATGGCCCACATCACGGAGCACGTGCTGATCGAGCTGCAGAACATGGTGGGCATCGACGTCGGCTTCGGTAAGGCCCGCATGGTGCCCAACCGCCCCCGTCAGTACACCATCGTGGTCTCTTACAAGATTGAGAAGGTCGTCACCGAGGCCCTGCCCATCGCGATCAAGATCGTCGGCGGCCTGGCCCGCGGCGAAGAGGTGGACATCAAAGAAGACCTCGAGGAGCTCAAGTACTGGGCCGAGAAGCACGCCCTGGGGCCGTCCACCCGGGCGATCGTCGAGGCCGCCGAGCGCCGGGGCATCCCCACCTTCCGCGTGACCGAGGACGCGAGCCTGTTCCAGCTCGGCTGGGGCAAGCACCAGAAGCGCATCCAGGCGACCATGACCTCCAACACCAGCCACATCGCCGTCGGCCTGGCGTCGGACAAGGACCTGACCAAGGCGCTCCTCGACGAGGCCGGGTTGCCCGTGCCCCGCGGCGAGGTCGTCCGCAACGCCGAGCGCGCCGTCGAAGCGGCCCGCCGCCTGCGCGGCCCCGTGGCCTTGAAGCCCCTCGACGGCAACCAGGGCAAGGGCGTCAGCCTGAACCTGACCGACCCGGACCAGATTCGCGCCGCGTATGACCTGGCCGCCGGCTACCGCCGCTCGGTCCTGGTCGAGCAGTTCATCGAGGGCTACGACTACCGCGTGCTGGTGGTCGGCGACCAGGTGATCGCGGCGGCCCGCCGCATGCCGGCCCACGTCATCGGCGACGGCACGCGCACGGTCAAGGAGCTCGTCGCCGAGGAGAACAAGCACCCCATGCGCGGCACGGGCCACCTCAAGCCCATGACCACCATCAAGCTGGACGAGGGCGCCCGCCAGGTGCTCGAGCGTCAGGACCTGAACTTCGACTCGGTGCCCCACGCCGGCCAGGTGGTCGTGCTCAAGGAGAACGCGAACCTCTCCACCGGCGGCTCGGCTGAGGACGTCACCGAGCTCATTCACCCGCGCAACGCGGTGGCCTGCGTGCGCGCGGCCCAGAAGATCGGCCTCGACGTGGCCGGCATCGACGTGGTCTGCAAGGACATCTCGCAGCCCTTCGAGGAGCAGCGCGGCGCGATCATCGAGGTGAACGCGGCGCCCGGCATCCGCATGCACCAGCACCCCTCGAAGGGCCAGCCCCACGACGTGGGCGCGGCGATCGTCAACTCGCTCTTCCCGGACGGCTCGCCCTCGCGCGTGCCGATCATCGCCATCACCGGCACCAACGGCAAGACCACCACGACCCTGCTCGCCGGCCACGTCATCCAGAACACCGGCCACACCACCGGCGTGACCACCACCGAGGGCATCTACATCGACGGCCGATTGATCGCGACCGGCGACTGCACCGGCTACTGGTCGGCCCGCACCGTGCTCACGAGCCCGATTGTGGAAGCGGCGGTCTTCGAGACGGCCCGCGGCGGCATGTTCAAGCGCGGGTTGGCCTTCGACGCCTGCGACGTCGGCGTGGTGCTGAACATCCACGACGACCACCTCGGCCAGCACGGCGCCGAGACCCTCCGGGACCTCGCCCGGGTGAAGAGCCTGGTGGTCAAGCAGGCCAAGAAGGCCGTCGTGCTCAACGCCGAGGACACCCTCGTCGCCGAGATGGTGGAGGACAAGCAGGAGAGCGCCGAGACGATCTTCTTCTCGATGGACCCCACCAACCCCGTGCTCGAGAAGCACCTCGACCAGGGCGGCCGCGCGGTCTACCTGCGCCGCAACATGATCATGCTCGCCAAGGGCGATCACCGCATTCCGCTGATGGAGGTCGAGCGCATCCCCTTCACCCTGAAGGGCCGCGCCCGCCACAACGTCCAGAACTCGCTCGCCGCCGTCGGCGCCCTGTGGGTCTCGGGCTACACCCAGCAGCAGATCGTGGCGGGCCTGAACACGTTCACCTCGAGCGTGGATCAGAACCCCGGGCGCATGAACCTCTTCAAGGTGCGCGACTTCCACGTGATGCTCGATTACGCCCACAACGCCGAGTCCTACAAGCTGATCATCGAGACCGCCCGCCAGCTCAACCACAAGCGCCTGATCGGCGTGGTGACGGCGCCGGGTGACCGCTACGACGAGAAGCTGCGCGAGATCGGCCGCATCTGCGGCGAGGGCTTCGACCACGTGATCGTGCGCCAGATGACCGACCTGCGCGGCCGCCCGTTGGGCGAGGCGCCCCGGATCATCATGGAGGGCGTGATGGCCTCCGGCATCCAGGAGAAGCAAGTCGAGCTGATCATGGACGAGCCCGAAGCCATCAACCACGCCATCGCGATGGGCCAGGAAGGCGACCTGATCGTGATCGGCTGCTCGGACACCGCCGGCATGATCACCCAGGTCATCCAGCACGCCGAGAAGCTGATCCCCACCGCGGAATAAAGCCAGCCAATCACCCAGTCGACGCCCCCCGGTAGGAGCCACGGAAGTCTGATGTTTGAGCGCACGTCCCTCACCCACCAGCCCCGTCGCGCCCGCCTGGGGGCGTCGGTCATGGTGGTTGGCCTCTTGTCCGGCTGCACGGTGGTGACGCCGTTGCCGCTGACGCCCATTCAGATCATCGAGGGCACCTGGCCCGCCAAGACGACGGGGCCGGTGGCGATCGCCAACAAGCCCCACAGCATCGCGGGCGACGTGTTCAGCTACCCCGCGCTCAAGTTCTCGATCACCCGGCCGTCGAAAGACGCCTGGGAGTTCATTCCGGCGCCCAACGCCGTGATTGTCCGCCACCGCACCGACAGCACCGAGCCGAGGCCCGTCGTGACGGTGCAGATCCTGGCCTTGCCGGCGGACCTGGGCCCCGAGCTCGCCAAGGTGAAAGCCGAGCTCGAGGCGGCCGGCGCGACGATCACGGCGAGCCCTAAGAAAGTCAGCGGCTTCGACGGCGAGAGCTGGGCGATCGCCCAGAAAGACGACGCCAGCGGCATCGAGGTGCAGCGCGAGCGCATCTACGTGCCCGTCCCGGTCGAGGGCGTCCAGATCCTGGCGCTTGTGCAGGCCGAGGCCAACAAGGCCGACTTCGCCAAGCACCAGGCGGACTTCGACACGATCATCAACTCGATCGTGCTGCCGGGCGCCCAGTAACCCTGTTCCGCCGCGAGTTGGGTTACAATTGTGCTGTCACCCGCGCTCAGTTTCTAGCGGCTAACAAAGGAGTTAGTATGGCACTCGAGATCGCCACCCACGTCGATTTGGCGCGCATCACGGCGGCCTACGAAGACATCCGTCGCGTGGCCCACCACACGCCGATCTTCACCTCGCAGACGCTGGATGCGATCGCGGGCTGCCCGGTGTTCCTGAAGGCCGAGAACCTCCAGAAGACCGGCAGCTTCAAGATCCGCGGCGCCTACTACGCCATGAGCCGCCTGACCGCCGAAGAGCGCGCCCGCGGCGTCGTGACGGCCTCGGCCGGCAACCACGCCCAGGGCATCGCCTTGGGCGCCAGGCTCAACGGCGTGAAGGCGACGGTGTTCATGCCCCTGGGGGCTTCGATCGCCAAGGTGCAGGCCACCAAGAACTACGGCGCGACCGTTCGCCTCGAAGGCGCGATCTTCGACGAGGCCGTCTCCGCCGCCAAGGCCTACGCCGCCGAGACGGGCGCGCTGTTCGTGAGCGCCTTCGACCACGACGACATCATCACCGGCCAGGGCACGGTGGCCCTCGAGCTGCTGCAGGACCTTCAGGACGTCGAGACGGTGATCGTGCCGGTCGGCGGCGGCGGGCTGATCAGCGGGATGGCGATCGCCCTCAAAGAAACCAACCCGCGCATCCGCGTGGTGGGCGTCCAGGCCGCCGGCGCCCCGGCGCTGGTGCGCTCCTGGCAGAGCCACGAGCTCTGCGCGACGCCCTCGGTGCGGACGATCGCCGACGGCATCGCCATCAAGCACCCGGCCGAACGAACCTTCCACTACATCGAGAAGTACGTCGACGAGATGGTGGTCGTCGACGACGAGGACACCGCCAACACGATCGTGACCCTGCTCGAGCGCCTGAAGCTGGTCGTCGAGGGCGCGGGCGCGGTCGCCCTGACGGCCCTCTTGACCCACAAGGTCACCGGCCGCGGCAAGACGGCGGTCGTCCTCTCCGGCGGCAACATCGACACCAAGTTGCTCAGCAGCCTGATCGAGCGCGCCATGCTCCGCGCCAGCCGCTACGTGCGCATCTTCACGGCCGTCGAGGACAAGCCGGGCGGCCTCGCCAAGATCCTCAAGCAGATTGCCGACATGCAAGGCAATTTGATCGAGGTCATCCACAACCGCCAGAGCGCCGAGGTGCCCCTGGGCATGACCGGCGTCGAGATCCAGCTCGAGACCCGCGACCAGCTCCACATCGACGAGATCCTCACGGTGCTGCGCGAGCAAGGTTACCCGGTCCAGGTGATGCCGTAAGGGGCAAGCCGGGGTAAAAACTTCTTATGTCGACCAAGCCTGACCCCAAGAAGAAGTCCCAGACTCGCCCGATGACCGCGCCGCTGCCCCCCAAGAAGGGCACGACCGGCCGGCTCAAAAACGGCAAGGGCGGCGGCAAGAAGAAGAAAAAGCCGCAGGGGTTGGGCATGACCGCCCAGATCATCGGCGGCGCGACCTTGATCGCGCTCACCGGCGGGTTGATCGCGGCCGGTGTCTACGTCGCGGATCGGGCGATTCCCAAGGAGGGAGCCGTGGCCCTGGCGCCCGGCGCCGTGC